>Ga0192243_10067_pt1 | contig 43107 bp, 45 predicted proteins | sample Koala_Koa27_K3_FD_131233 | JGI IMG/M metagenome (GOLD analysis project Ga0192243, IMG submission 131233) | Enriched cells from koala feces incubated with labeled cellulose particles, San Francisco Zoo, California, United States - Koala_Koa2-7_K3 ... | reverse complement strand
GCAGCCGGGTCACCGTAAGTGGTTCCCGGATTATTCCTGGCATACTCGATAAATTCATCCAGCGTTTTCCATGGCGAAGCGGCGTTTACCACCAGCACATTGGGCCGCTGCACCACGGTTCCCAGAAATGTAAAGTCCTCCATATTATAAGAAACGTCATTCATGAACGGGGTGATCTCAAAAACAGGTGATGCGTAAATCGCCATCGTATAACCGTCATTCTTCTCATTGATCAGCTGTGTGACACCCACAACGCCGTTTCCCCCTGTCACATTGGTGATCGTAACACTGGCGCCGTCAAGATAATCCGGTAATACCGATGCGATCGCTCTCGCCACAATGTCGGCCGCCCCGCCTGCCGCATAGGGAACAATCAATTCCACCGGCTTTACCGGATAACTGTCCGGCCGCTTCACCACAGCGCTATCTGTGGTTCCCGCCGCTTCGGAATCTTTTGCCGCGCCTGCCGTATCGGACTCCCCCGCAGAATCAGACACCGCCACCGTGAATTCCTGACTGGTGGTTGTCTGCGATTCGGCTTTTGTGGCGCCGGAACCGCCGCAGCCCGTCATCGCCGTTAAAACCATACATAGTGCAGCCGCAATACTGATTGATTTTTTTAACATTTTACCCTCTCCTTTGTCAAAATGTCGTTGCATTTCCGTTCCATTTTTATTATAATTCCCTTATCAAGTGTTTGTAAAGCACTTAATTTTTCATAAAATGTGTCGGTTTTTACGACATATCTGTGAGGTGAAGGATGAATTTAAAACAGCTGACCTACATTGTAACTATCGCAGAATATCAGAATATATCCAAGGCGGCAAAACAGCTCTATATCTCCCGCTCCGCACTCAACGGATATCTGCTGCAGCTGGAAAGCGAGCTCGGCATGCCCTTATTCCAGCGGCGCAAAAAGCAGCTGATCCCCACCTATGCCGGAGAAAAGTATGTAGATGCCACCAAACGGATTCTGGATATCCGGGAACAGCTCTACAAAGAATTAAACGATATTGCCGATGCCTCCACCGGCAGAATCAACATCGGGGTAAACCGCAGTATTGGAGAAAAGATATTCCGGGAAACCTTTCCGGTCTTTCATCAGAAGTATCCTGGGTACAACGTTAAGCTGACCGCCAGCGAACGGGTTGAGGATGAACTGATGAACGGGCAGATCGACTGGGCTATCATGGGATACGGCACCGCCAGACCATCCCCGCCGGAGCTTGTTCAGCTGCCTCTGGACACCTGCGAAATCGTCCTGGCCCTCCCTGTCTCCCATCCACTGGCCGGCCGGGCCGCCCCCTCCGGGAAGCCTTACAACGCTCTGGATCTGCGGCTGCTTCAGGATGATAAATTTATCCTGCTCCGCCCGGATGCCAATGCCCGCATCGTCGCCGACGAGCACTTCTCTTTGGCTGGTTATTCACCGAAAATCCTGATGGAATGCAACGGCGGCATGATCGCCAGCCAGATGGTAAAGGACGGAATCGGCCCCTCCATCCTGGTGGAAACGCTGGTCGCCCAGGATGGCCGGGTACGCTGCTTTTCCCTGCAGCCCAAAGCCTATTGGACCCACTCCGTAGCCTACCGAGCCGGAACCGTATTCTCAAAGGCCGAGTCCTATTATCTCGATCTGATCAGGAGTTATCTGCAGGAGCACGTATAGCTCTTTTGGAAAATTTAACGGTTATCTGCGCACAAAAAAGAGTATCCCAAATCATATTTCTTGAGATACTCTTTTCTTTAATTATTATGATTCTCCCAAAACTGAAAATACGCCCGGTACAAGCTTTCCAGCACCAGATTCAGCGCCAGATAGGATATCCTTCTCGGCTCCTGTCCTGGTGTCAGGGGGGGGGTGGATTGGTAGTACAGGCTGTAGTCGGCGTGCTCGGCCAGCTCGTTGGTGCCGAAGCCTGTGATGGAAAGAATCGGTATCTTCAGCAGGTTTAACGCGTGGACGCTGCTCTCGTAATCGGTGATACGGCCGCTGTAGGAGGCGATGATAACCAGGTCATCCGGCTTCATGGAATAGATCCGGGTGCTCAGCTCATGGCGGGCAGGGATCAGAAATAAGTCCTTCTGGCAGGTCGCCATGCAGTGATTAAATTCCTGAAGCATAAGCTGCTGACTGTAGCCGGAGCCAAACACGAAGATTCGTCTGGCCCGGTGAATTACCGACAGGATGTCCGACAGATCCGTGTCACGGATCAGTTTTAATGTGGCATTGATATCCTTTTGCAGCAGACCGGACAAATCCGAATCCGATGTGATCTCCGCCTGATGGCTCTTCAAATGATATTTGAACTCACTGTAGCCGGCAAATCCCAGCTTCTGCATCAGCCTGACAATCGACGCCGGGGAGATGGAACAGATTTTTGACAGTTCCTGGATGCTCAGGCTCTCACATTTCTTTTTGTTCTGAATGATATACCGCAGCACAATACAATCATTTTCATTCAGCTTCTGATGGTTTTGGTTTATCATCTCTTCCAGCTTCATATCGGATCACCAGCCTTCTTCGTATTGTAATACTGCATGTTGTCTCTCTATTATAATACGTTTTCGGCTGTCGGCACAACCACCAATGCAAAAAAGCGGACACCATATCGCGATGATGTCCGCTCCATATATTTCTATCTCAATTCCGGCCAGTATTCCCTGTTGGCCTCGATCAGATCATCCAGCACCTTCTTAGCCACCCCTGCGCTGGGAACCGTCTTTGACAATGTCAGCGCCTGCCACAGCTTCTGATAGGAATGCGTCGCCCAGGCTTCTACGACCAGCTTCTCAACTGCAACCTGCTCCTCCATCAGTCCCTTCTGGAACGTGGGAATCTTTCCGATTGACAATGGTTCCGGTCCGTCGCTGCCCACCAGACACGGAATCTCCACCATGGCATCGGAGTCGAAGTTCTCGATGGCACCTTTGTTCTCCACGATCAGCAGCATCCGCTCCTTCGTATTGTTGATCAGCGCGTGGGCCAGATCTACGATAAACGTGGCGTGATTGTCGTTGCGGATCAGGCTGTCCCTGGCCGTTCCCTTGGCCGCAATCTCCCGGCAGGCTCCGAACACGGACTTCTCGCGTCCGTCTATCACCTCGTCCGCCCTGGTGTACTCCGGATTGGCATGAGCCACCTCGTCATCCGGGAAGAGATAATATTTTAAATAGGTGTTTGTCACAAAATCCGGCTCGATCCGCTGCAAATCTCTGGCTTTTAAGTGAGTCACCTTCCAGCTTGCCCGGTTGTCGAAGGTGTATTCATTTTCATCCACCACATATCCATGTTCCGCTATGTAAGCCTTGATTGCCGGAAGAAGATCGTTCCCCTCCTTGTCTGTGATCGACGTGTACCATCCAAAATGGTTCAGGCCAAAATACCTGACCACCAGCTCATATCTGGATTTCAGCCCCACCATCTTGGACATCCGGTCCTCCAGTCCGATAGGCATATCGCAGATATTGATCACCCTTGCGGTCGGACGCAGTACCCGGCAAGCCTCAGCCACGATGGAGGCCGGGTTGGAGTAGTTGAGCATCCAGGCATTGGGGGAATATTTAGTCATATAATCAATGTTGTCCAGCATACCGCCGATGGATCGCATTCCGTAGGCAATTCCGCCCGGGCCGCAGGTCTCCTGGCCTACCAGGCCGTATTTTAACGGGATCTTTTCATCCAGGCGGCGCATGGGCAATCCTCCCACACGGATATGAGCCATGACGATATCCACGTCCGTATAAGCCTCCTCCGGGTCGGTAGTCGCCAGAAATTCAATCTCCGGCGCCTCCTCCTTCACGATAATTCTGGCCGCATTGGCCACGATGTCCTGGCGCTCCTTATCAATATCATACAATTTCAGCTTTCTGATCGGAAAACGGTCCAGATTTGCCATCAGCATTTTAATAATAGCCGGAGTGTAGGTGTTGCCTCCTCCTGCGATCAATACGGAACTTTTTTTCATCTCTTTCATATCGGCATTTCCTTTCTCTTCTCTTATAATTCCAATGCTTTCTTCACTTCATTTTTAATAGATCCCACCTTCAGACCATATACAATCTGTATATGTTTGTCATCCGGTCTCACGATTCCCATGCAGCCGGTCTTTTTAAGACCCGCTTCATCTACGGCCGAGCCGTCCACCAGGGTGATCCGCAGTCTTGACATACAGGAATCCACCTCGGTTATGTTCTCGCGTCCGCCCAGACACCGGATAATATCAAGCGCCTTCTCATCCGTTGGGGCAGCTCCGGCCTTTTTCTCCTTTTTTCCTTTTTCCCCATATCCATGTTGTTGATCTCTGCGGCAAATGCCAGCGCCTGCTCCTGGTCTTCCCCTCTTCCCGGTGTCTTTACATTAAATCGTACAATCCACCATTTAAACAGAAGATAACAGACAACACCTTCTCCGATTCCGACTAACAGCGTGATGATCCATCTGGATTCCGGTCTCAAAAGTCCATACAATACAAAGCCCAGAATACTGGAGGTAATTCCTCCAAGCTGGCTGCCGAACACATACAAAAGCATGTAGCTCACTCCGTTTAAAGCCGCGTAAACCGCATAGAGCGCAGGCGCCGAGAACAGGAATAAAAATTCCACCGGCTCGGAGATATTGGAGAAAAACGCGGTAAATGCACCGGCTATCAAAAGTGGCTTGATCTGAGCCCGCTTGTCCGGGTCCGCCGTCTGGTAGATCGCAAGTGCGATGGCCGGCAGCGCAAACATCATCATAGGAATCTGTCCGCCTCGCAGGAATTTCACCATATCCACCAGAGACGCCCCCTCGGGAAGCCCCTCGATCAGATACTGGAAATACGCAGGACGGCAGCCCTCGATCACCCCTGACGGGAACATGTAAACCCCGGACACCGCTGTATCACGGATGACGGTATTCCAGATATTGTGAAGTCCTGTGGGAATCAGCAGCTTCTCCACAGTCGCATAGATGAACGGCCCGAAGATACCGGTATACTGAACCGTTGCCGCCAGCGCGTTGATCCCCTTGGACAGCCACACCCACAGGAACGGGAAAACCTGGCCCAGAAACATGAACAGCACTGTGGACGCAAACGGCGTGAATCTCGATCCCTGAAAGAATGCAAATGCCGTCGGAAACTTTACATGTCTGACCCTTCTGTGCAGATTGGCCGTGATAATGCCTATCATGATTCCGCCTACCATACCGGTATTCACCGTCTCAATTCCATAGATCGTGGTGATCGTCTGCGACGGGAACATCTCCTTCACCGCCGGGAACGCATTGATCAGGATTCCCATACTCGTCAGGAATGACAGAAATCCCAGGGCTCCCGCAAATCCCGCGTACTCCTTATCTCCGTCCGTCATGGTGGAGGCTAAGGATATCGCATAGATCAGCGGCGGATTTCCCATGGTAATGCTTCCCGCCTTGTTCAAAAGTCCCGCTACGTATTGCAGCGGAAACCATTTTAAGAAGGTCAGGCTCTCCGTAATCTGCGGATTGGTGATGAAGGATGACACACCCATCATCAGTGAAGCCGCTGCGATCAATGCGGCCGGTACCAAAAATGCTTTTGCCAGCTTTTGAAGTCCTGGCAGAACTCTCTCTTTTAGTTTCATATTTACCCCCTTGTTTTTAACTCCCCTGCTATTTACTTTCTGTACATTCGACCGGTCTGTTCTGTACCTGACTTATTTATAACAAATTGCCGAATGGCTTTCAATAGATGGAGCCGGCTTAGGTCGGGGATTCAACTCGGATAATTTGTTTCAGATCATGAAAATAATTTCAGGCAGGAATTTCCACACACGCAAACGGACCGCAGCTACCAAAGCCACGGTCCGTCCTCATATATCTATATAATTTTAGTCGTCCATTTCGAGCAGTCCCACACTTCCCCTGTCACGTCCTTGTAAAACTCCGGTTCGTGGCAGATCAGCAGGATGGTTCCCCGATAATCCTGGAGGGCACGTTTCAGCTCTTCCTTGGCCTCGGCGTCCAGGTGGTTGGTCGGCTCGTCGAGAAGAAGCACGTTGGTGTCCCTGTTGATCAGCTTGCACAGCCTTACCTTGGCCTGCTCGCCGCCGCTTAAAACGCGCACCTGGCTCTCGATATGTTTGGTGGTCAGGCCGCACTTTGCCAGGGCGGAGCGGACCTCGTACTGGGCGAAGGAGGGAAACTCCTTCCAGATTTCCTCGATACAGGTCGTCTTGTTGTCGTGGGCGCTCTCCTGCTCAAAGTATCCGATCTGCAGATTCTCCCCGGTCTCGCAACTCCCCGAAAGCACCGGAATCAGCCCAAGGATACTCTTGATCAGCGTAGTCTTCCCGATTCCGTTGGCCCCATAGAGACAGATCTTCTGGCCGCGCTCCAGCGCAAAATTGATAGGTCTTGACAGCGGCTCGTCGTAGCCGATGACCAGGTCCTTCACCTCAAATATATATTTCCCAGGCGTCCGGCCCTGACGGAAGCGGAACTCCGGCTTTGGTTTCTCCGCGGCCAGCTCGATCACGTCCATCTTGTCCAGCTTCTTCTGCCGCGACATCGCCATGTTCCTGGTGGACACCCGCGCCTTATTTCTCGCCACAAAGTCCTTTAACTGGCTGATCTCCTGCTGCTGGCGCTTATAGGCGGCCTCCAGCTGGGACTTTTTCACCTCATGGACCTCCTGGAACTTCTTATAATCCCCCACGTACCGGTTCAGCTCCTGGTTCTCCATGTGGTAGATGATATTCACCACCTCGTCCAAAAACGGAATATCATGGGAGATCAGTACAAATGCGTTCTCATAATCGATCAGATATCGCTTCAGCCAGTTGATATGCTCCTCGTCCAGATAGTTGGTCGGCTCGTCCAGAAGCAGGATGTCCGGCTTTTCAAGCAGCAGCTTTGCCAGCAATATCCTGGTTCTCTGTCCGCCGCTCAAATCCGTGACATCCTTCTCCAGCCCGATATCCAAAAGGCCAAAGGCTCTGGCAACCTCTTCCACCTTGGCATCGATGATATAGAAGTCGTGCAGCGTCAACGTATCCTGAATCACGCCCAACTCCTCCATCAGCGTGTTCATCTCATCCTCGTCGGCGCTTCCCAGCTGGTCGCAGATGGCGTTCATCCGCTCCTCCATCTCAAACAGATAGGAGAATGCCGATTTCAGCACATCCCGGATCGTCATGCCTTTTTCCAAAACCGTGTGCTGATCCAGATAACCCACCCGGATATTTTTCGCCCACTCTACTTTTCCCTCATCCGGCATCAACTTTCCGGTAACAATATTAAAAATGTGGATTTCCCTTCCCCATTGGCCCCCACCAGGCCGATATGTTCCCCTTTTAACAGCCGGAACGAAACATCCTTAAAAATCGCCTGGTCTCCAAAGCCGTGGGAAAGATGCTCTACATTTAATATACTCATGATCTGTTCTCCTTTATACTCAATGGGGAAATTATAACTTTTCCTGCGCCGCTTTGTCAACCGGATGCCGCAGGAATCACGAAAGGGCGCCTCTGTGGGACGCCCTTTCAATATCTGTTATGCTTCTTTAATCTCCTGAACATACTCTGTCAGCACGCCGAATCCGCTTCTGGGGCGCAGAAAATTCACCAGGATTCCTCCTGCTCCTATCACCGGCTCCTCCTCCAGCATGCTCAGCCCCTGCCCCTCAAATGCCGCTGCCGTCTCCCGGACGTCCTCCACCTCAAAGGCAATGTGATGCAGACCGCCTTTCCCGTTCCGGTACTCTTTAAGCACCCCTTCAGTAGGTATAATCAACTCTATCGGACTTTCATAATGTGAATACCTGGTAAAAAGACAGTACGCGTGGTACGCCTCCACATATTCCATATAATCCTTTTCCAGCTCAAAACGCTTCATAAACTCCTCTGCGATTTCCATAGAAGGCAGGATAATGCCCACATGGTGCAACCGTTTAAATTTCATATCGTCACGCCCCCTTCTCCCTGATCATCTGTTTCAGCCCAAATACCCCTTCTCTGTAGATGCAGGCGTCTGTCTCCTTTAAATCATCCGCTATCATCGGTACAAACTCCATCTGGGCCAGTATATCCTTCTCCAGGTCAACCCCCTTCGCAATCTCGATCAGCACAGGACCCTGCTCCGTCAGACGGAAGACGGCTCTCTCGGTCACGAAATACATGACCTGTCCTCTCTCAAAAGCCAGCTTCCCGTTATAGGAGATCTGCTGGACCTCTTTCACCAGCTTTTTAAACTTTCCCTCTTTTACAATTCTGATTCCATGCTCCCCATACTCCACCTCAAGACCTCCGCCCGTGAATGTGGAGCAGAAAACCACATGCTTGGCCGTGGACGTGATGTCGATAAATCCACCGGCTCCCGGCGCCTTATCCCCCATCTTTGTGGCGTTGACATTGCCAAGCATGTCCATCTCACCGGCGCCCATAAACGTAAAGTCGATTCCGCTGCCGTTGTAATACTCAAACTGTCGGTCATGGGGAATCAGCGCCTGAGGATTTCTGGATATTCCAAAATCGATTCCACCGGCGGGCACGCCTCCGTATATTCCGGACTCCACCGTGATGGTGACATCGTCGGCCACCTGTTCCTCCGCTATGATCGGCCCGATCACGTTGTTGGGAATCCCGGTTCCCACGTTGATGATCACGTCCGGCTCCAGCGTCATCATCGCACGCCTTCCGATGATCTTTCTGACCGACATGGGGATCGGCTTCACCGCGCCCTCCTGGCCAAACGCCTGGCCGCTGTAAGCCGGATCATAATACCAGGATGAGGTCTGACGGTGGTTCTCATAGACATCGTCACAGACCACGATGGCATCCACCAGCACTCCCGGAACCGTCACCCGTTTCGGGTCAATGGTTCCGTTTCGCAGCACCTGTTTGACCTGGCATATCACCTTTCCGTTAAACCGCTTGGCCGCCATCACCGCCGGCAGAACCTCCAGCACCATGGCCTCCTGTTCCGTGGTGATATTTCCATTTTCATCACAGTAGGTGCCTCTGATCAAAAGCGTGTCGATAGGGATCTCCTTATACTGGATATACTCCTCCCCATCCACAGTCACCAGTCCCACGATGTCCTCCTGCTCCTTGGTCCTGGCGTTCATCTTGCCGCCCTCTATCCTGGGATCAATATAGGTGCCCAGGCCGATCTTGCTCAGCTTTCCAGGCTCCCTGAGAGCCATGCTGTGAAACATGTTGGCCATCTGTCCCTGGGGCAGATTATAGGCTTCTATCTTATTTTCAGAGATCAGCTCCATAAAAGGCGGACACAGCCCCCAATGGCCTCCGATCACCCGCCTGATCAAGCCCTCATGAGCCAGATGGGCCTTCCCCCTTTTTCTGTCAGACTGTCCGCAGGTATGAAAATAAGTCAGATTGTTGGGCGACCCCTCCTCCAGAAACTTCCGCTCGATCTCCTGCAGAATCGTCTCGCATGCAGATACAAGAGTCATCCCGATCGTGCACAGGGTACTGCCGTCCTCTATCAGATCAACGGCCTCCCTGGCCGTTATGAAAACAGGCTTCTTCACGTAATATTCTCCTTTTTGTATGCATATTTTTGATCAAACACCTCCGAAAGATAAGCGATCTTCACCTTACCGCTTGCCGTACACGGAAGTTCACTCCAGAACTCAATATACTGGGGAATCTTATTTTTCTGTATTCTTTCGGCCAGATGGCCCACAACCTCAGCCGCTTCCATCTGCCGGCCTTCCTTTAACACCACAACCGCGGCGGGAACCTCGCCAAAGAGCTTGTCCTTAACCGGGAACACGGCGCACTGGGCCACACTGGGATGAGCCGCCAGCTCTTTCTCCACAAATCTCGAATAGATTTTTTCTCCGCCCCGGTTGATCATGGCCTTCTTTCTCCCGACAATATAGAGATACCGGTCCTCATCCATGCAGCCTAAATCACCGGAAAGCAGCCAGCCGTTTCTGAGATTTTCCCCGCCTCTTCCATGGAGGTAACCGTCCGCCACCATAGGCCCCCGAAACGCAATCTCTCCCGTTGCTCCCGGCTCCAGTATGGTTCCCTGATCGTCCATGATGGCAATCTCACAGTTCTCCATGACCTGCCCTGCCGCTCCCCGTTTATCCAGACTGAAATAATGTTCCGGAAACAGCGCCCCGCCGCCTGCGGACTCCGTCATCCCATAGGCGGGATGAAAGGACGCATGCCTGGCAGCCTTACAGAACCTCTCCATGACCTGATCCTCGATATAGCCTCCGCCGCAGACTGCCGAGCGCAGAGAGTCCAGTACGCTCGCATCGCCGACATAATTTAACAGCATTTGAAACAGGGTCGGGACCGCATGAAAATGGGTAATCCGGTAACGCCTTATGGCCTCCAGAGTGCTTTCGGAATGGAAGGAGGGCAGCATAACCAATGTGGCTCCCAGATAGACAAACAGAGCCAGGATACAGGAAAAACCAGTGATATGGAAAACCGGAACCGCCAACAGGCCGGTCTCATGCTCATCCAGTTTCAGAATATCCCGGTAGGACCGGATATTCTCCAGGACGGCCCGATGGGTAATCTCCACGCCTTTGGGCACGCCGCTGGTGCCGGATGTATACAAAACCGCAACGGGCAGAGTCGCATTTTCCACGCATTTTTCCGTATCTTTATGAGATTTTCCGATGTCTGTGAGTGAATAGCGGCGGCCGGCCGGCCCGCATGGGTCCTCCGTCTCTGTCAGAAGTATACCTACAGACCCTTCCCGAATCCCGGCGCTAAGCTTTTTTACATATTTTTCCTGGACAGCCACCGCGGCCACCCGGATATCTTTCAGCATGCAGGCGATCTCTTTCTCATGCAGCTTCACATTGATCAACAGCACAGAGGCCCCTATTTTAGCAGCCGCATAGATCAGAACCGCATAGGAGATACAGTTTTCCATCATAACGCCGAGGCAGCTTCCCCGGTCCATTCCCAGCTCCTGTTTCAGGAAACCGGCCGCGCGGTCCACCCTCTCCTTCAGCTCTTTGTAGGTCAGTTCCTCCCGATCGTCAATCACTCCTCTTTTTTCCGAAAAACGCAGGGCCGTCTGCTCCAGCGTCTGATATATATTCTGATACTCCATAGCTGCCTCCGAATAATCCCGCCCTTTCCGAAACGGTTCCTTATAAGACAACTGCGGCCTGTAGCAATCGATGTTACAGGCCGCAGCACGCTCATTTATTTACATAATTCAAACAACACGGCCAGTCCCTGTCCGCCGCCGATGCACAGCGTAGCGATTCCGTAACGCTCATCTCTGCGAACCATCTCATTCATCAGCTTGATTGTTATGATGCAGCCGGTCGCTCCGATGGGATGCCCCATGGAGATTCCGCTTCCGTTTACATTGACGTTATCCGGATTCAGCCCCGGTCCGCGGATGCAGGCTATGGACTGTGCGGCAAATGCCTCGTTCAGCTCATATAATCCCACATCATTCTGGGAAAGCCCGGTCTTTTTAAGCAGCTTTTCCACCGCCGGAATCGGTCCGATCCCCATGTATGCCGGATCAACTCCCGACACTGCCGCCTCCACTATCCTGACGACAGGCTTTACGCCCAGCTCCTTCGCCTTTTCTTCCGTCATCAGAACCACGGCTGCTCCGCAGTCGTTGATACCGGAGGCATTGCCCGCTGTTACCGTGCCGTCGGCCTTAAACGCCGGTCTCAGCTTTGCCAGTCCCCCCAATGTAGCATTCTCACGTATGTATTCGTCCTCCTCAAAGATCCTGGTCTCCTTCTTGCTGACCCGGACCTCCACAGGAACGATCTCATCCTTAAACTTTCCAGCCTTCTTAGCCTCGGTTGCCTTTCTCTGGCTCTCCAGGGCATAGGCGTCCTGCTCCTCCCTGGTAATCTCATACCGGGCCGCCACGTTCTCGGCGGTGATTCCCATGTGATCCCTGGTGATGGGATCTGACAGAGCCGTGATCAGCCCGTCCTCAAACTCGCCATGCCCCATACGGTAGCCAAATCTGGCTTTTCTCACATAATACGGGATGTTGGACATACTCTCCGCTCCACCAGCCACGGCAACCTCCGCAAACCCGCTGTCGATCTCCATGGCCGCCGTCACGATGGCCTGCAGCCCCGAGGAGCACAGACGGTTCACCGTCAACGCCCCCGCCTCATAGGGGATACCGCCCTTGATGGCCGACGCTCTGGCCATAAACGCATTCTCCGCCGCCTGAGCCACACAGCCCATCACAACCTCGTCCACATCCTCCGGCTTGATCCCGGCTCGCTCCACCGCCGCTTTGATAGCGATGCCGCCCAGATCCGTAACCTCCAGTCCTTTTAACGATCCCGCAAAACTTCCGACTCCCGTTCTTGCTCCCGATACTATTACGACATTTCCTTTCATCACACGTTCCTCCAATCCTGTGCCGGTTTATAATACCATGCCGCCGCCTACGTTGATTACCTCGGCGGTAATATATTCCGCCTCGTCAGAAGCCAGAAACGCCACCGTCTTGCCGATGTCCTCCGGCTTCCCAACATAGCCCATAGGTATCTTGGAAACCATGATGTCCCATGCCTTTTCAGGGATTCCTCTCGTCATATCCGTCTCGATAAATCCGGGACAGATCGCATTGCAGGTGATCTTCTTCTTCGCCGACTCCTTGGCGATCGTCTTGGTAAGACCGATCACGCCCGCCTTGGCTGCCGAATAGTTAGCCTGTCCAATGTTGCCCTGCCATCCGGCGGAGGAGATGTTGATGATTCTTCCATGTTCCCGTTCTCTCATATAAGGAAGCACCGCACGGATGCAGTTATATACTCCCGTAAGATTGACTCCGATGACCGCATCCCATGCATCCTTTGTCATCTTGTGAGCCATCATATCCCGGTTGATGCCCGCGTTATTTACCAGGATATCAAGCTGGCCAAATTTCTCTATGGCCGCGTCAAATACCTTTTTCCTCCTTCTTCCTCGGAAACATCGGCTATCACATAGTCTGCCTTTCCGCCCGCTTCCCGAATCTCCTGTACCGCCTGGCGCGCATTTTCCTCCAGTACGTCGGTGATCAGTACGCTGGCGCCCTTTTCAGCCAGAACCTTGGCGATGCCCTTTCCGATTCCTCTTCCGGCTCCGGTCACTACCGCAACTTTCCCCATCAATGAACTCATTCCAAACTCCTCTCGTCTATCGGAGCTGCCCCCTGGGCGGAGAACAGCTGTCTCTTATCAGTAGCTGAGGAGGATATACCATCTTAAATGGTTCTGTCCGCTGCATAGTCATCCGTTCGATCAGCATGGTGGCCGCCATGGTTCCCATCACCTCCGGCTCCCGCCAGATCGTGGTAAACTTCATGGGTCCTGACACCGCGTCTGGTGAATCGTCAAACCCCATCACGCTGATATCATCCGGCACCTTTTTCCCTGACTCTCCGATGGCCTCCGTGAAGCCTCTCGCCATTAAGTCATTGCCACAGAAGATCGCAGTATAATCATATCGCTTCGCGATGAACTCCTTGCCAAACTTAAATCCGCCTTCATACCTTAAATCTCCATAGAAGACATCGCGGTTTAAATCAAAGTCTGTGCCGGCATCCCTCATGGCTTCCTCGAAGCCTCTGGTTCTGTCCCTGCTGGCGCTCGATTTGAACGGACCGGCCAGATGACATAGCTTCCTGTGGCCCAGCCCAGCAAGATATTCTCCAGCCATATATCCCCCTCTTAAATTGTCAATACATACGACGTCCAGATCCATGGATTGGATATACCGGTTGACCAGGACCACCGGGGCCTCTGTCTCCATCAGCATGTCTCTCATTCTATGGGAATCGCTTACCGTGATCATGATAATGCCTGCAAAATCCAACTGCTGCGCCCGTTTCAGATACGCAATCTCCGTATCCTCATCGCCGCCGCTGACTCCCACCATCCCTAAGTACCCCTGCTGCTTTAATGTCTCCGTCATGCTGGTGATGAGTCCTGCGTAAAAATGGTTGGTCATATCGTCAACAATAATCATGACATCCGTACAGTGAATCCGATTCCTGATCTTTTTGTACAGCTGCGGACGGTAATCCAAATCCGCCATAATCTCCAATATTCTGGACTTTGTTTCCGGTTTTACATTGGGCTGATCCGACAGCACTCTCGACACCGTTGCATAAGAATATCCACTTATGCGGGCAATCTCCTTGATGGTAGCTTTCATAGTTTTTTATTAACCTTCCTTATTTATGGAATAATCTCCATTTTTAACTAAGTATAATAAAATCTGAACGCTGTTTCAACCCACTTCAAAAACTTATCTACTCATATTTAGCCGGTATTTCCGGCTTTGCGGTCGCGATGTTGAACGGCCATACAGTCTGATATGCCTCATCCTGAATCTGCAGTATGGTCAGCTTGGCTCCCGTATTGGTATTCTTATGAGCGACTCCATTAAACTCCGTATCGGTAAGTTCAATGACGTCATAGGGGAGGATGATCTCTGAGCCTCCCGGGAACGAGCCCTCGATCTTCAGGCTGCTCAAAGCGTCCTTGATCGCCTCGCGCTCAACCGCTGATGCATTCTCGATAGCGGTCTTCAACACCCAGGTTGCCGTGTAGGACTCTGCAGAATGACCATTCATCTCCACACCGTATTTGGCCTTAAACGCATCGGTTATCTCTTTTCCCTTGGCGCCCGGGTTAAACTCCGCCGCCGTTGTGATTCCGTTTGCCGCAGCCCCAACCGCCGGTATGTAGGACGGGTCGATGTAGGCGGTTGCCTTTGCAATCATGACCTCCGGCTTGTAGCCCTGCTCCGCCATGGTTTTGGTCAGAAGGATACCATCGGATATGTAGTTGTCCACTACCAGTGCATCCGGATTCATGGTCTTTAACTGAAGCACCTCTGCGGAAAGGTCTGCCGCTCCCTTGGTGTACAGAACCTCGCCCAGGAACTCGATGCCGTTCTGATCTGCCCAATACTGCGCCCATTTGGAGGTTTCCTGTCCGAGAAGCGTGTTGTCCGCGCAGACCGCGATGGTCTTGATCTCCTTGCCGGCCTCATCCTTTAAATCCGCCAGGTACTGAACCATATCGCGGAGGAACATCATATTGGACGGAGCCATACGGAAGAAATACTCATACTCATGGGTGGTCAGCTGGTCCGCGGTGGAGATTGCCGTCACCATGGGGACCTGATAGGATTCGGTGGTCTGTGATACGACCTCGGTAACGCCGCTCTGATAAGCGCCCAGGATTGCCACTACATTCTCCTGTGTTATCAGGCGCTCAGCCTCCGACATGGCGATCTTGGAGTCGCCCTGGGTATCGCCTTTGACGATCTCAAGCTTCTGACCCTTTATGCCTCCGCCTGCGTTGATCTCCTCCACTGCGAATTCAATTCCCCTCATAATGTTGTTGCCGATGGCCGCCACATCACCGGACAGGGGATACAGCGTGCCGATTTTGATCGTATCTCCGGACGCCGCCTGCTCTCCTCCGGCAGCTTCCGTCTTCTCAGTCTGTTCTGTTTTCTCTGTCTGCTGCGCCGGTGCCTGCGTACCCGCAGTCTCCTTTCCTCCGCTGCAGCCCGACAGCAAAGATGCGGTCATGGCTGTCGCCATCAGTAACGATATCAGTTTTTTCATGTTTACCCTCCTTTTATTTTATTAATAGTTACATGTAACTGATCCTGTTTTAAAAACCCAGATATGCTTTCTTCGCATCCGGATTGTTAAGCAGCTCCTGCGCCGTGCCTGTAATGCTGATCACGCCGTTCTCCAACACATATCCCCGGTTCGCTATGCGCAGCGCTTTTCTGACATCCTGCTCCACAAGAATGACTGTGATTCCGCTCTTGGCCACCTCAGTGGTGATCGCCAAAATATTGTCCACGATATTGGGAGCCAGGCCCAGAGACGGCTCGTCCATCATCAAAAGCCTGGGCAGTCCCATCATCCCTCTGGCAAATGCGACCATTTGCTGTTCGCCTCCGCTCAGGGTCCCCGCGTCCTGATTCATCCGCTCCTTGAGCTTGGGAAACCGCTCAAATATCTTCTCCATGGTCTCCTTCTTTTTCAGCTTTGCCTCCTTGCTGCTGGCTCCGATCTCCAGATTTTCCATGATCGTCATATCGCGGAACAGCTGTCTCCCCTTCGGCACATGGATCACGCCGTGGGAGATGTAGGTCCGGCAGGAGTGTCCCGCCAGCTCCGCGCCGTCATATTGGATGGAAGTTCCCGCCATGGGTTTCACAAGCCCGGAGATAGCTTTTACTATCGTCGTCTTCCCCGCTCCGTTTCCGCCCACGATGGCTATAATCTCTCCCTTTTTCACTTCAAAGTTAATATCCCAGAGAACCTGAATATCTCCATAGCTGACATTCAAATTCTTTACCTTAAAGGTATCGTTGTCACCCATCCTGTTCCTCCTTCCCCAGGTAGATTTCAATGACATAGGGATCATTCATCACCTGTTCCGGGGTCCCCTCCGCAATCTTTTCCCCGTGGTGCATGACCACAATCTTTTCGCACAGGTTCACCACCGCCCGCATCACGTGCTCGATCAGCAGTACCGTGACTCCGCTTTCATTGATCTTTCTCACCAGAGCCACCGCCTCGTCCGTCTCCGTGGGATTCAGACCGGCCATCACCTCATCCAAAAGCAGAAGATCCGGCTTCGTCACCAGTGCCCTGGCCAGCTCCAGGCGTTTCCGAAAGGGAGTGCCCATATCGTTGGGGTACCAGTCCCGTTTTTCGTAAAGACCGGCAAACTTTAAGATCTCCTTGGCCTCCTCCCTGGCCTGGGAAAGCGTCCTGCACTTGCACCGGCCATAGAAGGCTCCCGACACCACATTGTCCAGGACAGTCATATTGGTAAGAGGCTTCATGATCTGAAAGGTTCTGGCGATGCCCTCATAGGTGTATTGATGAGGCTTTAAATCCGTGATGTCCTTGCCTCTGTAAAACACCCTGCCGGAGGTCGGATTAAAGCTGCCGCTGATCATGTTAAACACCGTGGTCTTTCCCGCGCCGTTCGACCCGATCAACCCTGTGATCTTCCCCTCCTCCGCGGTAAAGCTCACATCATTCACGGCCTTTAAGCCCTTAAAGCTTTTACAGAGATTATTAATTTCAAGAAGATTTGACACTCTTTTCACCTCCAAACAGTTTCCTGTCAACCGCATCCAGCGCCTTATCTATTTTTTTCTTTAGATTGCTCGTCTCATACCAGCCCAGGATTCCCTTGGGCTGAAACCGGATCACCGCAATCAGGATCACCGCATAGATCAATAAGTTGGCTCCCGGTATGATACTGCTCAAATTAGCCCTCAGATACTCGGACAGCGGCGTCAGAATCAACGCCCCCAGCACCGGCCCAGAGACATTGCCGATCCCGCCGATCACCGCCGGAAGCACGAACTCCACAGAGTAGGTATTCATCATAATATCCGGCTCGATATAGCGGTAATAGTTGGCGTAAAAGGTTCCGCACACAGCCATCATTCCGGCGCTGATAAACGCTGCAATCAGCTTGTATTTCATAGGGCTGATGCCGATTGCATTGGCCGTGTCCTCGTCCTCCCTCACAGTTTTCAGCGCATAGCCCAGCTTCGACCGGTTGAGCAGAACAACCGCCAGATAGCACAGCAGGAACATGACCAGTGCCAGATAATAATATGGAACCTTGCTGGATGTAAAACGCATAAGCGCCAGCGAGTTCTTACCGCCAGGTAAAAGCAGCCCCTGGCCCTTTCCCACGAATCCCCAGTTGGTAAACAGGTTCCGGAAGGTCTCGCCAAACGCGATGGTAACCAGTGTAAAGTACGGCCCCCGCAGGATAAAGCAGGGATAAAACATGATCACCGCCATCAGACCGATGGCGAAAAACACGAGAACCATGCCCACCCAGGGTGAGATTCCGGCTTTTGTGATCAGGATTGTGGTCATATAAGCCCCAGCCCCATAAACGCCGCATGTCCCAGCGAGGTCTGCCCTGTCAGTCCTCCCAAAACACTCCATGCCAGCGAAGCGCTCCCCATATAAAACGAGAAGATACAGATATGCAGCATATAAGGCATTTTCACCGCCATAGGCAAACAAAGCAGTATCAAAAGGCAGGCCATCAATAAAATTGAACGTATTCCTCTTTTCATTTTCCCCTCCTACTGATGTCTCAGTTTCAAGTTCTGCCTTACAACGAGAATGATGATAAATGACAGAAACACTACGGTATCCTTAAATGACGGTCCAACCAGCAGCGCCCCCAAAGTCTCCAGAAGTCCCAGGACGATTCCGGCCACAAACGCTCCCGTCACGCTTCTCAGCCCGCCGATTACAACTACGATATAGCCTCTGGTTCCGTACACGGTTCCTACGGTGGGGAACACATAATAGAAGGACATCAGCAGCGCTCCCGCAATCCCTGCGATCCCGGCTCCGATTCCGTAGGTGCAGGCATAGACCAGATTGGTCTTGATTCCCGACACGCTTGCGCCTATAGGATTCTGGGACGTGGCGCGAATCTGTTTTCCGATGGTGGTATGCTTTAATATGAAAAACAGCAGACCCGTTATGATCAACAGGAATACAAAGCTTACCAGCTTCGAAAGGCTGATATTGATCCCCAAAAACTCTACTATCTTTCCGATAACCACACTGTTGACAGTTCTGTAATCCGACTTAAAGAAAATCAGTGCAAAGTTCTGTAGCAGAATCCCCAGGCCCACTGTCAAAAACAGCAGATTGGATGAGTTCCCACTCTTTAATGACGGGGTGATCAATGAGGACTGAAGCAATGCACCGAATGCAAACATGATAATTGCCACCAGCGGAATCGATACATATGGATCCAGTCCAAACCCTTCAAACAACACATAGGTAAGGTACATCCCCAGCATCAGCAAGTCCCCCTGGCAGAAATTGATGATTTTCATCACTCCGAAGATCATATTCTGCCCCATGCCGATCAGTGAGTAAACGCCGCCAGTCATGATTCCGTTTACAACCGCTTGTAAAAATGTTGCCACTATAAACCTCCTCCTTTTGTATGCTCACCTGCATTTTATTAAAAATGATATAAATATATCATCATTTTTCTTTTGTCCTGTGCTTTTGTAGTTAAATCATATAGTTTTACGCATTTTTCGTCAATACTTTTGGTTATTTTTCTTTATTTTCATCATTTATGCATATTTTCGAGTTGTATAATATATCATTTTATATCTTTTTATGTGAATCTCGCACTATTTTTTATCTGTTTCGACTAATTTTTGTTATATTTTTGTCATTCTTATTGTGCACTTTCCATTTTATTTTCGTTTTCTTCTTGTTGATTAATGCTATTGTCTTTCACTTTTTGCTAATATATAATGTTTTTATAATCTTTATATTTTAATTATATCATTTTATATCATTCAAGGAGGGACTATGATTACATTTTCGTTAGAGGGAAAAAGGCGATTGTAACAGGCGGCGCCAAGGGCTTATGCCACGGCATTGCACAGGCTTACCACGAGGCCGGAGCTGAAGTCGTTCTGGTCGATATTCTGGATATGGTTTATGACTCGGCAGAGGCCATGAGCTCAGAGGCCGCTCCCGTCCATGCGGTTCAGGGGGATTTGACTGTCCGGAAAGACTTGGACCGAATCTATCAGGAATGTCTGGAGCATCTGGGAGGCAGAATCGATATTCTGCTCAACGGCGCCGGGATTCAATACCGCTCTCCCGCCGTGTCCTTCCCGGAAGAACGTTTTCGCAAGATCATGGACGTGAATCTCAACTCCGTATTTCTTCTCTCACAGATGGCCGCCCAGACCATGATGGAACAGCAGTACGGAAAGATTATAAACATCGCCTCCATGACCTCGTTTATGGGAAGCGAAAACATCTGCGCCTACACAGCAAGCAAGGGAGCCGTAGCCATGCTCACCAAGGCATTATCCAACGAGTGGATGGGTCAGGGAATCAATGTGGACGCGATTGCGCCCGGATATATGGCCACAGAATTGACAGCCGACATTAAAAAGACTAATCCCCGGCAATATGAAGAAATCACAAACAGGATTCCAGCGCATCGCTGGGGAAAGCCGGAAGACCTCCATGGCCTGGCTATCTTCCTGGCCACCGATGCAGCCGCTTATATATCCGGAGCCGTCATACCTGTAGATGGGGGATTCTTGGGAAAATAGAACAGAAAAGCAAAAATAAAGACCCTTGATAATCAAGGATCTTCGAGAGCGTGAGACGGGGATCGAACCCGCGACCCCAACCTTGGCAAGGTTGTACTCCACCACTGAGCCACTCACGCATGAACTGAAATTATTATAACAAAGGAATCTTATTTTTCAAGTCCTAAATTATAAAAATATTATTAAAATCTTCCGCGCCATAATGGACGGAATCAAGCAGGTGATGGGAATCGAACCCACGTATCTAGCTTGGAAGGCTAGTGTTCTACCATTGAACTACACCTGCAAAAACTTCGAAAAGTAAATCTCAAGCGTTCTGTGAGAACGCAGTGCCCAGAACCGGAATCGAACCAGTGACACGAGGATTTTCAGTCCTCTGCTCTACCAACTGAGCTATCTGGGCCAATATCATAACCGCGACTAAATTATTATACCAATAATTTCGAAAAAGTCAAGATATTTTAAACAATTCTAATGCCGGCGACCGGAATCGAACCGGTACGGGCGATTAGACCCGCAGGATTTTAAGTCCTGTGCGTCTGCCAGTTCCGCCACGCCGGCATAGAAGCTTCGTATCTCCCACCCGGAATCTCTTCCGGCAGAAGCTACAGAGTGGATGGAGATGGATTCGAACCATCGAAGCGTGTCGCAACAGATTTACAGTCTGCCCCCTTTGGCCACTCGGGAACCCATCCATATAGGCTGTGATAAGCAAAAATTATCTTATCACAGCCGCTGTAAAAAATCAACCCTTTTTACGATAAATCTACGTCAGTTACGAGCAGCACCGAGGAGTTTGCACCAAGTGACAGACAGATTTTTCCATCCTTCACCTGATATTCCACGGCTCCCACATTGTAGCCTTCCGTCAGTGTCAGTATCTTCCGTATCATCACTGCTCCATCAAAGATCCCCAGCTCCCAGACAGGGACTTCCACGTCCCGCTCAGAGGCACGGTTATTCACCACGACCACACAGCGGTTTTCATGGTACATGCGGCCATAGGCGATCAGCTGGCGGTCAGCCAGAAGTTTTTTGACCGAGCCCTTTCTCAAAGCGGGAAGCTTCTTGTGCAGACCGATCATATAGTGATGGAATTCAATCAGCTCAAAATCCTCTTTCCCCCACGGGTACGTCCGTCTGCTGTCAGGATCGGTCCAGCCGCACACGCCGGCCTCGTCGCCGTAATAGATCGTCGGCGCACCCGGCCAGGTCATCTGGATCATGACCGCCTCGCGGAAGATTCCATAGTTGATGTCCTTCGAGGCAGCCTCAGGACCGGCATTCCCGATCCTTCCGATGGTCCGGTTGGTCCTGGTCAAAAACCTGGAGTGATCGTGATTGGACAGCTCATTCATCGCTACCATAACCGACGGCGTCTGCATCCGGCTCATATGATGGTTCATCGAGCGGAAGAAGCCTTCTCCGTCGCCGTAGAGATTGTTGTTGTACTCATCACTGTGCTTCTCCATACCGGTGAGGAACCAGGTCACCGGCTCCATAAATGCGTCATAGTTCATCACCGTATCCCACTGGTCGCCCTCCAGCCACGCGCTGGGATCTCCATAGTGTTCCGCCAGAATCAGTGCCTCCGGGTTGGCCTCCTTGACCGTCCTCCGGAAATCTCTCCAGAACTTGTGGTTGTATTCGTTGCTGTGTCCCAGGTCCGCAGCCACGTCCAGCCTCCAGCCGTCCACAGAGTAGGGCGGAGACACCCATTTGCGCGCAATCCGCATGATATACTCGTAGAGCTTGGGCGACTCCTCGTAATTTAGCTTGGGCAGTGTGGAGTGTCCCCACCAGCCGTCGTAGGAGCTGTTGTAGGGCCATCCGTTTTCATTGTAAAATTTAAAGAACGTCCGGTAGGGACTGTCCGCCGATATATAGGCGCCGGGCTCATAGTCTCCGGCCCGCTCATAGATCCTCTCCGCGTCCAGCCACTTGTTAAAGGAACCGCAGTGGTTAAACACGCCGTCCAGGATCACCCGCATACCGCGGCTGTGAACCTCGGACATAAAGCTTGCAAAAAATGCGTCGCTGGCTTCCAGATTCCTTCTGTCCGCGCTTCTGATCTGGTAGGCAGTGGCTCCCTCATTGCCCGTCGCCGAGGGCGCTACCGGCTCTCCTCCGTCCCTCACAAGCTTCGCATAATGGGGGTCAATATGTTCATAGTCCTGACAGTCATACTTGTGGTTGGACGGCGACACAAAGATCGGGTTAAAATAGATCACCTCCACGCCAAGCCGCTTCAGATAGTCCAGCTTATCCCAGACTCCCTGAAGATCCCCGCCGTAGAAGCGCCCCACGTCCATGGTGGACGGATATTCATCCCACTCTTTCACGCGCTGCACAGGCTTGCCGATATAGATATATTCATCATCCATGACATCGTTGGTCTCATCGCCTCTGCAGAAACGGTCCACATAGATCTGATACATGACCGCGCCCTTCGCCCAGTCAGGGGTATGAAATCCAGGGGTGATCCGAAAACCAAAGCAGCTCTGGATATCGCTGGTGGCTCCCAGCCGGTTATAATAACAAACCTCTGTATCCTTCATGACCTGGAAGAAATAGCTGATGCCCTCTCTCCCCGTCCTGATCTCGCACTCATAATAATCAAACAACTGGTCCGAGGAGGTCTTTCGCAGCTCCTCCTCCCGGTCGCTTCCGCTCTCTATATAACACACACGGTCCGCGTCCCCCCGCAGCCGTGCGGAATCTGAGCCTGACCACGTCACCCGGGTCCGGTTCCGCCGGTATCCTGTAATCCTCCGTCTCGTCACAAAACAGTGCCGCTCTGTTTAACATACCAATCTGGTCCGACATAAACTCTTCCTCTTTTACTTTTCTAGCCTAATCTTATTTTATATGATAGACTGCAAATATACAACCAAAACATTCCATGTAAAAAGACCAGCGGGGGTGCTGGTCTTTTAAGGAGAAGGTATTTCGTTTCTTATGGGGTATAGCAAAAACTATATAATGTATTGGGGGGGTTACGTATATTATAATAGCATAATCCCTAAAATAAGTGTGCACAAACTTTAGCGAAATAATACCCTGTTTTAAAACATTTTCCACATTTATCCAAATCCCCCGCCCTGGTTTCTCTTAGAAAACTGACCAATTACGACAGTTTTCCACAATCTCTACGCCTGCAGAGGCTGATTGAACAGGCTTTCAAACTCCTCCTGACCGATCTTCTCTTTTTCCAGAAGAACCTGGCTGCAGCTGTGGAGGATATCCTCGTGATCCATGATAATCTTTTTGGCTTTCTCATAGCACTCGTCTATGATCCGCTTCACCTCACCGTCGATCACCGTAGCCACGGACTCGCCGTAACTCCTGGTGTGGGCCAGGTCGCGGCCGATAAAGACCTCATCCTCGTCCTCGCCGTAGTTGATCATGCCGACACGTTCCGACATGCCGTACTGAGTGACCATGGCTCTGGCTATGCTGGTAGCCTGCTTGATATCCTGGGACGCGCCCGTAGTCACATCCTGGAAGATCAGCTCCTCCGCGATCCGGCCGCCTAAGGAAACCATAATCGTCTGGAGCATCTTGCCTTTGGTGTTGAATATCTCATCCTTTTCCGGCAGCGGCATAGTGTATCCGGCCGCTCCCATACCCGTGGGTATGATGGATATCGTATGAACCGGGCCCACGTCCGGCAGCACATGGAACAGGATCGCATGGCCGGTCTCATGGCAGGCCGTAATCTTCTTCTCTTTGTCGGAGATCACCTTGCTCTTCTTCTCGGCGCCGATGCCGACCTTCACAAACGCTCTCTCCACATCCTCCTGCTTGATAAACCTGCGGCTGGCCTTGGCCGCCAGAATCGCGGCTTCATTCATCAGGTTTTCCAAATCCGCCCCGGTAAAGCCGGCGGTCGTCCGGGCGATCCTCTGCAGATCCACGTCCTCGCTCAACGGCTTTTCCTTGGAATGAACCTGAAGGATCTCCTCACGGCCCTTCACGTCAGGACGGCCGACCACAACCTTCCTGTCAAAACGGCCCGGCCGGAGAATCGCAGGGTCCAAAATGTCCACGCGGTTTGTGGCCGCCATGACGATAATTCCCTCGTTGACGCCAAAACCGTCCATCTCCACCAGGAGCTGGTTTAACGTCTGCTCTCTCTCATCGTGGCCGCCGCCCATACCGGTACCTCTCCGGCGGGCAACCGCATCAATCTCGTCTATAAACACAATACAGGGGGCATTTTTCTTCGCCTCCTCAAATAAGTCTCTCACACGTGATGCGCCGACACCGACAAACATCTCCACAAAGTCCGAACCGGAGATACTAAAAAACGGCACTCCCGCTTCCCCGGCCACAGCCTTCGCAAGAAGCGTCTTACCGGTTCCAGGAGGGCCCACCAGGATCAGTCCCTTGGGGATACGGGCTCCGACGCCGGTGTATTTCTGAGGATTTTTCAGGAAATCCACAACCTCTTCCAGCTCTTCCTTCTCCTCCTGCAGGCCGGCCACAACCTTAAAGTTTACCTTGTTGTCGCGGCTCATCTTGGCCCGGCTCTTGCCAAAGTTCATCATCTTGGCATTGGCTCCGCCGGCATTGGCCCTGGCGTTGAGGAACACAAAAATCCCCACAATTACGATTGCCGACAGGCCGATAGGCAGAATCACGGTCAGCAGGTAATTATCCTGTGGGACATTGTGCAGCGTATATTCGATACCCTTATCTTCAAACAGGGTTTCAATCTCTTTTACATCCGATACGTATACCTTCGCACGGTTTCCGCCGGTCAGAATCAGCTCCACCTCTCCGGTGGGCGTCTGGCGGTTCTGGTGAATGGCAGCCTGCTCTATCTGATCTCCATCAAGAGCTGTCTGAAATTCACGGTTGCTGATCCTGTCCACACCGCCCTGGGGCAGCAGCATGACGACCAGCAGCAGCAGTATGGCTGCCATAATAAATCCCAATCCTTTAAACGGTTGTTGTTTCAACTAAGTTGCCTCCTTACTGCTCCACGACTCCAATATATGGTAAATTTCGGTATTTTTGATCATAATCCAGGCCATAGCCCACGACAAATTCATCCGGTATCGTAAAGCACGTATATTTTACCTGAACCTGCTTCTTCACTCTCCGCTCCGGTTTGTCAAGCAGGGTACACAGCTCGATGCTCTTCGGGTTTCTCTGCTTTAACACTTCGATCAGATAGGCCAGGGTTCTCCCGGAATCGATGATATCCTCGACAATCAGTACATCCTTTCCCTCCAGGGACTCATCCAGATCCTTGGCAATCCTCACGATCCCGCTGGACTCGGTACCGCCTCCATAGCTGGATACGGACATAAAATCAAGAGACACCGGTATGGACAGTCTCTTGGCCAGTTCACAGGTAAAGAACACGCCGCCCTTCAGGATACAGATCAAATGCAGGCTCTTCCCCGCATAGTCTGCGCTTACCTTCTTTGCGACCTCGATAATCTTGGCGTTTACTTCTTCTTCGGTCAATAAAACTCGAATTTTATCCGACATCGTCACATCCTCCATCAACATGCACTTGTAATATCATCTGTGTCTGATCCGTTACTTTATAGTATTCACTGATCCGGTATCCGATCATCCAAATCACATGATTTCCATCCACAAGAAGCGGAATCCTGTCCCGCTTTTCCCTGGCGATCTTCTCATCAATCATATACGACTTAATGGTCTTCCTGCCCCCTGAGGCCAGCGTAAGGTAATCTCCCGGCTGCCGGGTGCGCACAGACAATGTGCTTTTTATTTTATCATAATCAAACCATTTCGTATACTCATTTCGAGGAATTTCTACCCCTTTTTTGTAAGGAAATATCGTAAAAACGGGAATCGGAAGCTCTGCCGCCGCAGAATCCTCTCCGCAGAAAAGAAGTTCCCTCCTGCCGACCCACAGATCCTCATAGGTCCTGCCCGCAGCCAGCCCATAGGGCAGATCCGCGCGGCGTCCCACAGGCTTTCCGATCAGCCCCTGCACCTGCTCCATATGCCTTGCCGTTATATCTTTCCCGGAACGGCAGATTTCTTTCATCATCAGCCCGATCAGATAGGTCTGGATGATGGAATCCTGAGTCTTTAAAAAGCTGACGGGCAGTCCGATCCGCCCTTCCTCCCGTTTTCCATGGGTTTCCAAAAGCCCGGCCGCAGTTTTCTCTAAATATGCGTTGGCCTGGGACATCAGGCTTCCGGCGTGGAGAATATTGCCCGCCGCCCCCGGGTTGATGTCCTTCACAACCATGGGGATGATCTGATTGCGCAGTTTATTTCTTGTGTATTCCGTGCCGAAGTTGGTGGAATCCTGACAGTATCCGATTCCCTCGCTCTGCAAGCAGGCAAGAATCTCATCCCTGCCCGTAGCTAGCAGCGGGCGGATGATCCTGCCGCGGACCGGCGCGATTCCTCCCAGACCCTTTAAACCGCTTCCCCGGAATAAGTTATGGAGAATCGTCTCCGCGTTGTCATCCCTGTGATGAGCCACCGCGATCTTATCTGCTCCCCGAAGCCTGGCCTCCCGCTCAAAAGCCCCGTAGCGCAGCGCTCTCCCCGCTTCCTCCACGGACAGGCCATGCTCCGAGGCATAGAGCCCGGCATCGCAGCGGACCACGGTGCAGGGAACTCCCAGTTTTTTACAGAACTCTTCCGTCCATCTGGCATCCCGGTCCGCTTCCTCTCCCCGGAGTCCGTGATGGACGTGGACGGCGAACAGCTCCAGACGCAGTTCTTTTTTCAGTTTGTCCAAAACATGCAGAAGGCATACAGAATCAGCCCCTCCCGATACCGCCACGATCACCCGGTCGCCCGGGTCCAGCATCTGGTGGAGCTTTATATAGCTTAAAACTTCTTTTATCATCTCTTTTCGTCACCCGCTTTCCGCACAATTCCTCTCAGCTACAACTATACTCGGAATTGCCAAAGCTTGCAACGTCTATTTTCTTTCCCATATTCCCGCGGTCAGAACCGTCATGTCGTCCCGGGAAACAGGCGAAAAGGAACGGGCAAAGGAGAGAATCCGCTCCGCCATGTCCTGGGGGTTTCTGATGGGCATCGTCTCCAGAAACTCTCTCATCACCTGTTCCTTATCCTCGCCCGGAAGCGCGTCCAAAACTCCGTCGCTGACCATCACGATCCGGTCGTCATCCCACAGCTTTTTGGACAGCAGTACGGGCTCTATGGGATTTAACGCCCCCACCGGCACATCTCCCGCCTCCAAAAGCTCCACGCCGTCCTCACCGATCACAAACGTAGCCGCGGCCCCCAGCTTCATGGCCTCCAGCACCCCGGTGTGCAGATCGATGCAGCACAGATCCAGCGTCGCCGGATGCTGCTCCGTCCCAGCCAGCAGAAGCACCGTGTTCACCATCTTTAACGCCGCTCTGGCCGAAAAACCGGTCTCCATCAGCTGTTCCGTCAGCTCGATCACATGGCGGCTCTCCTCGGCCGCCACCGGCCCGGTTCCCATGCCGTCCGACAGGCTCATGATGATCTGGTTTGGCACGCTCTGCTTGAAGGTGAAGTTGTCGCCGGAGACCTCCTCGCCCTCCTTGGGAATCCTGGCCGCCCCGTAAAACATCTGGTATTTGCCCTCCTCCACAAAGCGGACCGTCCCTGGCTGCCTGGTTATGATGTTCTTGCTGTCCCTGGCCACGCACCAGTTACCTCCCATGGCGGCGCTCACTAAGTCAGCCGCCTCCCGGCTGGTCACGCACCGCCCGTTGGTGGTCTTAACCGTGATAAATGCCTCCCTCTGCTCGTCCCCATACTGGAGCACCAGCAGGTTATCGATGGCCATCCGGCGATGGCGGAAATACCGTCTCAGCGCCTCCTCCTTCGAGGCCGTGATGTCCACCGCGTCCTCCATCTGATGGGAAAATTCCTCCAGAATCACCGCCAGCTCCCGAAACTGCACGATCACCGCGTCCCGGCTCTCCAGAAACCGATTCTTCCAGGACAGGTTCATCGTCGCTTTTCCCAGACTCCTGTTCAAATAGGCTATGTATTCGTCCTGATACCGGCATGTCTCCTGAAACAGCTTGGGCATGTCCTCATAATCCAGAGCCCCGTTCTGTTCAAAGGTCCGTAAAAGATAATACAGGTAATAGCTGTCCTCCTTCTCGCTGTCACTGTAGATATTGCAGCGGCCGCAGCCTCCGCACACCATGGACGAGGCCGCCTGCAGCGCCGCCAGTCCGTCCTCCCTTGTCAGTTTCTGCCCTCCATCTATGTCATCGGAAAATGCCCTGGCCAGACCGCCCAGGGACACCGCCATATCGTTCAGTCTTTTGGCCGTATAAACATTGACGTCGGCCATGTCTTTTCGCACACATCGTTTTCTAAACACAAAAATCCCTCCTATCCTGCGTGGAACTATTATAAACAGGTAGAAGGGAAATATTTTGTCAAATTGTATGGTGTGAATGGAAAAATATTATGACATTTTTCACTTATTTTCTTTCGGCTTGATCAGGATCTCATCGGGCTTGACCAGTCCCAGCTTCTCCTTGGCCACCTTTTCGATGTACTGTTTGGTCTGAACATAGACTCTGTACTCCTCCAGATCCTCGGCCCGGTCCTCCTCCTTCTGCTTCTGAGCCAGAAGGTTCTCCTCCTTCTGCTGATAATCCAAGTCCTTGTCCCGCAGAGAGGCGCCCTTTAGGTTCACCACCACGGCCAGGCTGATCACGATCGCCGTGATACCAAGCATAGCCATACGGTTGCCCCACTTGTCTTTTCTTTGTCTTCTGGATTTACTCTCTCTCACACTATCACCGGCTTTGCTTATTGCTTTCTGCGGAAATGAATCGCAGCGCTTATTCTCATTTTAAGTGATTTCAGCATCTTTTTCAAGACCTTTAGCAAAAACCTGCTGACCAGTCCATTATAGAGAACCATCCCCAGAAAGACGCCGCCGATGACAAAGCCGCGCAGACCGCCGTCATTCATCCGGTACAGCAGCATAAAGGTGGTGATGCTGGCGTAGATCCAGTAGATCATGTCCTCCACTCCGGCCCAGAGGGGGTGATGGGGAAATACCAGGCGGATGACCCGCAGAATATCATATACCATCATCAGCCAGACACCCACACAGAAGCTTTCGGCCAGAAAACGGCCCTCATACAGGATATTGCTGCTCATTTGAATAACCTGGTCAGGATGGATTCTCCCGACTTGCGCAGGGACTCGTTGGAGGAGTAGATCAGGCTGTCCATGGTTCCTTCGACGTCAACCTCCCCCTTCTCCAGGGTCAGGCGGCTGACATGCAGGTTCTTTCCTTTTATGGTCAGAAGACCCATGTCCGTGTCCAGCACCACCTGATTTTCATCAAAGGAGACCACATCGCGGATTCCCGATATATTGCCGACCGAACGGTTCTGTATCATCATCTTATGGGGGCGTGTATTCAGCTTCTCTTCCATAATAAAAAACCTTCTAATATACTTAACTGCCTGGTTAAGTATATTAGAAGGCTGGTTACTTTATTCATCTATAAATAGCGATAAAGCTCTTTTGCGTCGTCCTTTTTTACGGTTTCCTGAACATCTAAAACTTCTACTTTTACGGATTTCGTCCCGAACTGGATCTCTATCAAATCGCCTGTCTTTACATTCAGGGAAGCTTTAGCAGGCTTGTCATTCACCAGGACACGGCCTGCGTCACAGGCTTCGTTGGCCACGGTTCTGCGTTTGATCAGCCGTGATACTTTCAGAAATTTATCCAATCTCATGGATTAAGCGTTCACCATATCCTTTAAAGCTTTTCCAGCTTTGAACTTCGGAGACTTGGAAGCTGCGATCTTCATCGGCTCGCCGCTCTTCGGGTTTCTACCCTCTCTCTCAGCTCTCTCAGCAACTTCAAAAGTACCAAAACCAACTAACTGGATCTTCTCGCCCTTTACTAATTCATCAGCGATTACATCTGTAAAAGCTTTTACTGCTTTCTCAGCGTCTTTCTTAGAGATCTCAGCCTTCTCAGCTACTGCTGCAATTAACTCTGTTTTGTTCATTGATATTTTCCTCCTAGAATTGTCCAAAGGCGGTGTTGTATTCCGCCTCTGTAAATTATTCGCTATACTCTACATTTATATCCGTTTCTCTTTGATTTGTCAAGGTTTTTTGGCTTTTTCCTGCTTTTTTATCTCATTCCATAAAGCCAGACTTTCCTCCTGTGAATTTACCTTGACATTTCCAAAAACATGGGGATGCCTGCGTATCATCTTTTCGCAAACGCCGATCACTACATCGTCTATGGTGAACGTCCCTTCCTCGCTGGCAATCTGGCTGTTCATCACCACCTGAAGCAGCACATCCCCCAGCTCCTCGCACAGATTTTCCATGTCCTTGTTGTCCACCGCATCGATCACCTCCTGGGTTTCCTCCAGAAGGCAGGTCTTTAAACTCTCATATGTCTGCTTCCTGTCCCACGGACACCCGTGGTCGGAACGCAGCTCAGCTATAATATTGACAAGATCTCCAAATGTATACATAGTCTCCTCCATTCTAATTCAGCGGCTCTTCCTCCATCTCCACCAACAGCTCATTAGCCTGCATCACATCCAGGCCCCGGTTTATGCAAAAAATCAGGATTGCGTCGCGGCGGGAACGGGAGTAGAGGCTGCCTGTTCCGCATAGCGTCAGTGATTTCTGAGCCTGCCTTAAATCCATCCCCGCGGCCAGAGCCAGGGCGATCACCTTGTCACGGCTGGGATTTCTGATCCCGCCCAGGATCTGATAGGCGTAGTTTCTCTGGATTCCCGAGGCCCTGATCACCTCGCTCTTATCCATCCCCTTCTGTTTTAGTATCCCTTCAAAATACTCCTGATATGTAGCGGTTTTCTCCGCCGGCAGATACTCCTCCACATACCGGTCCAGCGCCTTTAAGCTGTCCGCCGAGTTCAGTATATTGAGCAGCTGGCTGGTCGTCGATTCATCCATGAAAGCTCTCCTTTGTGTATTCACTTCATAAATAATATGATATAATTTTTATTGTCATAATGCAAGAGGGGATGGTGACTCCATCATGGGTCTGAAAGAAGAATGTACGCTTTCCATGTACCGGGAGCTGGCCCCAATCGGGGATAAAAACCACGTTATGCTGGTTCAGAACACGGTCAACGGAAAGTTCTATGTCAAGAAAACACTGGCAACGTATCACAAAAATATATACGATTATCTGAAGAACTATCCCTGTACGGGAGTTCCCATCATCTATGAGGTTTTGGATTTTGACACCAGCCTCGTGGTGATAGAGGAATTTATCAACGGGAGAACGCTGGAGGAGGCGGTCACTGAATCCGGCCCTTATTCTGAAAGCGAGGCGGCTGACATCATCCTGTCTCTGTGCGATACGCTCAACTGCCTCCACCGGACCAGACCCCCGATTATCCATCGGGACATCAAGGCTTCCAATGTCATGATCACAGGGGATAAGTCCGTCAAGCTGGTAGACTTCAATATCGCCAGACCATACAGTCAGACCGATACAAAGGACACTGTGCTGATGGGTACCGTCTCCTACGCCGCGCCTGAACAGTACGGCTTTGCCCAGACCGATGCCAGGACGGATATCTATGCCCTGGGAGTGCTGACCAATTATCTGCTGACAGGGACGTTTCCCGATGTCCGTCTGCATCAGGGCCGCTTTACATCGGTGATCAAAACATGCACTCATATAGACCCTGAAAAAAGATACCAGAGCGTGGACGAGTTGATGAGCTGTCTCGTCAGAAAGCCAGCTGTCCGGCTTCCCGAGATGAATGTCGCTTCAAAGCTGCCCAAGCAAAAATGGAGAGGTCTGCCGGGTTTTAGAAGCCACACTCCGTGGAAAATGCATCTGGCGCTGTTTTGCTATTTGTTTTTACTTTGTTTTCTCCTGAGCCTTAAACAGCCGGCGGTTCTTCCTCCTGATAATTACTATAATACGAGCATCATTCTGATCATGATCGCATGGTTCATCCTGGTTCTCGGAATGATCATTAATTTTAAGGGCATACGGAGATTTTTTCCTCTGGCCACCCATCCTCAGAAAGCGGTGCGTTATGCAGGCATCTATATCAGCACCCATCTGATCATGTTTCACCTGGTTTTGCTGGCATTGGCCATTATGTCCTTTTTTACCCTTTTCATGTCACCCTGATTATGCTGACAGCATACCACAGCCTCCTCTTCTTTTTTATATAATTGCCCCATGGAATGATTATAAAAAGGAGGGTCATGAGTATGATATGTAAACGATGCGGAAACGAGTTTGAGGGAACCACATGCCCTATCTGCGGCGAACCTGTAACGATCGAGCCGCCTGAGAACGGACCTGTGGTGAAGCCGGTTATCCCGCCCCCCAGCGCCCCCAAAGCAGCAGAGTTCAGGGCTTGCCGTAGCCTCGCTGGTACTGGGTATTATTTCGCTGGTTCTGGTCTGTTTCGGCCTGGGTTTTCTGGGAATTATAGGCTTTCTTCTGGGACTGATCTCACTGATCTGTAAAAAGCCGGGACACGGCATGGCGATTGCCGGTATCATCACATCTGTAATCGCGTTTTTGCTGACCCTGATTGTGGGAGCGAGTCTGTTTTCCGTCTTTAAGGGCGCCTCCGAAGAGGTGAAGCCCTACACCACGACTGCCGCTGTGACATCCTCAGTAACAGCCGGGGATGAGTCAGACTCCGCTGAAACCGCCGACGGGACAGAGGAAACCACTGAGGAGGAGTCCACCGGCCCTCAGGTGTTTGGATTGGGGGATTCCGTCCAGTATAAGGACATCATCGTATCCTTCAACAATCTGACGGAAAATGAAGGCGGGAACTATGTATCTCCTGCCGACGGCAATATCTTCCTGTTGGCGGAGTTTACCATCGAAAACAACAGCAGTGATGATCTGATCATCAGCAGCCTTTTAAGCTTTAAAGCGTATCAGGACGGCTACACGCTCCCCAGCAGCTTCTCCGCCATCATGGCCTCGGGGTCTGCCAACCAGTTAGACGGCACCATCGCCCCCGGAAAGAAGATGAACGGTATTATCGGTTTTGAGGTTCCGAAGGATTATCGGGAGCTGGAGATCGACTTGCAGCTGGATGTCCTTTCCAGTACCAAGATGGTATTTGTCTACCACAAATAAAATAGAGAGAACAGGAGCATCGCTGCTTTCTGTTCTCTCTGTTTTTGTCAGCCCTCCATCTGGCGGCCCAGAAACCCGGCTGCGGTTGCGGCGAGCTTCGTCTCCATGTCGCCGAATTTTGCCTTGGGTTCTCTGCTCAGGATGGATACGGAACCGATGGCATCCCCCTCGCAGATAATCGGAACGATCACTTCCGCCGTGATCCCCTCCATCTCCTCAGATGTCAGGGAGATAAAGTTTTTCTCCTCCTTGGAGGCCAGTATGGTCGTTCTCTCGCCGATCATATGCTCCAGCTGCTTGCTGATCGTCTTCTGCAGCAGTTCTTTTTTGGACCCTCCGGCTACGGCAATCACCTGATCCCGGTCTGTGATACAGACCATCATACCCGTAGACTGTGCCATCGCCTCCGCATACTGGGAAGCAAAAGCGGTCAGCTCCACCATAGGGGAATATTTCTTTAAGATGATCTCGCCCTCTCTGTCAGTGAATATCTCTAACGGAGTACCTTCTCTGAGACGCAGTGTACGGCGGATTTCCTTGGAAATCACCACACGTCCCAGGTCATCGATTCTTCTTACAATTCCTGTAGCTTTCATAAAAAATTCCTCCATTTACTGTACTATCCGTTTCTGGAAGTAGTATCTGTAGATCGGAGGAATTTATACAGCGGGAGTTTAAATTTATCAATCGAATCGAGTCTCTTCAATAAAGTTCTTAATGTCCAAAGCCAGCTCTATATCGGACCGCTGCGGGCCGAGCTCATTTTCATCTCCCAGAAGCTCCCTGATCTTCCGAATTCTGTAATTGAGAGTATTTTGTGGATATTCAGTTCCTTTGCAGTCTGCCAGACTGAGTGCTGACATTTTTTAAAACACTCTATGGTTTTGACCAGATCTGCGTTCTTCTCCCTGTCATAACGAATCACAGGGTCCAACACATCCCGGTAAAACTGTTCCAGCTCATCCTGATTATGGCGGAATAACAGTTTTTTTAATTCCCAGCTGGTGAAAAAACAGGATATTCTGCTCGCCCGATACGGTGTGAAGATACTGCATCCCCATCCTGGCATCCGCCATGGAATCCGGCAGCTGCTCCACGCTGCCGGCCACTCTGCCGCAGCTGATGTGCAGATGGATGCCGGGGGGCGGCCAGGCTCTCCCGCAAATTGGTATATTGCTTTCGAATATATTCGTAGATCCGGCCGTCGGTGCTGGAGTCCGGGAACGCATAGAGGGCAACCAGACTGCTGTCTCTGTGTGCATAGATGGGCCTCGGCGTATGGCTGGTGATGCTTTTTAAGATCGACCGGCGCAGCTGTTTCAGCTGCATAAGCTCCCGGCTCTCCGCGATGTTCGGCCCCACGTCCAGCTCCGCCTCGATCAGAACCGGCATGTATTTGCCGCGCCCGATATCCGGGGAGAGGTCCTGAAGGCGGCGGAGCAGATGCGTATCCATGTGCCCTTTTAAAAGAGCATTTAAGGATTCGCCAATGTACTCCTCTCTGATCTGCTGCTCCCGCTCAAGGCGCATGAGTTCTATGGCTAACAGCAGGCAGGACAAACCGCTGGCGTTCTGAATCAAACTGAAGTCCTTCTCCTGATAGCCGGTAAACGCCGCATATCCGAACAGCAAATTGCCGTCGCTGATGGGCGAGAGATAAGTCGGCGCGCCGCCGATCTTGCAGATGTAGGGCTTTAACGTGGTGCCTGTCACGGCAAATATCCTCGAGTCCTTTTGCAGGGCGCCTTGGAACGCCCCCAGCTTTTCTTCCGAGCTTTTGTTGCAGGCGATCACCTCCTGGCTGTCGTTGTAGATGACGATATCTGTGCCCAGCATCTGAGCCAGGGTATTACAGATCGTCTCCAGGCCCTGGCCTCTCAGGGATGTGACCGCCAGGGCTTTGTTGATGGCTATGGCGTGGTTCAGCTGTTCATGGGTTGTTCTAAGCTGCTCGTTCAGACTGCTCATCACTCGCCAGTTCTCATGTGTCTGCTGGTACAGCCGGGAGTTGGCTATGGCCGTGGAGGCTAAGTTGGCTATGGACTCAAATACCTGGGCGTCTGCCTCCGTGTACGGCATGTCGGGGATAAAGCGGTCAATCGTGATCACTCCCAGACACTCATTCCGGTACAGCAGCGGGACGCAGATCACACTCTCCGGGTATACCGGTCTCCCCAGGGAACTGTGATATGCCTGCAGATTCTCCGGCGTCATCGTGCTCATGGCCCTGACAGACTCCTCCCTGGTAGTGAGAAGTGTGATCCGTTTGGTACTGAATACGGTTCCCGCTATGGTTTCTCCCGGTGCGATCAGAATCTGGCCGGCCTCCCCCGGATCGATCCCGTAGGTGCTGTACGGAATCAGCAGATTCCTGTTATCGTCGAACAAAAAAGATCAGAATCGCATCCGTTTGTTCCATAATATTACGTATCTCCTGAATCAGGCTTTCCAGTATCTCCTCCAGCTTTAAGCTGGCGCAGATGGTCTGGGCCGCGTTTAACAGTGCATTCAGCCGTTGTATCATCCCTTGTTCCCCCTTTTCTATCATTTTATGACACAGATCGGGCCCAGTCAAACATTTATTGTGCCAACCAACAATTTTAAGCCAAGAATTTTGTCGATTGGCACATACCGTTCTTACCCATTCCGTGTTATGATTTTTATATCACCTATAGTAACTGCGAAGCGCGAAGGAGCGGAAGAATGAGATCTGTCATTTTTCCGCTTTTCAGCTATATGGGCAGAGTCTGCCCTGCAAATATTGTGGAAAGGAGGGATCATTATGAGTTATGGAATTGCTGTTCTTGTATTCTGCACAGGTCTTTTTACAGCCGTGTGTACGGTCAGTTACATCCTGTGGGGGTATTGCCATTTTAAGAACAAAGATCCGTTTGAGGGAGAGTAAGCAAAGGTAGACAAAGGAGGAAAACTGCTATGGAAACTTTTATAACACCGGTTATGGCTCTGGTCGTTGTCGGAGCAATCTCTATCATCCTTCTGTCCTTTGGCTTTTTCATGGCCAAGAGGATGAGCAAGGGTTCCAATGATTTCTTGTATGCAGGGCGCAATGTGGGACTTGCGCTCAGTACCGCCACTCTAATCGCCGCATGGATTACGGGCAATACTACCATGTCAGCCCCCGAGCAGGGCTACGCCATCGGTATCATCGCCTGTTTTGCATACGCAACTGCGGGTTTAAGTCTGTGTATCTTCGCACCGCTGGCCCTCAGAATCAAAAAGATTATGCCAAACGGCTGCACCAGCGGTGATTTTATCCGCTGCCGCTATGGAAAACCGGCATGGGCCGTATTCTTAATCATATCCGCCTGGTACTTCCTGGGATTTTTGATGACTCAGGCTATGGCCGGCGGTATCCTTCTCCAGGCTCTTTCCGGTCTGGAATATAAGGTAGGCATGCTGATCATCATGATCGTCTGTACCATCTACGCGCTGAACGGAGGCTTAAAGGCCATCCTGTCCACAGACTTCATCCTGAGCATGCTGATTCTGGGCGTCCTGTTCATCACCGCGATCCTGGCTTTCGTCTATTTCAAGCCCAGCATGGTATATCAGGGCGTGATGTCCGCCAAGCCGGAGCTGATGAACTTAATCTCGGGAACAGGAATCATGTATCTCGGAAGCAACTTCCTCTTCGCCTGCGGCGAGATCTTCCACAGCAACATCTGGTGGCAGAGAATCTACGCGGCCAATGAGAAGGTAGCTGCCAAATCCTTCATCCTGAGCGGTCTGATCTGGACAACCGTTCCGATCGTAGCCGGCTCCCTGGCATTCGTGGCAGTGGCAAACGGATATGCCGTACCCCAAGTCAACATGGTATTCCCCATCGTTGTGAGCAAGCTTCTCGGACCGGCAGGAGCGATCCTGGTGCTGATTATCATCTACAGCGCGCTGGCCTCCACCGTCAGCTCCGTACTGACTTCCTCAGCCAACCTTCTGGTTCAGGATATCTACAAGAGTCTGCTTCATCCGGATGCCGATGATGAAACCATTGTCAAATATGTCCGCTACACCATGGTAGGACTGGCGATTCTGGCTATTATCCTGGTCTGGAGTCCTAAAAACAGTATGTACCAGGTGCTCTATCTGACCGGCTCCGCGGTAGCGGCCACCATCTGGCCCATGGCCTACGGCATCTTCAACCGGAAAACCAACAAAACTGCCGTCGTGATCGCCATGATCTGCAGTATGATCTTCGGACTGATCGCCTATTTCTCCATATCGTCCTACGCGGCTCCTATCGTGTCTGCCACACTGGGCATGATCATCATCGTAGTCGGAACCAAACTGGCGCCTGATAACAGCTTCCGCTGGAAGGATTTAAACGAGCAGGTTACGGCTGCGGTTAAAAAAACAATAAGAGGAGGGATTTCTATGGAACCAACATTATACATGAGTCAGGGCGTCTTTTCAGTATTGATTATCGTCGTCTTAATCGGTCTTGGATTTACCTGTGTCCTTTTATTATCCATGCTGTTTAAGGAATTAAAGGATAAGACACTATGGTAACCAAAGGACACATTGAACAACTGGCGGAAGCGGAATATCCCAACTTACTCCGGTTCCGCCGCCATATCCACGAACATCCTGAGATGTCCTTTCAGGAGGCAGACACCAGCGCCTACATCTGCTCCGTGCTGAAACAGGAGGGAATCTCATATCAAACAGGCGTCGGAGGGCCCTACGGGATCGTGGCCCGCATCCGCGGAGATGAGGATGGCCCCTGCATCGCGTTCCGGGCGGATATCGATGCGCTGGGAATCCAGGAGGAAACAGGACTTGCGTTCTCCTCCTCCCGGGGAGGGGTCATGCATGCCTGCGGCCATGATCTCCACACCACCATGCTGCTGGGACTGGCCCGCACGCTGAATCAAAACAGAGAGCTGATTCGAGGCCAGGTGGTGCTGATCTTTCAGTTTGCCGAGGAGCTGCCTCCCGGCGGTGCCAAACCCATGATAGAGGCCGGCTGTTTAGACGGCGTGGACCGCATCTATGGGCTCCACGTGGACGACGATCTTCCATACGGGGAGGTTGGCGTTCTGGAGGGGCCGTATATGGCGGCCTCAGACAGCTTCTTCGTCGATATCAAAGGCGGAGGCGGCCACGGCTCCAGACCCTACGATACCCAGGACACCATCAGCTCCGCGGCTATGGCGGTCTTGAACATCAATCAGATCACAGGACGTTTTATCAGCCCTCTGGAATCCGCAGTCATCAGCGTCTGCCGTATCAGCGGCGGCGTCTCCTACAATGTTATCCCTGCGGTGATCTCACTGGCCGGGACCGTGAGAACCTACAATTCTGACATTGCGGCCGTGATCTGTGATAAACTGGAGGAAGCGGTCAGTTCCGCCTGCAACATATTCCACACGGCTTATGATTTCCGCTTTGAATACGGTTACCCCTGTCTGGTCAACTCCGAGAGAGAGACCGGAATCGTCCGGACCGCGGCAGACAGAGCAGGCTATCCCTGCAGGCGCCTGCTGCCCACACCGGTTGGGGAGGATTTCTCCAGATATTTAGAGAAAATACCAGGCGCATTTTTCCGGGTAGGAGTCCGCAATCCAGAAATCAATGCGGTTTATCCCCTTCATCACAACCATTTTCAGGCGGACGAGCGGGCGCTGAAAATCGGCCTGGAGATGATGTGGCAGATCTATCTTACTGAAACAGGCCAATAAAACGGAAAGGAAGGTGTTAACGCCATGTTTCCCATGGAAGAACTTACGTTTCAACGAATCCGTGACGGACTGGAAAGCGGGGAGATCACTTCCCACCAGCTTGTCATGAACTACATGGAACGGGTCGCACGGATCGACAAGTCCGGCCCCTGCCTCAACAGCGTGATCGAGCGGAATCCCGACGCGCTCTACATCGCGGAAGCCATGGACCGGGAGCGGAAAAAGGGGAAAATACGCTCCAGTCTTCACGGCATCCCGGTATTTATCAAGGATAACATCAACACCGCCGACAGCATGCACACCAGCGCCGGGTCTCTGGCCCTGGCCGACAACTTCGCGCCCTATGACGCCGCCATCGCGGAAAAACTGCGGGCCGCCGGCGTGATTATCATGGGAAAGACCAACATGACCGAGCTGGCCAACTTCATGTCCTACACCATGAAAAACGGCTACAGCTCCCGGGGAGGACAGGTAATCAATCCCTACAATCCTGAGGGTGACGTCTGGGGCAGCAGCTCCGGCTCCGCCGTGGCCGTATCCGCCAATCTCTGTGCGGCAGCCATCGGCACAGAGACCGACGGCTCCATCATCTGGCCCTCCCACTTAAACAGCATCGTGGGAATCAAGCCCACCCGCGGCCTGGTGAGCCGCTACGGGATCATCCCCATCTGCACCGCCCGGGATATCGCAGGCCCCATGGCCAGAACCGTGGCGGACGCCGCCGAGTTTTTAAACATTCTGGTGGGCGAGGACGAACGCGATCCCTCCACCTGGTGCAGAGCCGATGAGATTCCCGAGGATTACACCAGTTTTCTTGACAAAAACGGTTTGTCAGGCTTAAAGCTGGGGATCAACCGGGGGTATTTTGAAGAGTTTACGGACAGCCAGAAGGTCATCGCCGAAAAAGCCATCAGCGTTCTGGACAGCCAGGGCGCCGTGCTCACCGATGGAATCCACATGCCCCATCTGCGCTGTGACAGCTCCGTGCTCCTCTACGAGTTCCAGCTGTGCTTAAACGCCTATCTGGCCACCTGCACCACCACCAAATGCCATACCTTAAAGGGCATGATCGACTTCTACGGCGATCACCCCAAGGAAGGGCTCAAGTACGGTATGACCATCCTGCAGGATGCCCAGTACAACACCAGCGGCACATGCACCGACGCCAAGTATCTCCTGGACCGCTTAGGAGCCCTGAGAATCTCTCAGAAGGACGGGCTGGACAAGATTTTAGATGAGAACAACCTGGATATTCTGGTCAGTCCCGGCATCACGGACTCCTCCCCCATATCCGGCTATCCCTCCATCATCGTCCCCGCAGGTTACGACGATGAGAACATGCCCTTCGGCATCACCTTCATCGGCCGCCCCTTCACGGAGCCGCTCTTAATCAAAGCCGCCTACGCCTTTGAACAGGCTATGCAGGCGAGGAAGGCGCCGGTCTGGGATTTATAATACCTCAAAAATACTGCCGAACAAATGATTAAAAAGTCATTTGTTCGGCAGCACCGCTTAAGATTTACACAGGCGACCATTTTCCTTAATAAACTTATTGATAGTTTCCTCACTTACCGCCGCACTGCGCGCACCAAAAGTGGAAACACAGTAACCTGCTGCCCCGACAGCAAACTTTGCACAGCGTTCCAGGCTCCATCCGTTTATCAATCCATGCAAAAACGCCCCGTTAAAGGTATCTCCCGCTCCGCTGGGATCTACAACCTTCACATCATATGCCGGTTCTTCTATGACTCTGTCCGGTGTAATTATTTTACACCCATCCTTTCCCAATGTCAGCGCAACGATCTTCACTCCCCGTTCAAAAATGTACTGTAAAAATCCTTCCTCGCCGCCATACAATTCCGCATTGCGCAGAAAGCCAAACTGATTAAAAAACAAAACATCGCTTAGCGAAAAATAATAGTCCTGATCGTCTATCCGAAACCCTTCTTCGATATCCATAGCCAGTCTCGCTCCATGCTTTACGAAGGAAGCGAAATTTTCCCGGGAATTCTCAATTAATTCATGAAACCCCATAGCACAGTAGATGTACTTTGAGTTATAAAACATTTCCCGCTGGCTGTTTGTCAATTCTATCTGAGGCTTGGGATTCACAATTTTCAAACAGGTTTTGTCTTTCTTTGAAAGGATGATGATACATTTGGAGTTTACAATCCCGTCCGCATACGATACGCCCGATATGTTAATTTCATACGTTTCAAGGTCTTCCAGTAAAAATGAATCAGTTGCATCACGGCTCAACACATCAAAAAATTTTATACCGTCACCCAGTTGTGACATCACGCATGCCGTATTAGCTACACGGCCGCCAGGCTGCTTGACCATAGGAGTCATTTCAACCTTATCACCTTCCTGGGGCCACGCATCAACATTGTAATATTCATCCATGTGCACAACGCTGATTAACACTGAATAGTCTCTCATCTCCATCTTTTGTTCCCCTCGTTTCACACATCTGTATATTTTACAAGTCCGTTATTGCACGAGCAAGTCCAGCGATATCCATATGGTTGACAGCCGATAAAAATTCCAGATGGTTGCCCGGTATAGAGTCTGCGCCATGAAATGCGCCTGCCAATGCAGCCCCAAGCATTGCGACGGTATCACAGTTGTTGCCCGCATTAATCGAAAGATAGACCGTCTTCATAACATCACCGCCCGCGGCAGTAAAAAAACCAAATGCCGCCGGTACAGACTCACTTGCCAGCTCACCAAGTCCCACCCTGTCATTCATTACACTGATACATTTTTCAAAGTCATTGGAGAACTGTATACCTGTTTCAATCGCAAGATCCAGTCTGCGTACAATACTGGCTCCCGACGACGGGCGGCAGAACGACTGCGCCTGCCGGTATGCACGATCCAGGCTTGACACTGCTCCATCTAAAACCGAGGCGAGAGAAGCCGCCTCCATCTGCGCATAGACAACAGCTCCCGCCAAAGCAGCTCCCGCTGCCAATGATATCGGATTATCATGGGTGATATATCCGATTGTAAGCGCATCTGTAACTGCCTTTTCCACGTCATCATTATGATACAAGCCGCTTATCCAGGCGCGCACTGCCGCCCCGCAAGTTGCGGTCCTGCATTCAAACAGCAGATGATCTCTTCCCTCATCCCCTTTATAATTCTGTTCAATAATAGCTACTCCTTTACGAGTCGTAGGACCAGCGTATTTTTCATAGTATATTTTCGTCGGACCATCTTTCCAGTCAAAAAGTGCCTGTCTGACAATCTCCGGCGTCACGATACCTTTATTTCTGCAAATATGATCCGCAAATACATATGCGCTGGAAAATCCTTCCGTCACAGCCCCCTTTGGCATGTCGAATGCAGTGCAGTCAGGAAGCAAATCCATGTAATCATAGATAAAATCGTCATTGCCAAAGTCCTGTTTAATCAACTCAGGAGTACGTGAGGCCGGCGCCGCCCCCATAGCGTCACCAATCGCCGCTCCCAGCAAAGCCCCTAATATTCTGTCATAATTTTTCATCGGCACACCTCCGTAAGCCTCTCGTCAACATCCAACGCCATTTTTACCAGACTAAAGTTATTCATCTTGTCCAGAATTGGCATGAAATGTGTCGGAATGGTCTCTGTCCCATTGATCGCGCCAACTATATACCCTGTCATACTGGCAACCGTATCCGTATCGTCACCGGCATTGATTCCCATACAGACAGAATCCATGATTCTTCCTTCACACGCTGCAATATGGCCAAATACAGCCGGTATGGACTCATAAGCATAGAGTCCGCCGCCAATAATATCAGCGATTTCCAACATTGCTTTTTCAAAATCATCGCGGTACCGCATGCCAATCTCAACAGCGTACTGAATTCGCCGTTCAATGCTGCCTCCCGCTACTGGAGCCGCACCGCGTTCAGCCGCTCGCCTGTATCCCAGTTTTGCGCCATAGATGCCCGCCTGTATGGCTTCAATATAGGATGTGCCAGGTATCATTGCCCTCGCTGTAGCCGCAGATATGGCAGCACCCGCAGACAGCGATAAAACGTTGTTATGCGTACACGTGCACATAGTAATGGTGTCCTCCACCGCCTGCTCCGGATCTCCCGCATTGAAAAGTCCCATGATTCCACACTTCATCCCCGCTCCGTTTGTAGCTCTGGAGTTTACACACAGCATATGATCTGTCTGTTTCTGC
>Ga0192243_10066_pt1 | contig 43451 bp, 39 predicted proteins | sample Koala_Koa27_K3_FD_131233 | JGI IMG/M metagenome (GOLD analysis project Ga0192243, IMG submission 131233) | Enriched cells from koala feces incubated with labeled cellulose particles, San Francisco Zoo, California, United States - Koala_Koa2-7_K3 ... | reverse complement strand
AGATCCTCACTCTGCCGAAGATCATGGAGTGCACGGATATATGGGATATTTGAACCGTAATTCAGTCACTATAGCAGAAGTGCTGAAAGAAGCCGGTTATCATACCTATATGTCGGGGAAATGGCATGTCGGTATGCACGGACAAGAGAAATGGCCGTTGCAACGTGGCTTCGATCATTTTTATGGTATCTTGTCGGGAGCTTGCAGTTATCTGCAACCTCATGGAGATCGCAATCTGACTTTAGACAATCAACAGTTGCCTCCACCGGAACAACCTTATTACACTACTGACGCATTTACTGATTATGCGATTAAATTTGTCGATGAACGCCCCAAGGATGACAATCCGTTCTTCCTTTACCTGGCATACAACGCTCCCCATTGGCCGTTACATGCTAAACAGGAGGATATAGACAAGTTTGTAGGCAAATACCGGAAAGGTTGGCAGAAAGTACGTGAAGCCCGTTTGAAACGTATGATTAAAATGGGATTGGTGGACAAAAACTGGGACCTTGCTCAATGGGAGGGTCGCCAATGGTCCGAACTGACCGAGGATGAACAAATAGAACTGGATAGAAGAATGTCAGTATATGCGGCACAAGTTCATTGCATGGATTATAATGTGGGACGGTTAATAAAGTACCTGGAAGAAAAAGGGGAGCTGAATAACACCTTACTTATTTTCTTGTCGGATAATGGTGCATGTGCCGAGCCTCATCGTGAGAAAGGTTTCGGAACCATCGATATGATTAACAATCCAAATGAATGGGTCAACCCGTCTTATGGTCTGCCATGGGCACAGGTGAGCAATACACCGTACCGTAAGTATAAAGTAAGAGCGTATGAAGGCGGAACTTCCACTCCATTGATTATTTCCTGGCCCGACAAGTATGCAAAATACAATGGCGAGATAAGACACAACAGAGCTTTCCTGCCCGACATCATGGCAACCTTCATCGATGCAGCGGAAACAACCTATCCGAAGACTTATCACGGAGGAAATGAGATCATTCCTTTGGAAGGCGCAAGCATGCTACCGATACTAACCAATACGGACACCGAATTGCACGAATATATTTTTGGTGAACACTTTGACAACTGTGTAGTATGGTGGAAAAACTGGAAAGCCGTTAAAGACCAGAATTCTAAAGTATGGGAACTTTTCAACTTGGAGAAAGACCGTACAGAACGTGTTGATTTGTCCAGGGAAAATCCCAAAATTCTAAAACAAATGGTAAATGAATGGAACAAATGGGCAAATACACATTATGTATATCCCAAAGGAAAATAGCCACAGAAAGGTAACATAAAGACATGCAAAATGTCTAAAAAACGTATCTAAAAGCACTTGCCCCTGTTACAAAAAGAGTTGTAGCAGGGGCAAGTTTCATTATAGGAACTCTCCGTCCCTCATATTCTTATTCATCAGGGAATCATCCCTTCTCTCACAATATCTACCAGAATCGGCTTCAATCCGCTAACGAAACATTCCACTGCAATCACCATCAAAATCAATCCCATAAGACGCATCATCACATTATTACCCGTTTCACCCAAGACTTTTACCAATCTCGTGGAAGCACGAAGAATAAAGAAAGTCAGCAGATAAATCAGGGCAATAGTACCGATCAGTATCCCCTTCATTTCATAAGAATGAGCATCCTGCATCAAAACGATTGCATTGGCAATCGCTCCGGGACCGCATAACATAGGAATACCGAGAGGCGTAATAGAGATATCATCCGCATACGTTTTGATTTCTTCGTCCTTCAACTTCATCGGTGTATAGCGGGCTTGAAGCATATCAAAACCTATCTTGAAGATAATCACCCCACCGGCAATACGGAAACCATTGGTAGAGATACCGAAGAATTTGAAAAGAAACTGGCCGGCAAAGACAAATACCATCAATGTAATAAACGACACAATAGTAGCACGACGTACGATAGACTGACGTTCTTTATCCGTCATACCATGAGTCATGGTAAGAAAGACAGGCATCGTTCCCAATGGATTGGTCAATGTGAAGAATGAAGTGAAACAAAGCAAGGCGAAAGGTAGAAGCGTACTATCCATGATTATATCGTATTTTATGCAAAACTAAAACGCAACAAAAATACGACTTAATCCAGAAAACCTATAATAAATCCATTAATTCTTTCAAGGAATGGATGTGATAAGTAGGGAGGAAAGGGAAAGCAGTCCGTTCTGTCACATTGTAGAAAGCCTGATGCATGCCTACTCCGTGTGCTCCGGTTATATCCGCTTCCCAACTGTCACCAATCATCAGGGATTCGCGCAACTCGGATTGAGTGGCAGACAGAGCAAAATTGAATATCTCCGGCCAAGGCTTCAACACTCCGAGATCTTCCGAGAGAATCACCTTTCTGAAATACCCGTCCACTCCTGCCGAACGCATCTTGCGTGATTGCAATTCACGAAACCCATTGGAAAGGATATAAAGGTTATATTTGGGAGCAAGATATTCCAATACCTCCTTTGCATAAGGCATCAAAGTACTTTTGGTAGGAATAATAGCGAAAAAATCTTTCGAGAACTGTTCGGCGAGGGCTTCATCTTCCACTCCCACAGCCTGTAAAGGATAAAAGAAACGCTGGCTGTTCAATTCATCCTTCGTTATCTTTCCTTCACCGTACTCAATCCAGAGTTCTGTATTTCTTTGTTGATAAAGAGTATAATAATGATTGAATGAGTCAAAATAGCGGTCAAACGAATATTTCTGATATACTTCCTCAAAAGTGTCACGGGCATTTTGAGAAAAAGCCCAGATGGTATCATCAAGATCAAAAAAAAGATTTTTATATTTCATCAGTAGTTATGCGTATAATAAGAAACAAAAAAGCCAATGTGCTAATTTCTTGAATCCAGGAATCAGCACATTGGCAATTCAAAAGGGATATCTACCTTATTTTACCTGGATAACCAAGTATCTGGATACACTCCAGAATTCAGTAGGATTAGTAATCTTCAATGTCAACTGACCTTTGTCATCTTTTACCAATTCATAAGAACCGGTCGGATGAGTAGTCAGTAACTCAGCACGTTTAGAGTACAACTTGATTTCTTTGGTCGTACGGATATCGATCTGAGTGAAATAATCCTTGTTGAAATCAGCGCTCTTCAATACGTCTCCGCTCTGAAGAATCTTTTGAGCTTTCAATTCAGATTTAGTACCGAATACAAACCAGGCAGCATTCAAGCTCTTTTCCTGTTCGGCAACGGTTTTAGCTTTCGCTTCGTTTTCTGCAGCCAGAGTTTCTTTTGCTACAGACAGATCGCTGACAGCAGCATCCAATTCCTGAATACGGATATTCTTGGAAGCCAGTTCAGTTTGCAGTTCCTCAATACGCTGTTGTTTAGCATTCAATTCAGCAGTCAAAGCGGCAACAGCTTTTTTCATCTGTGCAGAATTGTAATTGCTGTTCTTCAACTGTGCCTGTAACTTTGCAATCTGCGCTTTGTTTTCTTCCATTTGCTTGGAGATGAATTCGATGTCAGAAGCAATCTGTTGCTTGGCACTGGCAGAGTTCTCAGTGATGGTTCCACGCTGCAAGTCAACACGGCTTTCGGCAGCATTGATCTTACGGAAACCTTCCTGAACTTCATTGAAAGTACCCATCATATCATCCAGTTCAGCATTACGCTGGTTCAGTTCCATCAAAAGAGAATCATTTTCAGCTTTCAGGTCTTTACTTCCACCTTTAAAGCCATCACACGAAGCCAACATGGCTACGCATACAAATAAAACAGCTAACTTTTTCATACGTTTACGTTTTACGTTTTTTAATGAAGTTATTTAATCATCTATTCCTGCTAATACAATCACAATCTCGCCCCGGGGTTCGGTAGCGGTAAAGTGTTCTATCAATTCAGCCAAACTGCCCCGAACTGTTTCTTCGTGGAGTTTGGATATTTCACGCGACACGGTTGCCTGACGTTCAGCGCCGAAATATTCGGCAAACTGTGTTAACGTCTTCAACAGACGGTGGGGTGATTCATAAAACACCATCGTGCGGTGTTCTTCCGCCAATGTCTTCAGTCGTGTCTGCCGTCCTTTCTTCTGGGGGAGAAATCCCTCGAAGCAGAACTTCTCGTTCGGCAATCCCGATGCAACGAGTGCCGGAACAAAAGCGGTTGCTCCCGGCAAGCACTGCACTTCAATACCGTTGCGCACACATTCACGAACAACCAGAAATCCGGGATCGGAAATTCCAGGCGTTCCGGCATCCGAAATTAGTGCCACCGTTTCACCTGCCTTTATTCTATTAACAACACTTTCCACCGTTTTATGTTCATTAAATTTGTGGTGGGATTGCATTGCATTCTTTATTTCAAAGTGTTTCAGCAAGATACCGGAAGTACGTGTATCCTCCGCCAAAATCAGATCGACCTCTTTCAGGACTTTGATAGCCCGAAAAGTCATGTCCTCCAGATTCCCTACCGGCGTAGGCACCACATATAGCTTTCCCATCTGTTTTTGTTTTATGCTGATTGATTAAAATATTTCTTTAGTAGCTCCAGAAAGTCGTTCACCGCCTCTTTTTCTTCATTCAATTCGACTTTTGAGGACAGAAATGCGACTGCAGTCTTGTAGGAACTCATTACTGATATCTGTTCGATAACCCGATTCATTAAATCAGTGTCGCTTCCGAACAGTTCACGAGAAAAACGGAAAGAATCATTCAAACTGATAGAATGTCGCAAGCCGGCAGACAGTTTGAGACTTTCTCCCAACACAGCCGATTTAGGTTCTTCCTCTTTCACAACAGTTTCAACGACAGGTTCCTCCACCATTGCAGGCTCCTCTTCTGCTATTACTACAGGTTTCTCTTCCGCAACAATAGTCTCTCCCTCTTCGTCTTCTTTCACGTCAACCGATTCGAGAGATTGTATAATAACGGGGGAATCTTCTTCAGACCCGGCAACTTCATCCTCCTCTTCCGCTGTCTCTTCCACAGCTGACGGAGAAATTACCTGAACAGCATCCACCTCCTGCTGCAGTTCGTCCAAACGTCCCTGCATCCGTGTAATGCTCCGCTTCAACAGTTCAGACAAAGTCGGAGTCGGCTCCTTGGTAAATGAATCCATGAGATACTTCAACTCATGAACATCCAACTCAATATCTGTTAATAGCTTCTGTTTCATGTCAGTCCATTGTTTATACGGTGCGAATGTAGGAATAATTTATGCAATAACTTAAAATAATGGATAATTTAACAGTTCTTGCACATTGAATTGCTTACCTTTGTCCACATATTTATTTAATCAAGAAAACACAAAATCTCATGGTATTATTTTCAGAAGACCACATACAGGAGACTAGAAGAAGAGGCCGAATCGAAGTAATCTGCGGTTCTATGTTCTCCGGAAAGACAGAGGAATTGATTCGCAGAATGAAGAGAGCGAAATTCGCGAAACAACGTGTCGAGATATTCAAACCTGCTATCGACACCCGTTATTCAGAAGAAGACGTAGTCTCTCACGACAGCCATTCTATCGCCTCCACTCCCATTGATTCGTCAGCCAGTATTTTACTGTTTACTTCCGAGATAGATGTAGTTGGCATTGATGAAGCGCAGTTCTTCGACAGTGGTTTGATTGATGTATGCAACCAGCTTGCCAACAATGGAATCCGTGTTATCATTGCAGGGTTGGATATGGACTTCAAAGGAAATCCGTTCGGTCCAATGCCACAATTGTGCGCCATTGCCGATGAAGTCTCCAAAGTTCATGCGATCTGTGTGAAATGTGGTCAGCTGGCTTCTTTCTCACATCGTACAGTCAAGAATGAGAAACAGGTTCTTTTAGGCGAAACAGCCGAATATGAGCCTCTGTGCAGGGAATGTTATCTCCGTGCACGAGGGGAAGATGAGCAGAAAATATAAACTCTATAAAAGAAACAGATTATGGAAAGGAAAAAGATAACATTCGACAGTTTTATACGCGGTTCCATCGGATGTGTGTTAGTTGTAGGCATATTAATGCTTGTGGAACGTCTTAGCGGAGTGTTATTACCTTTCTTTATTGCGTGGCTGATCGCTTATATGGTCTATCCGTTAGTCAAATTCTTCCAGTATAAACTACGATTAAAAAGTCGCATTATTTCCATCTTCTGTTCCTTATTCCTCATTACAGTTATCGGAATCACTTTGTTTTATCTGTTAGTGCCGCCGATGATTTCGGAAATAGGCAGAATGAACGACTTGCTGGTGACTTACCTCACCAATGGAGCCGGCAACAATGTGCCTAAGAATCTTTCTGAATTTATCCACGAGAACATCGATCTTCAGGCACTGAACCGTGTATTAAGTGAAGAGAATATCCTGGCGGCAATCAAGGATACCGTCCCCAGAGTGTGGACTTTGCTTGCAGAATCTCTCAACATTCTATTCAGCATCCTTGCCTCTTTCATTATATTATTATATGTAATCTTTATATTATTGGATTACGAAGCGATAGCTGAAGGATGGTTGCATCTGCTACCCAATAAATACCGTACGTTTGCCTCCAACCTGGTTCACGACGTACAGGATGGTATGAACAGATATTTCCGTGGACAGGCTTTGGTTGCTTTCTGCGTAGGTATTCTTTTCAGCATCGGTTTCCTGATTATCGATTTCCCCATGGCTATCGCTTTGGGACTTTTCATCGGAGCATTGAATATGGTTCCCTACTTGCAAATCATCGGTTTCCTTCCCACTATTTTATTGGCGATCCTCAAAGCTGCCGACACCGGACAGAACTTCTGGATTATCATTGCATGTGCATTAGCCGTCTTTGCAATCGTACAAATCATACAGGACACCTTCCTTGTCCCCAAAATCATGGGAAAGATTACCGGACTGAATCCTGCCATCATCCTTTTATCTCTTTCTATCTGGGGTTCATTAATGGGAATGCTCGGCATGATTATCGCCTTGCCACTAACAACTTTGATGCTCTCCTACTACCAACGCTTTATTATCAACAAAGAAAAGATAAAATATGATGAAGTAGAAACTACTGATAATCAAGAAACAAGCCATAACGAGGAAAAATAATTGAAACTTTTTTCTACGGAATGCTTGCAAATTAAATAAAAGTAACTACCTTTGCACCCGCAATCAGGAAATAACTGATTCGCAAATAAGGATTGATTCGCTAGCTCAGCAGGTAGAGCACAACACTTTTAATGTTGGGGTCCTGGGTTCGAGCCCCAGGCGGATCACTGAAAACAAAAGAAAAATCAAGCAAATCCCTGATAATCAGACATTATCGGGGATTTCTTTTTTCTAGCAGGTAGCAGAAAATAGCCGTTTCAAGCATATTATCGGTGGATAAATCGTGGGACTAAAATTTAATTAGAAAAAGTCCCACGAATTTGCATCTTTCTCACTGATTACTAGTATTTTGCATGGTCATACTTTGGAAGAGAATACATAGTTTTGTAACTCTAAAAACGATGTAAAAATGGCTCGTAAATCATTTTCTGTTTTGTTCTTCATCAAGAAAGGCAAACTATTAAAGAACGGTGAAGCACCCGTGTGCATGAGAATTACTGTAAACGGCTGTATGGTAGATATTTCTATCAAAAGAAGCTGTCCCGTAAACCTATGGAATCAGGCAAAAGAGAATTCAAAAGGCAAAGACCGTATGTCGGTGGAACTGAACCACTACTTAGAAATCACACGTTCACGCATACACCAAATTTATAGGGAACTGGAAACTTCCGACAAGGTTATCAATGTCGATCTGGTGAGAAAGTTGTTTTATGGTGTGGACGAAGATAACAAAACGCTATTGCAGGTATTCAGAGAGCATAACGAACAAATCCGTAAGCTAATCGGCAAAGACTTTGTTAGTAAGACCGTGCAACGGTATGAAACCACTACCCGATATTTGGAGGAATTCATCAAGAAAGAATATCAGCTATCGGATATTCCCCTGAATAACTTGGAAGCGAACTTCATTTCTAAGTTTGACGCTTTCTTGAAGATTGAAAAAGGTTGTGCGCAGAACTCCGCTATCACCCGATTGAAGAACTTGAAGAAAATCATCCGTATTGCTTTAGAAAACGACTGGATAAAGAAAGATCCGTTCGCTTACTATCGCTTTAAGTTGGAAGAAACCGATCCTGAATTCCTGACGATGGACGAGATTAAAATCATTCTCGCCAAAGAGTTCACGATTAAGCGAATAGAGCAAGTACGGGATATTTTTGTTTTTTGCATTTTTACCGGATTGGCGTTCAGCGATGTGAAAGATTTATCGCCTGAACATTTGGTACGAGATAACAAAGGCGAGCTTTGGATAAGGAAGAACCGCCAAAAGACAAAAATCATGTGTAATATTCCTGTGCTACCTGTAGCTGCTTCTATACTGGAAAAGTATAAAAATGTGGCAGAATGTACCGGAAAACTATTGCCAGTATTGAGCAATCAACGCATGAACAGCTACCTGAAAGAGATTGCAGATGTATGCGGATTACAGAAAAATCTGTGCACACATTCAGCCCGACACTCCTATGCCACCTCTATATGCCTAGCGAATGGCGTAAGTATGGAGAACGTAGCTAAGATGTTAGGTCATGCAGATACAAGCGTAACTAAACACTATGCACGGGTGCTGGATCAGAATATTTTGAAGGATATGCAGAAAGTAAATAGCTGCTTGTCGGAGTTGGCTATATAATAAAGGTAGTAGTCAATATAGAAAAAGGATTGGGAAGAATGAATTTCATTTTCTCAATCCTTTTCTTTTAAAGTAAGTTTTCCAGAACTCAATATGAAGCATTGACAAAGGTAAGTTCCGTATTTAGCCTGTTCAAGTCCGAGCCTTCGGTTTATATGAAAATCTTCCTCTCATTACATTTCGAGCGTATTTTCATCTAAAGACTTGCACAGACTAAATACTTCACTGGAAAAGTCAATGATTCAAATTAAATTCCGAAAAACAATATTTTCGGGGCTGGCATGAGGAAAACGTCTTTCACTTGAATAGAGTTTAAACAAGTTTCTCATACAGTTTGAACCAATCCAGCCCATAACTGCCAAAGCCTAAATCTACGGTATCAATGTATTCAAAACCACATTTCTCATAGAGGGAGATTGCCGGAAGGTTATTCTCATACACATCCAAACGGATAGATTTTATGCCTGATTGTTGAGCTAGTTCGAACGAATAGTCCATCAAAGTACGACCAATACCCATTTTTAAGAATGAGGGATGCACCACAAAAGTGCGTATCACAAAAATACGACTGTAGTCTGCTTCTATTTTCCACCTTACATTATTATAGGCTTCATCGGGATGATGGTCTAAGATGATAGAGCCAGCTATCTTTCCGTCATGCCTGACAACAAAAAGAGTATTATTTTCTATGCCAGTAACTGCATCTTCTCGGATAGGATAAATGCCTTTTATCCATCCGGGATAATTGGTAGTAGCTGATAGATAATCATTCAGATCATCATACAACTTTTCTAATTCGTCAATGTCGGCAGGTGTACCGGATTCTATTACAAACTTCATAACTTCAACTGTTTGGGATGCAAAGGTATAATTTCCACTTTAATAAAAGAGATTTCCTTTTAAGATAGTGGAAATCATACTTTTTTAGATAGTTATTCTTTCCAGCTTTCAAAGTAGTGCTTTTGGAGCAGTTTATCAATATCACTTTGGCGATAGATGATTTTTCCTTTTATCTGGATAAAGGGGATTAATCCTGTATCTCTTCATTCTTGCAGGGTTCGCAGACTGACATTCAGTTTCTTGGAAACTTCATGGTTGGAAAGAAAGCGTTCCCCGTTCAGGTGAGGCTTGTAATGCTTGACTATAGATTCAATGCCATTCAGCATCGAATCAAGCGAAGAAATAAATTCTTTGACTTGTGGGGTATCTTTATTTATTAGTTCCATGATTGAAAGATTGTTTTATTGAAATATTGATTTCAAGATTGCTAGATAGCTGGTTAGTTGCGCAGATAGTCACCCAGCGATGAAACGCTAAGTACATCTTTTCCCGGATCATAATCTATATAGAGCCGTTTGGATGCAGCGGTAATAAAATACTGACTACCATCTTGCTGTATCTCATAAGTAGCGGGAGAAGCTTGTTTAGTGGTTTCCGATACATAGATAATAGAGAGAAGATACTCTTTATCATTACGGTAGATAATAATCGTAGGATTCAGATTAACGCTTTCCCATGTACCGACAATGGAAAACAGGTTGAAGGACGGATAATCTTCTTTAGTTCTTTTCATAAGGCGTGATTTGTTTGGATGATTGATTTTGTGTTTCGCTGTCTGCAATAATTCTTTCAATATCGGAAGACTTATAATAAATCTTGCTCCCAATTTGAGAATAAGCCAGTCGCCCACTACTTCGGTAATATTGCAGCGTTCGCTTGCTAAAGCCTAACAACAGGCACACTTCCTGACTATCCAGCCAGTTTTCTACTTTCTGAGTATGAGTGCTGCACAAACTTTCTACCCGTTTGGCAAACTCGGCGAACCGCTCGCAGACATACGAGAAGGTTCTCTTTTCAATGGTTACTACTTCCATTCTTTTAATTTTTAATGGTTTATAAAACGTGTTGATTCTATTTTCATCGGCAAATGAAAGAAGAATCAAGAGCCGTTTTCAAAACTGTCTGAAAGTGGTATATCCTGTCTACCTCTGGCTCAATTCATTTGGAATATACTAATAAGATATTCGTTTTTTGAGCGCATTTACATAGAAAGTTAAATGAAAATAGAGATACGAAAAGATTTATCGCTTATCTTTGCCGTATGACTACCAATAAGATAACCCCCGAAGAATTATGGTCAAGACAGCAAATCAGCAGTCTTGATGTGGATTATGATTTGTGGAATGAACGCAGAGCATCCATACAGGCATTCTCACAGATGAGCCAAAGTTGCATCTTTACGGTGGATGTTTTCAAAGAGAGGTACGATTTTGCATCCGACAATTTCGCTAACATATTCGGATATAACCCTACATGGATAAAGACAATCCGAAAGCAAGGTGATTTGTTAGAGGAGCGGATTCACCCGGACGACCGGGCGCAAATTATTGAACACCAGATTGAACACGGGCAGTTCATCTATTCACTTCCGCAGGAAGAAAGAAATAATTATCAGCAGATATTCCAAATTCGTATGCTGAATGTCCGGCAGAAATATGTAAATGTAATCAGTCGTCACCAAGTGATTCAGAAGGACAAGAACGGAAAGGCGTGGATGATTATGGGAGTAATGGATCTTTCACCCGATCAAACGCCTACGGAGCGAATCAAGCGGACGGTTATTAATCGGAAGACGGGTGAGATACTTGCATCGGCAATAGTTCCGGCAGACCAACAACTAACCAAACGGGAGAAAGAGATACTGATCCTAATCCGACAAGGATTTTTAAGCAAGGAGATTGCATCTAAACTGAACCTTAGTATTTACACAGTAAACAATCACCGGAAAAATATATTGGCAAAGCTACAGGTAGATAATGTAATTGAAGCTATCAACCGGGCTGAAAGTTTCGGCATCCTCTATTAACCAGAGGCTGGCTTTGCCTTGATTTACATCATTATTCAGTCACTTCAATATAAAAACTAACAGGACGAAAACCATCGTTACATGAAATCATTGCTGAGTGCGGATTCCTCATCCAACCATCATAAAAGTTACCACCCCCATTGGCTAACTCAGTAACAAAAGAACTCATTGAATCCCATGCGCTTTCACACAGTCCATCCGGTCGCTGCCCATCGACTGAAATAAAGATTGTACCTTGCTCAATATCACAAGTGTGTTCAATAGGATTTTCGTATACAGCAGATAAATCGCTATGCTGCACCTTTCTTACAGCGGTTATTCTAATCTTTTTCATTTCTAATAATTATCATTACGGCATCCAATCCAAACTGTTCGCCAATGGATTGGTTTTGCGATACTGTTCCAGTTCTTCGTAACTACGAACGCCACCTGTAAAAACAGCATGGTATATTTCTATGCCGGGAATTTGTATGCCATCGGGCACATCGAATTTTATTTGAAGAATTGTTTTCCGAAGTTCAGGAGTAAGTCGGTTCATAATGGCAGAAGTCACACGTTCCACCACCCCATCATATTTTGAATGCTTGCGGATATGAATCATGTCGAACTTCCATGAATTTAGTTCCTCGTCTTCGTATAGGGCGTGCCATTCGATGCATTCTTCTTCTGTCTGAATCAAATTCTTATATTGGACTTCCTTTAAAGAGAGCCGTTCGGCAAGTTCCTGCATCACAGAAAAGCTGGCTGCAATATCCAGTGTATCGGTATAGATATGCAGGTCTATATCCCTACTCTTTGCCAGCAAACCGGATTTAAGTGAGCCTACCAAATGAACAGTTGCCCCAATGCGTTCCCATGCCGGGATAATGCTGGTATGTTCCAGTATTTCCCAAGCGGTTTGCTGATTATATAGGGCAAGTTCAAGAATATCCATATCATTCATTTTGAGCGTGCAAAGATATAAAACTTATTGGGATATAGCTATAAATAGCCATTTCCTATCCCAATGGATTGCAGTAATTTTGCGCACCGTTCGTGAGTCTATTTTTCATCCTTTAGCAATAAATTACTATGGTATTCAATCAAACAGAGAAGCAAGAAATAAGCTATTTGCAGCAAATAATCAATCGGCTGAAGCAGGTAATCAGCCATACCGATGTGTCCGTGAAAGACCATGTTGATACGTTGGCAGAGTACAAAGACTATCTTTGGAGCAATAAAGATATTGATCCGCATGAGATACGCTCCATACGTGAAAGCATCCTGAATCATTTTGCTATAGGCGAAAGTGTAATTGATAAACGCCAACGGCTCACCAAGATACTGGATATTCCTTACTTTGGGCGGATCGACTTTCAGGAAAGAAGCAGTAAGGTGATACCTGTTTACATCGGCATCCATACCTTTCACGATTCGGAAAGCCGGACGACCGTGATTTATGATTGGCGGGCGCCTATTTCGAGTATGTTCTACGATTGCGAACTGGGCGAGGCATCTTATCTATCGCCATCGGGAAAGATCGAAGGGGATATTTCCTTGAAACGTCAGTATCGTATTCGGGGAGGCAAGATGGAATTCATGATCGAAAGTGCCTTGACTGTTCACGATGAAATTCTGCAAAAGGAACTATGTGCTAATGCGGATGATAAAATGAAGAACATCGTTGCCACCATCCAGCGGGAGCAAAACCGGATTATCCGTAATGAGGAAGCCCGAACGCTCATTATTCAGGGCGTGGCAGGTTCGGGCAAAACTTCTATTGCCCTGCACCGCATCGCCTACTTGCTATATGCTTTTCAGAGCAGCATCTCTTCAAAAGACATCCTGATTATTTCTCCGAACAAGGTGTTTGCCGATTACATATCTAACGTCCTGCCCGAATTGGGCGAGGAAACCGTGCCCGAAACCAGCATGGAACAGATACTTTCCGAAGTGCTAAATCACAAATACAAATACCTGAGCTTCTTTGAGCAAGTCGATGAATTGCTGACAAAGCCAACACCGGACTTTATCGACAGAATCGAATATAAATCATCTTTCGATTTTATCGCCAGCCTAGATCGTTTCATTCTCCACATCGAAAACCACAACTTCCGGGCGGAAGATGTGAAGCTGACCAAATACATCACCGTCCCGGCTGAGTTCGTCGAAGAGCAATTCCACCGTTTCCACCGCTACCCCATGCGCCAGCGGTTCGAGGCAATGACGGATTATATTCTCGATAGGTTGAAAGTGCAATATGCTTTTACGGTAACTACTGCCGAAAGAAACTTCCTGAAGAAAGAGATAAAACGAATGTTTGCCGGCAACAACGACCTGCTAGTCTATAAAGATTTCTTCGCATGGATGGGTAAGCCGGAACTGCTCAAAAATGCGGAAGAACCGCACGCTCGAATATTCGGATTTAGCTCCATTGGCATACCTACATATCGCTTTGGAAGGTGGCACGAAAAACAGCGTCAAGCACCTGCTGATAGATGAAATGCAAGATTATTCCCCTATTCAGTACAAGGTGATACAAAAGTTATACCCTTGCCGAAGAACTGTTTTGGGCGATGCCAGCCAGTCGGTAAACCCTTATGGCTCGTCTACTGCGGATATGATTCAGAAAGCTCTTGTCACGGGAGAGATCATGAAGCTGTGCAAGAGCTATCGTTCCACTTATGAGATAACCGATTTTGCACAAAAGATACGGACGAATACAGACCTTGAACCCGTCGCACGGCATGGAGAGAAACCGCAAGTGATACATTATAAAAATGAGAAAGAAGAACTATCCGGTATTCTGGATTTAATTTCCGTTTACCGGAAGTCCACCTATAAATCACTAGGGATTATTTGCAAAACGGAAACGCAAGCCAAAGTAATAGCAGACGAATTGAAACAGTATGCCGATGATATTCATTTTCTCTCAAACCAAAGCTCCGCTTTTGTGCAAGGCATCATTATCACCTCTGCACACATGGCAAAAGGTTTAGAGTTTGATGAGGTGATTATCCCACAGGCAGATGATAATAACTATCATTCAGAGATAGACCGCAGTATGTTTTATGTAGCAGTAACAAGAGCCATGCACCGTTTGACACTAACATATAGTATTAGCAAAACTAGAGCATTCTTATAAGATGGGAGCTTACTTTGAAAAAACAAATAAAGATATTTGCCCTTTCATATAAAAAGAAATCTATGATTTGATTAGTTGAACTTCATAATTTTTCATACATTTGCATTATATCAACTAACAAATAGTATTCACTTCTTATGAAACTCTGTATATAGCTACGCTCCTGCGAATAGCCCCCTTCAAGAAAGCTATTCAGCTATTTGACAAATAACGATTTATTTGCCACAGAGATTTTATATCCTTTTATTTATGAATTTACGAGCTGGCAGACTATATTATGAAGTCTGCTCGTGTCGTGCTATTTTGCAGTTGAGCAATGAATTATACATATAAGCAAATCTGGCTCATCAACTTTCCGGTGATGATGAGCATCCTCATGGAGCAGTTAATCAATATAACAGATGCTGTCTTTTTAGGTCACGTAGGCGAGGTGGAATTGGGAGCATCCGCTATTGCCGGAATTTATTATCTGGCAGTCTATATGCTGGGCTTCGGGTTTAGCATTGGACTCCAAGTTATGATTGCCCGCAGAAACGGGGAACAGAATTACAAAGCAACCGGAAAGACTTTCTTTCAGGGGCTATTCTTTTTATCGGGATTAGCCGTCTTGCTTTGCCTATTGGTTCATGCCGTTTCCCCTTATCTATTGAAACGGTTAATTTCCTCACCGGAGATTTATCAGGCGGTAGTCCGCTATTTGGACTGGCGCAGCTTTGGGCTGTTATTCTCATTTCCTTTTCTAGCTATCCGGGCTTTCTTCGTTGGAATAACGCACACAAAAGCTTTATCGGGATCAGCTATTACTGCGGTGGCGATTAATATCCCGCTGAACTACTTCTTAATATTCACACTGGAATTAGGTATTTCGGGAGCAGCCATCGCTTCATCTTTAGCGGAAATGGGATCCTTAATTGTACTTTGTATCTACACAGGAGTGAAGATTGACAAAGACAAATACGGATTGAAACCCGTGTATGATGGACGGTTACTCGTCAAAGTCCTGAATCTGTCTGTGTGGAGTATGCTCCATGCCTTTATCAGCGTAGCCCCTTGGTTTCTATTTTTCGTGGCAATCGAGCATTTAGGGAAAACGGAGTTAGCTATTTCCAATATCACCCGAAGCGTATCGGCTCTCTTTTTTGTAATAGCCAATTCCTTTGCTGTCACCACGGGTTCATTGGTGAGCAATACTATTGGAGCCGGAGCGAAAAACGAGCTTTTTCCGATCTGTCACAAGGTTCTGAAATTAGGTTATGCTGTTGGTATCCCATTAGTCGCAGTTGCGTTGTTCTGTAATCGTTGGATTGTAGGCTTCTATACCGATAATGAACTATTGGTAGAATTAGCATTTGCTCCTTTCGTAGTGATGCTGTTGAATTACACGTTTGCACTACCCGGTTATGTATATCTTAATGCGGTCGGCGGAACGGGGAAAACCAAAATCACCTTTCTGTTTCAGGTGACAACCACCTGTGTGTATTTAGTGTATCTCTATTGGTTGAGTTTCTGCACAGAAGCTTCTTTACCTCTCTATTTGACAGCGGAATATCTGTTTGTGATCCTGCTAGCACTGCAATCTATTATTTATCCGAAAAGTAAACACTATTAAAAACGAATCAAGTTATGATGACAAAAATATATCCACGCACCGGAGATAAGCAAACAGTCTATCTGAATGCCGTGATTAAAGATACTCAAATAGAGGTAGGCGATTATACTATTTACAATGACTTTGTAGCTGATCCCTTGCTATTTGAGAAGAACAATGTGCTTTATCATTACCCCATCCACCGAGAGAAGTTAATCATTGGCAAGTTCTGCTCCATCGCTTGTGGTGCGAAATTCCTGTTCAATTGCGCCAACCACACATTGAAATCGTTATCGACCTACACCTTTCCCATATTCTACGAAGAGTGGGAATTGGAGAAATCGAATATTACTACCGCATGGGATAACAAAGGAGATATTGTGATCGGCAATGATGTTTGGATCGGCTTTGAAGCCGTGATTATGGCAGGTGTTCATATCGGTGACGGTGCGATTATTGCCGCACGTGCCGTTGTGACCAAAGATGTTCCACCTTATACGATTGTTGGCGGCACTCCTGCCAAAGAAATACGAAAACGTTTTGATACAGAGGTTATTCAACAATTACTAATGCTGAAATGGTGGGATTGGTCCACTGATAAAATACGTAAGTGTTTGCCATATATTGCAGAGGGAAAAATGAATGAATTACTTACCACAAAGAAAGATAAATTATGAACTATATAGAGGTGATATTAACAAGGATTGATGGAGGTCGCAGTTCCCCATATAGCTACATTTCGCTATTTTAGAACTCATGCCAGATAATTATATTTGTAAGAAACAAGAAGCTCGAAATATAACTTGAGATTCAACATTTCTGGATTTGCGACCAATAGGCTGAAGAACCTTTAAATCATTCTAATTAATAGAGGAACTACAAACAAAACAAGAAATCATTCAGCATACAAAGCTAACGCTTTGATATATATGATTTATTCACAATTAAATTTTATGCCTATGAATGATTTATTAAGAACGAGGTTTTTCATCTTACTGGCTGACACCTCACAAGAAGTTATTAACACAGAAATGCAAGATGCTTATGAAGATTTTGTGAAGCAATTAGTTACAATTAGTAATTCGGAAGATTACGCTCATATCTTTCGGATGCTGAATCTCACCCGTATTGAGATAGCCCCTTTAAAGGGGGTGTATCAGGATGGGCAGGGGGGAAAATGCGCTTAAAAATCTATACATTCACAAAGTATTATCCTTAATTGATGCAGAATTAGAGTTACTAAACCTGAAAATCAAACATCCCGAACAATTTAATTTACCCGTTCATGCAGAGTTCAAATCAGACTTGTATGTAATTCCTAAATCAAAAGACTTAGGAATTATTGGTATTGCTGAAATTGTGCTTGGGCTGTTTCTTCAAGGCGAGATTACCGGAAAGGATGGAAAGCCCGTTTCAGAGGCTTGTCTAGCCCGTGGCTTCGAGCAGCTTTTCAATCTCAAATTTGGTTGTATCTATGATAAGGTTGATGAGATATTTAATCGAAAGACGTACAATCTTACTAAAACATTAGATGCTTTGCGAAATGCTATTGTCAAAGAAGACCGTAAACGCAAGAATAAATAAAGATTAGAAAAGATGATTATGCAAGTTGCTTATTTATAGTAATTTATAAACCATTTTTCGGGGAGTAGGTAACTACTCCTCTTTTTCTGCAACCTTGTTTTGCAGAACTTTGCTTCATCAATCGATTGAAAATAATAATGTTGAACTTAAAATTGAAGCAAAATGTATATAGATAATGAAAACTTCGAGAAGTGGATGGAGAAGCTATCCAAGAAACTCACCGAAATCGGACAAGACTTAAAATCCCTTATCAATACCGATACCGTATTCGATGAAAATGAAAAGCTGTTGGATAATCAAGACTTAGCCTTTCTATTGAAAGCATCTTTCAGAACCCTACAACGCTATCGGGCAAAAGGTGTACTTCCCTACTTTACCATTGGACGAAAAACATATTATAAAGCCAGCGATATTCGGGCTTTTGTTCGTGAATTTGCCGATTCTCAAACCTACAAGCAGTTTGAAAAAGCCAATCAGTTGGCAAATCAGCCTTGACAGCAAAAAGCAGCAGAGGAAAGAAGCCTGTTTTATGGCTATTCCTCTGTGCCACCACCCCGATTTAGCACAAACTGCCTCACCTATCGGTTCTGCCCGTTTCGCTAAATCGAGCAAGAGGGAACTGGACAAGTCCTGTTCTTCCCTCTTGCCCTGCGGGGCAAAGCCTTCGGCTTTAGTGTGTTACAAGAACACGCTGTAATGACACCTGTAATAAGCATTTTCTTTGCAATGCTTATTATCAGATATTTATCTATTCAAATTTCTATAAAAAAGTAATTATCATGCCAAACAGCAGTCGAAAAACGACATTCACTACCATTTCCATTGACAAGGAAACGGCAGCTTTGGTAGAGAAGATATGCAAACGCTATTCACTGAAAAAGAGTGAAGTTGTTAAGTTGGCATTCGGGTATATTGAGAAGGCACATATCAACCCTTCCGAAGCACCTGAATCCGTAAAATCGGAATTGGCCAAAATAAATAAGAGGCAGGATGATATTATCCGCTTCATCCGACACTACGAGGAAGAACAACTGAATCCGATGATACGGGCTACAAATTCTATTGCTCTGCGTTTCGATACTATCGGCAAAACTTTAGAAGCCCTTATTCTCTCTCAATTGGAAACCAGTCAGGAGAGACAAACAGCCGTACTCAAAAAGTTAAGCGAGCAGTTCTGTAATCATACCGATGTGATAAACAACCAATCCAAACAGATTAATGCACTCTACCAGATACACCAACGGGATTATAAAAAGTTACTCCACCTGATACAACTCTATTCGGAACTTTCTGCTTGTGGTGTGATGGATAGCAAAAAAGAAAGATAACCTGAAAACTGAAATTATCAATCTGATAAGTACATAGGATTATGCACATAGACTTTGCACCGCCATCGAACGGCACATATAATAATGCTGGAAGTAGCCGACAAATAGCTAATTATTTGGAACATGAAGATTTAGAAAGGATGGAGAAAGGTATTTATACCGAAGGATTTTTCAATCTGACAGAGGATAACATCTATAAATCAAAGGTCGTAAAAGAAATAGATACTAATATCGGGCAACTCCTGAAAACAGATGCTAAGTTTTACGCTATCCATGTCAGCCCATCGGAAAATGAACTCCGAGCGATGGGTAGTACAGAGCAGGAGCAAGCCGAAGCCATGAAACGGTATATTCGGGAAGTATTTATCCCTGAATATGCCAAAAACTTCAATAAAGAACTATCTGCTTCGGATATAAAATTCTATAGTAAGATTCATTTTGATCGTAGCCGTTCAGATAATGAACTAAATATTCACTGTCATTTGATTGTGAGCCGGAAAGACCAAACCAATAAAAAGAAGTTATCACCACTTACCAATCATAAGAAGACCAAGAACGGAATAATCAAAGGTGGCTTTGATCGTGTAAACCTATTCCAACAAGCGGAACAAGGTTTTGACAAACTTTTCGGTTACAGCCGCCAACTATCTGAATCATTTAATTACTACAAAACAATGAAGAACAGCTTTATAACAGAACAACTTAAGTTACAAGAAAAAGAAGTTCAACCCAATGAAAGAAAGACAGAAATATATCAAGGTAGCAATAGAAAAAACTTGCTTAATGTCAATCTTGAAAATAAGATTTCTAACGAACCGTCTTTCGCGCAAACAAGTACTCAAATATATAGTCCCTCTATCTTTACTTCATCACAAGCAAATACTCCAATTAATGCAGAAGAGGAACTTCCTAAACATAAAAAGAAAAAGAGAAGAAGACCTAAGTTGTAACTTTTTATAGTAGTTAAGTATTTGGATAAAGATTCTCAAACTATTTTAATAGAATTTGATATAAAGTATGTATATTTGGCAACATTGATAAATGACCTGCAAGTAGCTTATTAAAGCGAGTGCATATATCTCTAACATAATATAGTTATCGTATGGCAAAAGTAATTGTTTTAGGAGCTGGAGTTGATTCCAGTATAAGAATAGGGATGCCTCTAACGAATGAGTTAATTCCTAAAATAAGTGAATTTATCACCTCTGAATATGGAACTCTGATTGATGAGAAACTAAGAAGGTTGTTTCCGCAACTTCGTTTTCGTTTTGACAATTTCATCAAAACAACAATTGACAACTTTGCCCAAGACTTCAGCAGTGAAATTGATAGCATCAGAACAAACGTTAATAACGAACTTCAAAACAATCTAGAGCTAGATGAAGAACAGCGCAAAATGGGACGACTGATTGTAGCTATTATGGAAAAAGTTACAGCTATGAAAACGGGTGCTACTCTTGATGAAGAGACAGAAACATTAATCCGGGAGGTATTTGCGACTGATGTTACAGATGATACTATCATTGATTTTTCTAAAGTAGTCTATACTGATACTTTTAAGTCAGTACTTCGTATGATACTTGAACGTAGTCTTAGTAATTCTACCAATCCCATACTACGCCATGTATATCACAATCTACTTGATATAGAGGATTTGCTGATGCGTTATTTTATTGGATTTTATACTGGTAAAGAAATTCAAATGAAAACATACTCCTATATAACATGGGCTCTATGGGTATATTTAGTTAATCGTGAAAAAGAAATAACAGTTGCATCTGGCGAAAATTTCAACACTTTACCAGTATATTCTCAGTTACAAAGTGAAAATATCGTCATCACTTTCAATTACACGTCCTTTGCATATCTATTTACTAAAGACTCTCCTCAACCAGCTCTATACTTTCATGGTTGTCTGATGGATTATGTTGATGTATATAACAAAACAGAGATGCGCTTTTCTGACAGAGATTATATGGCATTAAATATTGAAAATTTCATAACAGAACAACTATCACAAAATATATGCTTTAACGAAGAGCAAGGACGTAAATATACAATTCCATCACTTCTTCCGCCTGTAAAAATTAAGCCTGTTCTATCTAAGCGTTATATTGACACGTGGTATAAAGCAACACAGGCAATGCTACAAGCAGATAAAATAATCATAATAGGTTATTCTTTCAATAATTCAGATGAGCACTTCAATGGTATTCTACGTGAATGCATTAACAAACCTGTTGTTATAGTTGATACAGATATTGATGGAATTATTTGTCGTTTATCTCCTATTTTTCGTTGTTATCCCAATCAATTTACTGTGACAACAATTCAGGGAAAGCCTGCTAAACTGTTTGGTTTACTTACAATTATTCAATCTCCTGCTGATGAAATTGATATTAGACTACTTTAAAAGCCACAAAGTTGAAGCCATAATTCTTATTATGGCTTTAATTCTGCTAATATGGGTTGGAATTACTCTAACTATAAATACTGGCTGGTCTTTCATTTTTGATTCAAACTCAATAGATCACTTTGGTTCCTTCATGGGAGGCTTAGCAACATTTATTGGTATCTATTATTTATACATGACTCTTCGCAGTCAGAACGAGAGCTTTCAAATCCAAAATTTTGAAAGTAAATTTATCGAACTAATAAAGTTTAATCGTGATTTAGTTTCTTCTATGAAAGCAACATATACATACTCAAGTGATATGCAGCAGATTAGCGGAAAAGAAATTTTTGATTTTTTCAATCAACAAATGGAAAATGCGATCGAAATAGTATCCAGTTTCATTAATTCAAGAGAACTTGCATCTTTATATAATAATAGTGAGCAATATAATGCTGATAAAGTTCTTTGGAATGAAACACAACTAAAGAAGCGTACTATTATGAATATTTCTTATCTCATTACCTTCTTTGGAGTAAAAGCTAATGGATGTTCATTATTAAAAAACAAATATTTAACACAATACAATACGGAAGAGATAGAAGAGCTTTTAAGATTATTCCGTATGAAGTTAGCAATGAACGAGAACTCAACTGATAGTGCAGAAACAAACCCTTTAAATATTAGTCGCATATTAACATCTGAAAATAAATTATTTACAGGATTCCAAAATGAGCTTGGGAATTATTTTAGAACACTTTTTCAATGTGTTAATTTTGCAAACAAACAAAAGTTTATTAAATACTCTGACAAATATGACTATGTAAAAATGCTCAGAGGCCAACTTTCCAATATGGAAGAAGTTGTATTATTTTACAATTCCCTTTCTGATATTGGTATAGCATGGGAATATTATTATTTTAAAAATCAAGATTTTAACAACATGTTGATTACAAAATATAATCTCATTAAAAATATACCTGAAAACTTTACAAAATTTTCAGTTTCTCTTTTTTATCCGATGGTATTTTTCGAGCACATGACAACTGAGCCTGTTAATCGAGCTATCATAGAAGGAAAGTATACATAAAACTCAAACAGGTATCTAGTAGTCTTAATGAAATATACATAAATATTTAATGATATAAACCTTAAGCTCAAATAATGGAAGAACATATTTCAGAAATATATCAAATAGTAGATAATCAAAAGATAGAGGAGCATATCACCTTTATTAGAATTAATCCTATTGATATTGCTTTGACATTGAGAGATGTATTTAATTCTTTATCAGATCTTAGTTGGATCGACAATTTTGATGCAGAATATATTAAATCTAGTTTTGGGGTAAGAGCAGAAGCTACAGTAAAATATATCGCAGAAAATATTATTAGAAATGTAGATAATTCAATAACAACAGATTCTGGTGAATATGTAGTATCAGAGTTAGCTCGCAAATCAATTGTTAGAGAATTAGATTATTTAGATATTCCACTTGGGGAGTTAATCAAAGAACAAAAAGTGGTAATCCTGGATTTGATTTTTATTCAGAAAGTAAAAAACAAATCCTTTTATATGGAGAAGCTAAATATAGTTCTAGTCGAAATGCATATGGAGTAGCTTTTGAACAAATTGTTAGATTTGAACAAGAAAAAAGGGATCATGCAGACTTGGTTGATATTGATAGATTTTGTAGTAGAATAGCCTTAGATAATGTCATGAATGGACAAAAAGGATTTATTGCTGCATTTGCTTCAAAAAATATTCCTACTTCAACTTTGATAAATAATATCAAGAATAATATCCACTTTAAGATATTATCTCGATTTGAAGAATTTATTTGTATTGCGGTAAACTTATGAGAAATACAATCAAAAACATCATACAAGGGGATAATCTCAAACAAATATTCCAGTATGTATTGAATAGTCTATACAGAAGTGGTCCCATATCTGTTACAGATATGGAGATTCTGTCATATTTGTCATTGTATCAAAATGAAATATTTGAGACACATAAAAGTTCAATATTAAACTACATGGCTGTATTTTACAAAGAGACTGAAGAGAAATCCTTGAAAGATGTCATATTTAATCAATACAAAAAGTATATTAATGAAAACTATCAACACAATTATACTCCTGTTCAGGCAAACATCATAAAAGAAGTAGCTAATAGTCAATATTTTAGTTTTTCTGCTCCGACAAGTACAGGAAAATCTTTTGTTTTCATGAATATGATTAAAGAAAGTATCCATGACGTAGTCGTGATTGTACCATCAAGAGCACTTATTAATGAATACTATTTAAAGTTATGTAATCAGATACAAGATAAATCAGTTAATATATTGACTTTTATAGATAAAATAAACACAGCAAATTCGCAAAAAAGTATTTTTATTATTACCCCAGAACGATGCAGAGAGCTATTTAAATACAGAGACAAATTCACTGTAGACCTATTTCTTTTCGATGAAGCACAACTGAGCGATGAAGATTCAAAAAGAGGATTATATTTTGATAGTATTGTAAGAAGATGTCAAGCTTCATTTCCTTATTCAAAATTTATATTTGCTCATCCTTTTGTGGAAAATCCAGACTCGCAAATTGAAAAAAATCACTTTGATAAAACAAAATCTAATGCTATTCAGTACAAACAAAAAAATGTAGGGCAAATGTTTTTATGCGTCGGTGATAATTGGAACTATTTTCATTTTGGAATTGAAAAGACAATTATGGGAAACCAGAAAGTGAAATGTTCCTTTGATCCAATCAAAAAGGTAATAGAGCAAAATGGAACAGTTTTATTTTATATATCAAAATCCAAAATTTATGACAAAAGATTTCTCACTGAGTTTAGAAAATATATTGATTTATGTAAAAGTATAGATAGTGAAGTAGTTGATTCATATATCAATAAATTGAAGGAATACACGGGCGGAGATACTATTGCAAATAAAAACTATTATTCTCAAATGATAGCATTGTTAAAACGAGGTATAGTTATTCATCATGGTTCATTACCTTTACAAACAAGAATTATTATTGAAGAATTTACTAAAGCTGGATTTTGTAGAATTTGTTTTGCTACATCAACATTAGAACAGGGCATAAATATGCCATTTGATATAGTGTTTTTAGACAGGCTAGAAGCTAGCAAGCCTTTAGCTGTAAAAAATTTGATTGGAAGAGCAGGACGTTCTACTTCTTTAAACAAATTTGACTATGGTTTTGTGATTATTAACTCTCCGTCTAATATGGCTAAATTTCGAGAGATAATTAATCAAGATGAAATTTTGAGTGCAATATCTTCTTTAGAATCGACAGAACTACATGATGATGACTATAATGAATTTAGAGAGGCTATCTTAAATGGAACTTTGTCCGATGAATATAATCTAACAGAAAATGAATTGAATCTTTTAGAAACGAATGATGCAAAAAAGATTATAGAGTTAATATTGAACTCGACATTTAATGGAAATAAACTTATTGATTTTCAAATAATTAATTCTGATGATAATTATAAATTAAAGTTATATGAGTATTTCTCGGATTTATATTCAACATATTTAGGTAGAAATCTAGAAGATGGAGAAAATGATGTTCTAAATACTGCTATCAAAATTATGTTATGGAGAATTTATGGGAAAACATTCAAGAACATATGTTGGTATCGCTATTCATATGTAAGCAGAACTAAAGATAGGGAGATATTAAAAAAACATGGACATAGAACAGATCATATTATGGCGAACTATATGACTGGATACCACGATTTTCCAGATAAGCACTTGCCTCGTTTTGGACTTTTTCAATTAGGTACTAAAGCTAAAGATGTTGATTACGATTTGGTTATGTATGACACCTATGATTATATCGATAAACTAATAGGATTTAAACTGAGTGATGTGTATTACGCAGCTTTTAGTAAATACTATGAAGAGTTTGGTGATATTCGAGCTTTGAGACTTGCTAAATATATAAAATATGGAACTGATAGTGAAAGATATATTTGGATGTTAAGATATGGAATGTCTTTTGAGGATATAGAAACCATAGATAAACACATAGAAAGTATCAATGCTGAAAGAATTATATTTAAAGATTCTATAAAAACTGTTCCAGACGAAGAAATACAATCTATAATTCGTTTTATACCTTAAATTTGAGATAAAGCACCTTTGGGAATCTTATTCATATTGTATTGTATATAATATTAATAAAGCTTATCTTTGCCCTCAGTATTCTCCATGAGCAGACTACCGCAAAAGCACGTAGCAAATTAGTGGGATAATTCATGGGATATGCTTGAAGCAAAAAATATAAAGTTTTAAATATCAGCGTGGTAACTCTGCAAAGAGAATCCCAGGCGGATCACGAAAATAAAAAAGCCTCTGATTTTCAGGGGCTTTTTTATTACCCTACGGCTTTCTCCGGCTCAGTTTGAAAAAGGAGGATCAAGGGAGATCAGTTGTAATTCGGGGCAGTAGAAATTTAGTGGGGATATCCATATATCTTTGCCATTCTAAACAGAAAAAACTTTCTGCCTGCCACTCCATGTAAGTTTGCCCTAAAGAGTTTGATCTTGGCGTTGAAAGACTCTGCTGCCGCGTTTGATGTCCTCTTGTTATAGAAGTTTAGAATATCATCATAGTGTTCGTAGAATATAGCCGCAATGACATTGAAAAGTGGAATACGTATCGGAACACTAATTTAGTGTAACAAGACATGCTGCATGAACTGAAATGTTAAGTATTCACTCTTTTTTGATTTTCAGAACCTTAATCATATTATAGTTTCGAAATTATTAGTAACTTTGTTATTGATTTTAAATTTCACCGTCGTAAAGTTTACGATGGTAAACTTTACGACGGTGAAATCAAATATAAAAAGATAGGATATGAAATTCTACAATAGAGAAAAAGAGCTAGCATTATTGGAAAAGGTCCGCCGAGTGTCTTTTTCCGTACATTCACAAATGACGGTACTTACCGGTCGGCGGCGTATCGGTAAGACCAGTCTTATATTCAAAAGTTGTGAAGATACTCCTACGGTATATCTATTTGTCAGCCGAAGCAATGAAACAGATCTTTGTTTACGATTTACTTCCGAGATCCGACAGGCACTTAATATTTATGTACCAGAACTTACCAATTTTGCAGAAATGTTTCGTTTCTTAATGGATTTGGGAACACGGATGGAATACAATCTGGTTATTGACGAGTTTCAGGAATTCTATTACATAAATCAAGAGATTTACAGTTTGATACAGGATACTTGGGATCGGCTGAGGAAGCAGAGCCATGTCAATCTTATCGTGAGCGGTTCGGTTTATACACTTATGAATAAAATCTTCAGAGATTCCAAAGAACCGCTGTATGGTCGTGCTGACAGTATAATGAAATTGTCTTCTTTCACTACTTCCATATTAAAAGAAATCATGTCGGATCATAAAGCAGACTATACCAAAGATGATTTGTTAGCACTCTATACCTTTACCGGTGGTGTTCCAAAGTATATTGAGCAGTTTATGGACAATGGATGTACGAGTATGGAAAACATGGTTGATTTCATGTTGCAACCCGATTCGTCCTTTCTGACCGAAGGACAGGCTTTGCTGATACAGGAGTTCGGAAAAAAATACGGCAATTACTTTTCAATCTTATCAGCAATCTCCAACGGTAAGAATACCTTGCCGGAAATGGAAACTGTTATGGGTGGAATGAGTCTGGGCGGACAATTAAAGAGATTGGAAGAAGACTATGATTTGATAAAGAAAAAACGGCCTATACTCTCAAAAGAGGGTTCCCAGACAGTCCGTTATGAAGTATCGGATATGTTTTTACGTTTCTGGTTCCGGTATTTTATCAAGTATCAAAATTATATAGAGATACAGAATTTTGAACGCTTGGCTGATATTATTAAAAAGGATTATCCAACTTTTTCCGGCTTAGCTTTGGAAATGTATTTCCGCCAACAGATGATGGAAAGCAAGGAATTTGCAGATATAGGTTCTTGGTGGCAAGGCAAGAATAATAAAGATCAGGATGAAATAGATATTGTCGGACTATATGCAGAAGAGAAAAAAGCTCTGGTAGCAGAGGTGAAAAGACAATCCAAAAATTTCAAACCGGATTTGTTCACACTAAAAGTAGAGGAATTACGGAAAAAAATCTTGTTTAAGTATGAAATAGAGAGCAGGCTTTTTTCAATAGAAGATATGTAGATGTGAATTCTATTTAAAGCACCATGATTACTAAAATTAATATTGAAAGACTTGGATTGTTCTCAAATTATTATTGGAAACAAAATATTGGGACATTAGTGAATCAGAATAGAAAATCACGATACTACAGTATTGTGAACACTACACCACAATACAGTAAACTTAAAAATGTATCCAAACTCCTTGAACTAAAGAGAGTTTGGATACCTCAATATTTACAGTAAAAAATATTATTTATAAAGTTTCAATCAAATCTTAATTATGCTTACAACATAAATGTGATAACTACCCATATAAACAGACAGAAGTGTATCACATAATTATGACAACATCATCTCATATCTTTTCGACCACAATTCGCAGCAATTTTTCATTTTCCCCTCTTAAAAACTTAATTTCTTCTTTCAACCAATCTATTTCCTTGTTTTTTGAGGAAATCAATTCAGCTATCATTGCATCAGGAATATAATTACTACTGATAAAATTCAATATCTTGGAGATATTTATTTCTTCTCTTTTTTTAAAGTTTCAAATTGCTCCTTTTGTTTATCCAACAGCTTTTCGAAAATCTCAATTACCTGTTCAACAGGAAAACTATTAAAGGTCTGATTATTGCCTGTATTACTGACAGCACTTTTAACACCACAATTCTCGTAGAAGTTATTCGTATTATACAGAATCGTTTCTTCGTTAAAGTTCTTCAGGCCATCTACAGTAACGCCTAGTGCTGAAGCAATCTCGCCTAATCGTTCATCGTCAAACTTCTCTGTTTGTTCTATTTTTGAAACAGCCTGTTTCGTTATACCTAACAGATCACCGAGTTCCGCTTGAGTCATTCCCCGAAGCCGACGTACCCGTTCAATTTTTCTTCCCAGATGAATCGTATTTGTGTACTTTTCCGTTTCCATATTCCAGTCTGTTAATTATTTGCCCTGCTTTATGCACTCTCTTAGAATCTCTATTTTCTCCTGTTCACTTTTCAACAAGCGTTCATACAGTTCAACCACCTTTTCAATGGGATTAATCTGTTGCGTATGAGCTGCATAAACAGTAGCGGTTGCTCCCGGAGAAATCGTGGCATCTTTATAGTTATTAATATTACAAATGGCTTTTTCAACATCAAAATCCTTGATGACATCAGTAGATATTCCCAAGACTTCAGCTATTTTTGTTAGCAGTCCATCTTCTATTTCATCTTGTTTTTCTATCTTCGAAATCTCCTGTTGACTAATACCCAGATCAGAAGCTAACGCCTCCTGTTTCATACCTAGATACACACGGATTCTTTGTAGATTGCGACCGACATGCCTTTGATTCACCTTGTCCTTTACTTTAATATCCATATCATTATTGCTTTAGTAAATACATTGAGACAAAGATAATGAAAATAAAATTCGCAACTACATATCGCCCTTTGAAAAAGACAGCTTTCTATCTGTTTCTCTTTTGATATAACCTAATTAGATCTATTTTATCCCAGTCTTTATCATTCTTATCTACTTCTAAAACCTTACTACCGTAAAGTTTACAACGGGTAAAGGTTTAATCAACAACAATATTACCTTATAAAATCAAATATACAACAGGTAGTAAGAAACAACTCTGTCCTGATAAAAGTCAACTTTATTTTTTCAGTTCCCAGTTCTATATGCATAATTTTGTCCTGTCAGTTTTTTACTGACAGGAATCGTGGCGCCACATTCAAAACAGTAACAGAATAATGTTTAATTAACATTGACATTCTGAACAATCATTATTTAACCAATAAAATCTAATAGCCTATGGGGTAAGTAAAGTCGTTACAATCGAGACATAGCTTTAAATTGTCCGGAAATTTAGCTATCCAAAAACAAATTAGTAAACATACAATTAAACAAAAAACAAGAAATCATTTTCTGATAAAACAAACATAGGGTGGAATAATCCCCTAAAGACTGTTTATAGAATGAATTTTTACCTATTATTCTTATTAATAGGTTCATTATCGATACTTGGATCAACACGGGCTTATTGCCAACAGAGCAAAACAATCTCAGGTATAGTGAAAAACTCTCAAGGAGAGACGATTATCGGAGCGAATATCGTTGAAAAAGGTACCAGCAACGGAACGATTACGAATGTAGACGGACAATTCACACTGCGCGTAGCACCCAATGCAATATTAAAGGTATCTTATATGGGATACACGGAACAGGAAGTCAATACACGCAACAAGAACAAGGTGGAAATCATACTGACGGAAGACGCCAGACTGATTGATGAAGTAGTGGTGGTAGGATACGGATCGGTCAAAAAACGGGATTTGACGGGTGCGGTAACCTCTGTCAAGAGCGCGGAAGTGCTGGCCGCTCCTACCAATAATGTAATGGAAGCACTTCAAGGCAAGATACCCGGAATGGATATCACCAAAACTTCAGGACAGATAGGGGGTGATGTCACTATCCTGCTTCGTGGTTCACGATCCATCTATGGCAGCAACGAACCATTGTTTATTATCGATGGAATCCCCGGCAGCTATAGCCAAGTCAGCCCGTCGGACATTGAGAGTGTAGATGTATTGAAAGATGCTTCCTCCACCGCCATTTATGGTTCCGCAGGAGCAAACGGCGTTGTCATCATCACCACCAAAAGAGGAAAAGAGGGGAAAGCTACCGTAAACTTCGATGCTTATTACGGATTCAGCGGTTCACCCAACTACAGGCATGGGATGACGGGGGATGAATGGGTCACCTATCAACGGGAAGCCTATAAATATAAAAACGGTGACTATCCCACAGATATGTCCGCCCTACTGGGAAAACAGGATTTTATAGATGCATACAACAACGGCAAATGGATAGACTGGGTGGATGAAGTATCGGGCAATACAGCTACCACAGAGAAATACAGTCTTTCAGTCAGTAGCGGCACTGATAAGACAAAATTATTTGCTTCGACTTCCTACAACCGGGAGGAAGGTTTACTTAGCAACGAGAATCTGAACAGATATTCGTTACGCCTCAATCTGGATCAGCAGATATTTTCATGGGCAAAGGTAGGCTTTACTTCCAATTTAGTCTACCGGGACTTGAACTCCGGCGTGAAAAACACATTCACCAAATCTCTCTCCACCATCCCGCTGGGTGATGCTTATACCGAAGAAGGGGAGATCAATCACGAATTCATCACGGGACAATATTCCCCGATGAGTGATTTCATAGAGAATCAGTATGTAGACAACACCCGTTCCACCTACCTGAACATGAGTGGCTATGTCGAACTAGCTCCCGTCAAAGACCTGACTTTTACCAGTCGTGTCAATGGAACTTTGAATCACTCACGCCGCGGGCAATACTGGGGAGAAAAGTGTAATGCCAACCGTCCGTCTTATGCAGGTTCACCGCATGCTTCCATCACCAACAACAATGCCTGGAATTACACTTGGGAAAATATTCTCGCTTACAACACAACCATCGCAAAAGACCATAATCTAGGAGGTTCACTGATTACTTCCTGGAATAAGAACCAGTCGGAAAGTAGCATGGCTGCCGCCAGCGGTCAGATGGTAGATCAATGGTCTTTCTGGCGACTGACATCGGGCACTTCCCAACATGTGGAATCCGACTTCGCACAGACACAGAAAATGTCTTTTGCCTTCCGTCTGAACTATTCGTACAAGGGCAAATACCTGTTTAATTTCTCGACCCGTTGGGACGGTGTTTCACAATTTTCTACCGGACATAAATGGGATGCCTTCCCCGCAGGCGCACTGGCGTGGAGAATATCCGACGAGGCATTTATGGAAAAGACACGCAGTTGGCTGGACAACCTGAAGTTGAGAGTGAGCTACGGTATCACGGGTAACTCGGGAGGAACCACCGCATACAGCACCACAACACAAGCATACGTATATACCGCTTCGGGAATTTCCATTAATGGGAAAATCGTTCCTTTCACGCAATACGCTGATAGTTACGGTAGTTCCGATCTCGGATGGGAGAAATCATACAACTGGAATGTGGGGTTGGATTTCGGCATCCTGAACGGTCGCATCGACGGCTCAGTAGAATGGTTCAAAACAACAACCAAAGGATTATTATTCAAACGTACATTGCCCATCACCAGTGGTCTGACCGGATGGGGATCGCCTCTGGCCATCTGGCAAAACATCGCCCAGACCAGCAATCAAGGTGTGGAAGCAACGATCACTTCACACAACATACGGCACAAGGATTTCACTTGGAACACCACTTTATCCGTCACCTGGAACAAGGAACAAATAGACGCCCTGCCCGACGGTGACCTGATTGCTGAAAATCTGTTTGTCGGTGAACCGATTAAGGCCATTTACGGATATAAGTATGCCGGAATCTGGAGAACCGATACTCCACAGGAGACATTGGACGCCTACGGCGTAAAACCCGGCTTCATCAAGATAGAAACCTTAGACCAGAAAGGTGACGGAGGCGTACATAAATACAGTACGGAAGACCGACAAATTCTGGGACACTCCAATCCGGACTGGATCATCGGATTCAGCAATTCCTTCACCTACAAGAATTTTGATTTATCTGTCTTTGCCATGGCACGTTACGGACAAACGATCAACAGCGACCTGCTCGGCTATTATACCGCCGAACAGAGCGTAACCAAGAATCAGCTGGCAGGTGTAGACTACTGGACAGAGGATAATCAGGACGCCTATTTCCCCCGTCCCGGAACGGCAGATGAGCAAAAAACCGTATATCCTTCATTAAGAGTACGCGACGGTTCCTTTATCAAGATTAAGAATATCACACTGGGATATACACTGCCCGTAAACATATCACGCAAGGTTTTGATGGAAAAATGCCGCATCTATGCCACAGCCTACAATCCGTTCATCTTTGTAAAAGACAAACAATTGAAAGATACTGATCCCGAAACCAACGGTTCGGATGCATTCCCTACCTACCGGCAATTTGTTTTTGGCGTTAATTTGACATTTTAACTAAAGATTATAATCATGAAAAGTATATATATAAAATTCATATTTTGCAGCGTGCTGCTCTCGGCTCTGTCTCTACACTCCTGCACTTTGGACGAGTACAACCCGGGCGCATTTACCAAAGAGGCTTTAGCTACTTCCATCGATGGATATGAAACCCTGATTAACCAGTGCTATTTTGCTATGGAAAGATTTTATTATGGTGCTGCCGACTGGATGTCACTGACTGAAGGCGACACCGATCTTTGGACGTATAAAGCCAACGAATCAACCAGTTACACGCAGTGGTTCTGGTTTTTCGCAGGAACATCGCCCAATACGACTTACACCAATAATTGGTGGAACGGGACTTACGACGGTGTGGGAGCCTGTAACGAAGCCATCGCATTAGGAGACAAACCTCCTTACACCACGGAAGAGGAACGGAATGCAAAGATTGCGGAAGCCCGTTTTCTTAGAGCTGTGTATTATTTCAACGCGGTGGAACAATTCGGAGCAGTGACGATGCTCACAGAACCCGTAGTGACGGAAACGTTGACCTACTCCCCCACCCGCACCGATCCGATGACCATCTATCAGGAGGTTATTATCCCCGATTTAAGATTTGCATCCGAATGGTTGCCAACAGGTACGCATGCAACAACTACCACTCCGACAAAGAAAGCCGCTCTCGGTTTTCTGGCTAAAGCCTGCTTACAGACGTACGAATATGGAAGCACCGAATATTTGCAGGAAGCTTTGGATGCAGCCAAGAAATTGATTACCGATTGCGAAACTGGCGGTGGGAAATACAATACGTATATGTATCCATCGTATAGCGAGGTGTTTAAAGAGAGCAATAACTGGGAAAACAAGGAAGCTCTCTGGAAACATCGCTGGTATGCAGGAGCAGACGGACACGGATCAAGCAATGGGAATTATAAGTTGAATCGCAACGACGAGTATTTCTTATGTAATATCAATAAATTCGGTGCTCGTGAAGACAATCAGGAGACACGGCTTACCTGGGAAGGCTCAATAACCGGTATCTTTATGCCTACACAGCATTTATTGAGTTTGTATGTGCAGAAAGACGGAACATTAGACCCCAGATTTCATGAATCGTTCACTACAGAGTGGAACGCGAACAAGAATTACACTTGGGACGAAAGTGCCGTACACATGTATGACAAGGAAGAAACCGTCATTGGCAAAGCTCTGAATAAAGGTGACTTAGCTATTAAATTCATCATGCCGCAGGACATCGATTATGCAACAGAGAAACAAAAAGAACACATTTCTGATTATTTGCTGATTGATTATCATCATGTATATAGTGACGACAATCATAATGTGAACATGAATTATGCTTATACAAACGTCACAGGCAATTACAAGAATGACGGCACAAACGAGAACCAGTTCCGCTACTATTATCCGTCACTGAATAAGCATAACAGCAGTAATTATTATGTAGCCAATGCTTCCAAACAGAGAAACGGTAATCTGAATGCAACGTTTATCATGCGTATGGCAGAAGTTTATTTGATTGCGGCAGAAGCTGATATTTACCTGAATGGTGGTGCAAATGCAGCCGATTATATCAACAAGGTTCGTGAACGTGCCGGAGCAAATCCGCTTACCGGAAGTATTACGGTCCGAGATATCTTAGACGAAAGAGGCCGTGAACTTTGCGGGGAATATTGCCGCTTCTACGACTTAAAACGGACAGGAATGTTTAAGAACTCGGAGTATCTGGAGAATACTCATCCGGACTTGGCCCGGTTCTTCCATCCGAATTATGCGTTACGTCCCATTTCAACCACATTTACCGCAACAATCACTAATGGCAGTGAATATCAGAATCCGGGATACTAAATAGATATTTCAATATGTACAGGTGCTATGGAGTCAATCCTGGCACCTGTACATTTCGACTACAGATTCGCATTGAGAATGAATATCCGCTACTTGGCAAAAGGTCATAGGCAGGCGATAACTCCCAAGCTCCATTTATCTGTGTTCTTTGACGTGTTTTTAAAAATCGAAGTGCAAAATCTAACTTTTTTACAAGATTGCTATAATAAATCAAAGTTTTTCCCTATGTTTGTATTAAAGGGCAACAAGATTTAAAATCTCGGAATTAGATGATAATACAAAAAAGTATGATGTATCAGCCTATACAATAAATGAGATTTTTTATAAGTTCCAGGTTCCATCCGACAATTTGTAGAAATCAGATTAATACATATACCACCATGAAAAACAATTTTCAAAAATCAAGGAACATCAGGATATTTATTTCATCCACCTTTCAAGACATGCAGAGCGAAAGAGATATGCTGGTTACCAAAGTTTTTCCAAGACTGCGACAGATTGCCTACGAACGCAATGTCACACTGACTGAAGTCGATCTGCGATGGGGAATCACCGAAGAAGAAGCAAAATCAAGCAAAGTGGTGGAAATATGTTTGGACGAGATACGGAACTCACACCCGTTTTTCATCGGATTATTAGGAGAAAGATACGGTTGGTGTCCATCGAAAGAAACACTCATTGAACACCAGGCCATGCCTGACAGATACGAATGGCTTGCCGCTGACCTCGATCATGGGATGAGCATTACGGAAATTGAAATTCAATATGGCGTGCTTCGGTCGCTCGAACCGGTCTATGCTTCGTTCTATATACGCGAAGCAGATGAAAAGACGATGGAAACCGATCCAAGGCAGGCGCAGCTAAAAGAAACAGTAAGAAATAACAAAAGATATAACACCTATGATTACTGTTCCCCCGAACAATTGGGCGAACAGGTGGAATCGGAATTCAAAACATTACTCGACCACCTTTTCCCCAAAGATAAAGTCGAAGATCCCGCCGTACACGAAAGACAGAAACTACAAGCCTTTCTGGATGACAAATCGGATAATTATATACCCAATAAAGCTTATATCTCCTACCTGGACAAGTTTCTAAACAATACACCCAACCAGCATCTGGTGATTACCGGAGAAAGCGGTATGGGTAAGAGTGCCCTTTTGGCTTATTGGCTTAAAAATATCATCGAAGATGATCGGTGGAATGTGGTAGCACACTTTAGCGCCAACTCATCGCAGAGTTTGGACACGACGGATATTGCGAAGCATATAACCACCCAGATAGACTCTCTATACGGGCTTGAGCAGATGGAGAAAAACGACCGACAAATCGAACACAATGCTACCGATACAGATAATATAGATTACCAGAAACTAGCCTTGAGGGCCCAACTAATTGCCGGACAAAAACCTTTACTAATCGTTTTGGACGGCGCCAATCAACTTTCAGACCGGAATCATAGAACAAAACTATTAAACTGGTTGCCTGACTTCCCGGACAATGTAAAAATAATCTTTTCAACTATCGAGGAAGATAAAACCATGCAGGTATTCAAAAAACGGAAATACCCTGTAATAACAGTCTACCCCTTACTGCTCGACCAACGCAAGGAACTGATTGTAGACTTTTTCGATCGTTATCGCAAGCGGCTGTCCGAACAACAACTGACCATGATACTCAAAGGCAGTGACATAACAGACAACACCATGGTACTGATGTCATTACTTGAGGAAATCAGATGTTTCGGAAATTTCGACAGCCTGACCAGCTTCATCAGCCAAATGACTAACCTGCCAGACATCAACTCGTTTTTTGACAGACTATTACAGCGCAAAGAGCAAATATACAATACCCCACTTTACCCCTCGCTAACATCAGACTTGCTGTCACTGATAGCATTATCCAAAGATGGATTATCTGAAACAGAACTGATTGCAATTAGCAACATCCCGTCGCTCTACTGGTCTCAATTCTATTGTGCAAACACGGCCCACCTAATGATTAGGGACGGACGAGTAGTTTTTGCACACGACATGATACGACAGGCTATTGAACAGAAATACCTTAACAGCGAAAGAAAAGTACAATTAAGACAGAACATTATAGACTATTTCAATCGCGAAGAAAACAATAACTTCCGCAAGATGGAGGAACTCCCCTATCAACTTTATCACGCCGAAAAATGGGACGAGCTCCACGAATGTATTTCAACACTCGGCTATATGAGCCGACAGTTTAGCACCAACAACATTCACGAATTCATACTTTACTGGCGTACACTAAAACAAGCCGATGCTTCAAAATATAAAATTTCACAAGCCTATATTGAACAGATTATGGGAAGTATGGCTGAAAAGGCTGAAATGGCAGTTATGCTACAATGGGCTTATTGGCAGATGTTCCGCAATGACGTTATCCGGCTGACCAACATCTGTATTTCTTATCTGAATGATTTGGATGCAGCCTACGAACTGGTAGAATTCCTAATCCGTATGTGCGACCAGATGGCCGACGGCGATACCAGTGAAGAACGCTGCTCGTTCCACAATCTGGCTGGTATGATCTGTATTCGCAAAAAAGAATACATCCAGGCGTTAAAGGAATATAGGGAAGGATTATCACTTGCAGTCCATGCTTACGGAGAAGACGACCTGAAAATAACATCTTACCTGTGTAACATCGCTGATGTATACCACAGTATCGGCGAATCACAAGATCCGGTCGATAAAGACGCATTGGAAAAAGCGAAGCTGATCCTCGAAAAAGTCCTTAAGATGCGCAAATCCATCCTGCCGGACATGCATGATGATATTGCCGTAGCATACGATAATCTCGCCGGTATATACAGGTTGCTTGGTGAAGAAGAACTTGCTAAGGAATATCGTCTGAAAAGTCAGGACATATATGTCAGTCTCAAAGGTGAGAATGACATTGATGTAGCCATCGCATATCATAATTATGCACTCGAATGCCGCATGGAACAAGATTTTGACCAAGCCAGAGAGTATGCCGAAAAAGCCCTTACGATATATCAGCACATATTAGGAGATGAAAATACGCATACCCAAGAAGAATATCACTCGCTTGCAGAAATTGAGATGTATAGTGGAAACTATCCCAAAGCGACCGAATATATGAGACATGCGATAGATATTTACCAAAAGATTGGAGACCGTGACATAACGCTGGCCGAGCTACTGAACAGCCAGGCCTCCATATATCTTCGGGCCAACCAACCTGATCTGTCTCTCAACACAGCATTGGAGTGCATCAGTCTACTCGAAACATTAAAACAAACAGACTCAAAACTGGCTGCTACCATGTATGACAATCTGGGTAAAGTCTATCTCGTCCTAAATGATGAAAAGCTTTCAGAACATTATTATCTGAAAGGAGCCGAAACCTGGCATAATATGGATAACCTGGAAAAAGAAGCTGCCTCATACTCCTATCTGGCCGCAGCATACAACACTTTCAATCGTTTCGAAGATGCAGCAGTTGCGCTCGAAAAATCACTTGCTTTGCTGGAAGAATGCGATAAAAGTCAGGATGAAGCAGCTGCCTATGCGAACAATAATTACGGAGCAATATGTTTCAGACTAGGACACATAGACAAGGCAATCGAACACATTGAAAAAGCCTGGGAGATACGCTCCGCCCTGTTCGGCCCCGACGATCAGATGGCCAGGCAGTACAAGGACACAGTTGACCAACTGAAACAGGCAAATGAAAATACAGAAGATTCAGCCAATGACAAACCCAATGAAAAGCAAACAGCCAATGCAAATGCCGAAATCGAAGAATTTGCAACCTACACCGGTATAGATGATCCGGCATTGACCGATACCTTCCGACAAGGGAGAGACGCCTTTCAGACGGGTTATTTTGAAAGAGCTGTCGACATGTTCAATCGTGCCCTTCATCATTGCAACCAAAAGGGGGTTGAAAAAATGTCAGTAGCCCGAAGCCTGATTTATCGCTATCTGGCTTATTCAATGGAAATGAAAAAGGAAGAAGACCAAGCAGAAGAATACTATCATATGGCAGCCGACATCGCTATCCAAAACGATAATGATGCTGTGGCCGAACGGGTATTCAAAGACATGGCCGAATTCAATTGGAATCGAGGTAATTTCGAGCAGGCAGAAATGAGTTACTGGCATGAAATACGATGCTTGCTAAGTTTATATGGCTTCTACAACAAGAAAACGATAGCATGTCTGAACAACATAGCGCAGGCCATAACCAAACAAGATACTGTATACTGGCAAGTCATCCTCCGATGCTTCGAATTTGTTTATGTCCTCTCCAGCGATAACGAAGAATACAAGCAGTCACACCAAAGTGCAAGCAATGGAATCGGTACGTCGATTGAACATCTAAAACAAGAAGACGAATCGTTTGATGACCAAAACTACCGAATCGATCTCGAAAGTGCAGTAATTGTTCTGATGGATTACACAATCGGCTTAGGCATGTACAATACAGCACATCAACTGTACATCTCTTTTCTTGAAGAAATAGCTGCAAACAGTGGAATAACCGTAGACGGCTATTACCTGATTAGTTTACGAAGAATAACAATGGACGCCGTTTTGGATAATCCGCACAGGGTAATCACGGCGGGACTCAACTTGCTACAGAAGGCTGAATCACAGCCTCCTTCCGACGAAATAAAAAGCCAAATAGAGATAACGATAGCAAATGCCTACTGCGACACCATGCAATATCATAAAGCCCTGCCGCTCTATGAAACCAACCTGACTTACGAACCCAATCTCATCATACCACTGGCCAAATGTTACAATGCATTAAGCCACCCGCAAGAGGCTCTTCAGATGCTGGAAAATGCCATGAAGCAAGATCCGTCAATTTCCACATTGCCCGGAATTGACAAAGTTCTCGGTAAGATACTTCTCGACACAGGGCATATCAAGGAAGCTCTGGACGCCTTCAACCGTTACGAAGCTGACAAAACCGATGCAGGAATCTCCCCTATGACTATCCACAAAGCTCTCGCACTCTATTTGTCCGGTAGCGAAATGGATGCCACACAGCTGGTACATTCTGCCATGAAACTACTGAAAGATGAGAGCAACGACCTTTTGTACAGGATATCCATCGGCATTGAATTGATTGATTATATGTTCCAAACAGGCAACATCGAACAGGCAGAAAAATTGATCGACCAACTTCACGGACTGTTGGAGGAATTGCCCGACAGTATGCAAGAACCCTATAATACCCGCATTGTCGCAATAAGACAAGCCCCAAACTAAGAAAGAATAATAAACAGGTATAAAAATAATAATGTAATATGAATATTCAGGAAATTTTAAATATGGTTGACGAAGACATAGCACGTGCCGAAGAGCAACAACCAGATAACAAGGAGGAGAATATCGATTTTCTGTTGTCCGAATTGGAAGCATCCCGTGAATTGGACGAGGACCGGCTTGCGGAAAAATACCTGACCATGCACACTATGTATCAATTCCTTACCCGACCAGGTAATCTTATCAAAATACTTGACTGTAAAGATCAGCTTACGCTAGGTGAATGCCTGCCTATGCTCACTTATCTTCCGTGGGTAAAAGACACCGAATTTGAACGGCTCTGTCTGGAAGCATCATTTTGTTCCCTGTATAACCATTTTCAATATGGAAATGAACTGGAAAAAGGTTTTGCAGCCATTGCAACCATAAAATTACCGCTTCATCACTCAGAGCAGCTTTTACCTTGTTTCGAAGAGTTTCAACAAATAGCCTACGAAAACGAGCACTTGCATAAACAGATGGACGAAGTGGATTTCCAGTATGAACCCCAAATACTACTTTATCAGGTGCAGGCTTCGATGGTACCTTTCGTCCGGCGAGTTTACGAAATGTATCCGATGCTGGAAGAAGAAAGAATAAATGAATTCTGCAATAGAATCGAAGCAACGCTTGCTGATTTAGAATTGTCGCAGGAGAGAATGATGTTTAAAACCCGACTGATTTATAATTTCATGATTGAAGCGGATATCAGGTGCTATGAAGGAATAAATGAAGAAGAGGAATGATAGTCATTCGACTACAAATAAATCCCGGCCTTGCGGTTTCATCCTTGAGCCGGGATTTATAAATGAAAGAAGAACCCGATATCTCGTTTCTGACTTTTCTTACCGCCAGTACTTATTATTTATTCAAATATCCATTTTTCGCAGCCTCCCAACCAATAATTGCAGTCTTTCGAATCTCTCCCCAGTGGTAATTACCCAACTCACCGGAAGAACGAATGACACGATGACATGGAATAAGGAAAGCTACGGGATTCTCACCGACAGCCGTTCCTACAGCTCGGCAAGCCTTCGGGTTATTAATACCTGCGGCTATATCTCCATAAGTAGTCAATCCGGCGACAGGGATTTTCAGTAAAGTCTCCCAGACCTTTAGTTGAAAGTCAGTACCTTTCAAATGCAGCTTTATATCTTTAAGTTTCCTCCAATCCTGCGTGAAGATGGATAAAGCATTTTGCTGCATCTCATCCACAGCCGGAGTAAACGTTGCATTAGGAAACTTCTTCAACAAGGAATGAAATGCCGCATCGTGATCGTCTGCAAACTCCAGACAACAAATACCTTTATTGGTAGACGCAATGAATAGTTCACCAAAAGGACTTTTGGCAAAACTGTAATTGATAGAAAGATTTTCACCACCGTTTTTATACTCACCCGGTGTCATACCTTCTATATTTACAAACAAATCATACAATCTGCCTGTACCTGAAAGTCCCGTTTCCTGTGCCGTATCAAACAAAGACGCATGAGTCTCATCCAAGATTTTCTTGGCATATTCAATACTGGTATATTGCAAGAACTTCTTAGGACTAACCCCTGCCCACTCCGTAAACATACGTTGGAAATGTGCCGTACTCAACGCCACTTCCCGGGCAATCTCATCCAATCCCGGTTGCCTTTTGAAATTCTCCCTTATATACCCGATTGCCTGTGCAATACGTGCATAATCAAGCGTTTCTTGCTCATTCATAACAGAGGTTTGCCGTTTAATTCCAAATCCAGTAACCGTTTTTTAGCAGGAAGACCGCCGGCATAACCCACAAGCGTGTGGTTACTGCCGATAACACGATGACACGGAGCAAAAATAGAAATAGCGTTCGCACCATTAGCAGCGGCAACCGCACGGACAGCCTTCGGCATATCCAGCTGTTTCGCCAATTCTCCGTACGATACAGTCGAACCGTACGGAATATCCAGCAACTTATACCATACACTTTTCTGGAAATCCGTACCTACAAAAAGCAAAGGCACTTCAAACGCAGTCCGTTCACCATTGAAATATTCGTCCAACTGCTGAATCGCTTCCTGTATAACCTCGGATGTACTTTCTTCATAACAGGCTTTCAACACTTTCCGCAACCTCCTGTCTACCATATCTCTATGACTTTCAACCGCCCAGTCACAAAGACAAAGCCGATCTTCAAACGAGCCAAGCATCAAATCGCCACAAGGAGAATGATAACGCTGTATCTGAATGACATTGCCAACTATTTCTTTCCTTTTATCTTCCATCTTAACTTATTTTCGGGGATTGATAGCACTGCTTTTGTTTTCCACACCTGCAAAAATACATTTATTGTACTTACAACTGAAAAAGCAATCCATCATATTTTGACTTTCAACCCCATTTTAGTTTCCAATGCCACAAAATTAGCACACAAATATCTGATAAACGACCCGAAAATTGCGATTCTTATAGAAAGAGGACAACTAAATTCAAAATAAGCCGCGATTTTATTTTTGTATACGATTTACCCTCACACCCTCACCCTTTGAACCAAATCCATTACTCATGGGAGTTACAGGTGTGAGGGTAAAGGTGAGGGCAGAGTGAGGGTGACTTTTACCCTCACCCTGCCCTCACTCTGATTCCGATTGACTATTCCCCTTATCAACTACTCCACCTTCATCAAATGATAAAGCGTTCCCTTACGAGATTTACGGCAAGGAATATTCAGTTTTTGAAGTGCGCGCCCGAACTGTCCCACCTTACTAATAGCCAACTTATCCCGTGTTTTCGTCTGTAAATAGCTCAAAATCTGCATAGCAGTCAGCCATTCGCCTTCCATTTCCTCCTCTACCGGATTAAGATAACAATGAAACAACTGCTCCAACGGACTAGCCTGTTCGAACTCACGGTTGGTCTGTTTCAATATATTTTCATCTTCATCATTCAGCCAATAACGTTCCCCTTTATAAATCGCCTCCATTGCTTGAGCATACAACTGTTTATAATTGATGGTAACGTTCGTTTGAATAGGAGCCGTCACCTCGATACAAATGAAACGGCGGCTACCACTGGGATCGGTAAGCAAATCTTTCTGATTGCTGGTTCCGATAAAAGAAGCATAACGCCTCATTTCCCGAATCGTATTACCGTAAGGCTTACGCAAATTCGCGACAGGCTTCTGCAACAAATGCTTCAGGAATCCCTGCTGACTGACATTAATCTGATCGAACTCATCAATATTAATCAGAAAAAAGCGCCCCAAATAACGTTCCGCCTCCTGCTTACTCTTGAAATCAATACTGTCCGTATAGCCGAAACGAAGTTCCGGCGGCAGGATAATGCGACAAAATGTAGACTTGCGATACCCTTGCGAACCGACTAGCAAAGGCGAAGTACTATTACCATGCTGCCGGTCAACTCCCCTCCAATGCGCCACCATACTAAGAAACCAACGGTAAAACAATTCCTGCCAATGCGGATTATCACAAGGAACCAAACCAGCCAATGCACGAATACGATCCTTCCCGTCCCAACGCCCT
>Ga0192243_10065_pt1 | contig 43759 bp, 48 predicted proteins | sample Koala_Koa27_K3_FD_131233 | JGI IMG/M metagenome (GOLD analysis project Ga0192243, IMG submission 131233) | Enriched cells from koala feces incubated with labeled cellulose particles, San Francisco Zoo, California, United States - Koala_Koa2-7_K3 ... | reverse complement strand
TTTTGTGTCTATCGCATCTTCTTGTTGCAATCGAGAGGGCCTTGGGTTCCATCTGGATTAGACCTTGATAATAGCAGGCACTATCCGCACAGATAACTGCACCTGGATTCACCATTCCAACTTCAACTGCTTTATATTCTTTCGGTTTGTCATATTCCAGACAATTCATCCAATACTGACCATGTGCAATTTTTTCTAATATATCTTTTTCTACTAATTCTGCAATCTGCCTATTTGTAAATCCTGCGTTTAATAATGCAGGTGTTCCTACATAACCATTTCTAGTTTTAGTTAGAATGTGTAACCTTTCCAGTGTACTCTGTCTCATTTTGATATCCTTCTTCTCAACGCAAACTTATTGTTATAGTCTTATCTTTTTAGTTATACTGTCTCAGCCACTGCTGTCTGTAAACTTCTACAATATCTGAATTAGAAAGTAATATTTCCATTGCATATGTTAATCCCTGACTAAAAGCATTAGAAGCATCACCACCAAAAACATGACACATTTCATGGACATAGGTTGCCACAGCGTCAAAATAACCATCTATTCTAAAAATTGACTTTTTTAGATAAATCTCTGCTATCTCATATCTAATCATCATACCTTTATTATTTAGCTTTGGCTTTTTCTTTCGATATACTTTTGCCATTCCATGATAAGATGCACTTTCATTACAAATAATTTTTCTTTCCGGCCTCCCCTGTTCTAATTCAAAAAAGCCATCATATAAATGTTTTATTACGGTTTCCAATATTGCGAATCCTTTATTCTCATCAAAAGTCGCTTGATCATTAATGGCAAAACCTCCCTCTTCTTCACATAACTTCTCCAAAGATTTATAGCCAAACTTTCGAAAGTCGCTTTTCACTAAAAGATATTCTTATTCTGAGATGATAACCAAGCTCTTGCCTGTGCCCGTCTATTTCTGTCACTAATCGAATGCAATGGTGTAAGATACAATAAATTCGGATATTTATCCAAAAAACATTGAATCGTTTCTTGAGATTGAACTACTTTACGAATCAAGCTATCAACTACCGGACTCCACGAATGAATGTCAATACTTTTTTCGGATATGTATTCCAATATCTGCGCATTTTTTCCAGAATCTTCATAGCTCCATAAGCATCCACATAATAAGAAATTGTTTGAAAAACTTTTACTACTTCAAAAGAGTAAAGGCTGTTTCTTTCACGGTCTTCTTTTTTATAATCATGTAAACATATAACTAAATCAAATGGATTAGATCCCAAAAGTTGATAAGCACAAAAAACGGCACCTTTCCTCCCAAAATCACTCGTATATGGTAACCCGCTTTCATATGAATGATTGCTTTTCGTATATACAGCCCCTTCTTTACCCTCCCATATCTTTTCCCCAATCATTGGATTCTCAGGATAATAAAAAGAAAACAGAACTTCTTTAAAAATTTGAAAATCGAGTTCTGTCAGCTCATAAAGTACGAGGCAACTCTTCGTTTCATTTTCTTTCTTCTGCACGTCATATGCCAACATCTGAAGGCTGTTATTATCTATTTTTTTCGTTATTTTAGCAACCGAAAGTTTCCAATCTCCCGATAACATTTTAATTTTCCATCTATAATCACGTGTTGCACATAGTGAAGCAATTTTGAAACCTTCACCAAAATAGCCGGCATTGTTTTGTGAATTCTCCGTCTTCGTTGAGGCACCAATATGAAGAAGCCATTCATAACTAAAAGAAACCCCTTCAATCCACATGCTTAAAAGACCGTTACTGTATTTAAAATGGAATCTTTGTTTCCAGTCTTTAAAACCAACAGAATCATAAAAATTCTGCACAAAATCTCTGAGCACTTTATATTTGGTCCATTTGACCGGGTATGTTGTGATAATATTTACTGGAATAATCATTTGAATCCTCCATAATATTCAATAATGCATTTATTATTACACATAATATAGCATTTTATATTACACATGTCAACCCGATCTATTTATGATTATAAATAATGGACTCATTTCAAAGTGGCAACGAATCCCTCAAACACAACGCCCCATACCCCAACTGCGGATTCGGCCATTGGGGGAAGCCGGGGAGGTGTTTGGCGCCGCGGATGAAGTAGGCTTTGGCTTTTTCGCCGTAGAGGAAGGGGTCGTTTCCCTGTATGATTCCCCACTCCATCATGAGGGCGGCGGAGCCGGTGACCATGGGGGTGGCGAAGGAGGTGCCGGTGACGGACTCGTAGCCGCCTCTGGATTTGGTGATCACGATGTTGACGCCGGGGGCGGCTATGTCCGGTTTTACCTGGTTGGTGGCGCGGGTGTAGCCTCTGCCGGAGAAATCGGCGTAGGAAAGGTAGGCGTCATCGTAGGCTCCCACGGAGATCACCATGGCGGCGGTGGACGGGATCGTTAAGGTGGTGTCGGGGGGGGGCCAGGAGAAATCTGGTGGAACGGTTTAAGACGCCTCCGGCGGGCAGCCAGAAATCATATCTTCCGTTGACGATCCGGGTCGGCGTCAGCCGGAAACGCCAGATTCCGCTGTCTAAGTATTGATCTCTGGGGACAAAATCCAGATAGAGCTCCTGGGCGCGGCTGAAGGGGCTGGGTTCCCCATAGTAGAGCAGAATCCTGGTTCCCATATAGTCGATGGTCTGGGGCCCCAGCCTCCTGCTTATGGGGCCGATTACCTCACCATTTGGAGTTACGATGCTAAGATCAAATTGATCCACGTAGAATTTCCACGGCTGGACGCTGAGGCCGGTCTCGTAGGGGGCTACAGACATTTCCACGTCCAAGGGAGTTCCCGCTGTCAAAACTCCGGACGTGTGGCCTCCGGATGTCCCCTCGTTGCCGGTGCCCACACAGATCACCGCTTTTCCGAAGTCGGAGATATCGTTTAAAAAGGTCTCTAAGAGGCTGGTGCCATCGTGGGATCCGTAGGCGTTGCCAAAGCTTAGGTTGACGGCTACCGGGCGCCCCAGTCTGACGGCCTCCTCCATGACGAAGCTGACGGCCTTCATTAACTCCGTAGTCCTTGGAAATCCCTCCGGCACCGGCACGCCCAGCTTGACGATCAAAAGTTCGCTGCGATATGCGATTCCCCGGTATCGGCCCTGGCTTTCCCTGCCGTTTCCGGCAGCGATGCCCGCCACGGCGGTTCCGTGGCCGCTGATATCGGTGGAGGGAACCAGTTCAAGACCAGCAGTGCGGCTTCCGGCGTTCAGCGCCTCATTGATCTCCTCGGATGTGTAGATTTTGTCGGCAGTCTGATCCCACGGCTTCAGAATCCGGGTCGTTCCGTCCTCATTTCTGAAATCTGCGTGAAAATAATCGATGCCGGAGTCGATTACGGCGGTCAGAACACCCTGGCCGCTTAAATTGAGAGAGCCTCCGACCTGGACAGGATTGATGCAGGAAGCCGCCCTGGCCTGGTTGATGGCAAAGTATAGTCGTTTGGGTTTTTCGATATAGAGAATCTCCGGGCGCTCCGTCAGGGAATTGATGAGAGACTCCGGAACCGTGAGAATGGCATATTGATTGATCAGTGGGAAGATTTGGATTCCCTGGGACTCCAAGGAGCTTAGATCGCCAAGATACTTGACGATCAGCTCCCAGGTCCGCTCCTCAGGATTGTATCCCACATTCAGATTACGTGATTTTTCCCGCTCCCTCTCCGGCGTCGAGAGGGCCAGATTCAGCTGGTTTTCCATTTTTTGATTCTGCATAATGTTCCTGCCACAGTTCTTTATAACAGGATATGCCGGCATTGTCTGCGGGAGACTATCGGCGCTCACTGCCTGTAAGGCCATAGAGCGCCCCGTATTTGTCCTTCAAATACTGAATATAATACTTCGGTGTAAAGTCCTCGCCCGTCATCTCTTTTAAGATCTCCCGGCTGGTTTTCAGCTTGCCGTACTGATGGATATGCTCCCGCAAATACTCCCGGATGGCGCTGATATCGCCTTTTTTCAGGAGGCCGTCAAAGTCCATATGCTTTTTCATAAATGCATACATCTGGGCTCCGAAGGCGCTGCCCAGCGCGTAGGACGGGAAGTAGCCGAAGGACCCCTGGGACCAGTGAATGTCCTGGAGAACGCCCTCAGACACATTTTCCGGACGGATGCCTAGATATTCCTCGTATTTGTCGGCCCAAAGCTTAGGAAGCTCATCCACCGATAAGTCCTCCTCGATCAGCTGCTTTTCGATCTCATAGCGGATCAGGACGTGGAGGCTGTAGGTCAGCTCGTCGGCCTCGGTGCGGATCAGGCCCGGTTCTACCTTGTTGACGGCCTTCACAAACTGTTCCAGCATCACAGACTTTAACTGCTCCGGGAAAATCTCCTGAAGCTTTGTATAGACCGGCTCCCAGAATGCGGGGTTGCGGCCGATGATATTTTCGAAGAAACGGGACTGAGATTCGTGCATTCCCATGGAAGCGCCCTGTCCCACCAGGGTCTGGGTCAAATCGTCCCGGATTCCCAGCTCATAGATTCCGTGGCCTGCCTCGTGAATCACCGAGAAAAGGGAGCTGTCCACGCGGTCGCTGTAATGGGTGGTAATCCGCACGTCATGGTTGTGCAGATTGGTGGTAAAGGGGTGGGCGCTGACTGCCAGTACCCCCTTGTCAAAGTCAAAGCCCACGTACTCCGCAAAGAATCTGGCTGCCTGCTCCTGCTTCTCCTCGGGGTAATCGCCGGTCAGGAAGCTGTCGTCGATGTCCTTTTTGCGGTCCATCAGCTCTTTTAAGAACGGAACCAGCTCCTCCTTCAATTCTCCGAAGAACCGGTCCAGCGTCTCCATGTCAAAGCCCTTTTCATAGGTGTCCAGCATGACGTCGTAGAGCTTCTGACCATCCTTGGCCCGGTACTTAGCAAACTTTTTCTGGTAGTCGATGATCTTCTTTAAAATCGGTGCAAACGACTCAAAATCCTGGTCCTTTTTCGCCTTGGCCCAGCTTCTGGTGGATTCGGAAACCAGCTCGGAGAATGCACGGTATTCCTCCGCCGGAACCTTCTCCAGCTCTTCAATCTCCTCTGCGGCCTCGCGGACGATGGCGGCTTCCACCTCGGCAAGTCCCTTCTCCTTCTTACATTCGTTTACCAGGCTTTGAAACTCCGGATCAGTGATTATATGGAAATAACTGTCGGACAATGTACCCACAACCTTCGATGTATAGGGACCTGCCGCCTCGGGGGCCAGCGTTTCATTATCCCACTCAAACAGGATCTTGGCTGTCTGATAGGCCATGGCTTTTTCCAACAGGGGCTTTAACGCCTCGTATGATTTGCTCATTTGACTAAACTCCTTTCCTGTATCTGCATTTGTCGTTTTCACATCAGTGTGCCCAGTCACTGCGCTGATCATACACGATTCTGGCTGTGGGGGCGGGTTTATTTGTTTAAATTTATTGTCAGGGTGCCGGCCGTCAACCGTTTAACTCGCAGTATGGAACCTTTTAACGTATAACTCTTAAATTGCTCCTCCAGTATTTCAATCTGCTCTTTTTGACTATTTTGGATACGTATTTTATCGACGTCGTTATAAGACATAAAGGTATCCACGGCAAGCCCGAAATCAAATTTTCCTATCACATCCCCCTCAAAACCTATGAATTCCAATTTAAAAGACTGATTCTTATCCAACCAGAACTCGTAGAGATCTCGTATCATAGATAATATACTGTTGTCATCCGCTTGTACAATTGTATTCCAGCTCTTGATCTGATTATCCACAAAGTCAACCTGATAAAACTGGCTGGTTCTGTCTCCATAGATACTGGTCACCGTCAGCTTAAAACATAGCTTAAAATTACTGCCATAAAATGGCTCGCCCCATTTCATAAGCGGGAATAAAATATCCAGAATTTCATTGTCACTTTTTTGACATTTGATTTCATATTGCCCAAAAACAGATGGGGTGAATCTTCTGATTTGTCAGATTTACTGCTATTCCTCCAGTCACGCCAACCGTTAAACTCCTCAAAGACCATATAGCTTGTCTCCAGATTGCTCAATGTAATCGATGTACCGTTAATACTCTTGATACGAAATATCGCAACGCGAATCACCGGCTCCGGCAAAAATATTTCGGGATATAAATCCGCCAGATTCATAATGGTACACTCCTTGCTCTCCAGTCCTGTATAGGCTTTCATCCCTGCCCGTTCGATGTCCATCAGCTTGTCATTGGTATCGTTGGAGTGTTCGTTTAATCTCAACAACGTATCATTAGTATCGTTGGAGTGTTCGTTTAATTTCAACAACGTATCATTAGTATCGTTGGAGTGCTTGTTCAACTCCTTCAACTGATCATTCTGATACAGCGCCAGAATTCCCAGCGCCACGGTAGCGAAAAATGCCAGAGCCGCTCCCCAGTAGGAAAGTAAATCACCAGCGGTCAGTCCATTTTCCAGATAACGCCAAAGCAGACTGTCATAAAGCAGCCATACAATCACCGGCACCCCAAACATAATCAAAAACGCCAGCACAGCCACCAACGTCTTGTGCTTCTTCAGCCATTCATACATCTTTTTGTCCTCCTGTACGTTCATAAAAATATCCCGTCCAACTAACCTGTACCGCAGCCAGGAACACTTTCCATGATATAAAATAAGCTCATACATCCGGCCGCGAAGCCGAACATGAGCTTATTTATCTCTGTTTAAAAATACTTCTTGTTGCCCCAAAGATTACTTTTTTTCAAATCCAGATATTCGTTATACGCCTTCTCCAGAATCTGCTTTTCGTTGGAAAACTTCAGCAGGTGATAGGCTTCGTAAAACTTGTAATATCCGGAATCGACGAAGTATTCTTCACGTTGTGGTTTACTGTAATAGCTGTCAGCCATCATTAGATACCAGTGGACATCCTTCTCCACCGTATCCTGAGGAATATTGAAGGAATACTGACTCTTTCCGATGTATTTGATGATAGAGGCCGTGACTCCGGTCTCCTCTTTTACTTCTCTTAACGCCGTTTCCTTAAACTCCTCTCCTTCCTCTACAGTTCCTTTCGGCAAAACCCAACCTTCATACTTATTCTTGTAGTTTTTATACAAAACCAGAATTTTACCTCGAAAAATAACCACACCGCCGCAGCTCGTTGCCTCAATCATTGCAATTCCTCCTGACTGAACCGGACGTCGGAACATATCCGGCACTGGTGTGTCTCAAAGACTGGTCTTAGTATAACTCGTTTTGCTATCTGATGCAAGTGGATATCCTTTACACTTTCTTTAATGAGCCGTATACCTTTTCCGCGGTAATGGGCAGCTCCCTGATCCAGGTGCCGGTGGCCAGATAGACCGCGTGGGCGATGGCCGGCGCAGGCGTATTGATGACGATCTCTCCGATGGACTTGGCGCCGAAGGGTCCGCTGGGCTCATAGCTGCTCTCAAATTCCACGCGGATCGTGCCCACGTCCATACGGGACGGAATCTTATACTGCATAAAGGAGTTTTGATACATCTGGCCTTTGTCGGAATAGGTGACATCCTCAAAGAGAGCCATGCCGATGCCCTGGGCTAAGCCTCCCTCTGTCTGGATTCTGGCCAGGTTGGTATTGACCACTGTGCCGCAGTCCACCACAGCCACATAGTCGATCAGTTCCAGGGCTCCGGTCTCCTTGTCGATCTCGACCTCGGCCATGCCCACCATAAACGGAGGCGGGGATACCGGGGAGGAATGAGTCTCGCTGGCGGAAAGCGTCTCCGAGTTGTCGCACATCACCTGGTTGCCGATATCCTTCAGAGAGATCTCGGCGGTGCCGTCCGTGCGGCGGACCGCTTTGCCGTCAAACTCCACGTCATCGGGGCCACAGTCAAGGTACTCCGCGCCCTTATTTAAAATCTTTTCTTTCAGCTTCTCACATGTTTTCACCACCGCCATACCGGTCAGATAGGTGGTGCTGGAGGCGTATGAGCCGGAATCATATGGAGATATATCCGTGTCCACGCCGTGAACAATGATATCTTCCATATCGCAGTCTAAGCAGTCCGCGGCCATCTGAGCCAGGATCGTGTCGCAGCCGGTTCCCATGTCGGAGGCTCCGATCATCAGGCTGTAAAAGCCGTCGTCGTTGACCTTGATCGCCACGGAGGCCACGTCCACCTTGGAGACGGAGGAACCCTGCATGGCCATGGCTACGCCGACGCTTCGGACCTTGCCGTTACCCATGTCGCGAACCGGGTATTTCTCATCCCAGCCGATCATCTCCTTGGCCCGCTTCATGCAGCGGTCCAAGGCGCAGCTGGTAGCTGTCTCGCCGTAATAGGCGGGCATCACGTCGCCCTCGCGGACCATGTTTTTTTTGCGGAGAATCACCGGGTCCATGCCGATTCTGGCGGCCAGCTCATTGACCGCAGACTCTATCGCAAACATGCCCTGGGTAGCGCCGTAGCCGCGGTAGGCTCCGGCGGACATTACGTTGGTATAGACCACGTCGTAAGCGAAGCGGAACGCTTTGGGCGTCCGGTAGAGCGGGATCGGCTTATGACCGGAAAGTCCCACCGTGGTGGGCCCGTGCTCGCCGTAGGCTCCTGTGTTGGAGAGGGTGTAGACGTCGAAAGCCTGGATCGTTCCATCCTTGGCTGCGCCGAGACGGACCTTGATCTCCATCTCATGGCGAGGGGAGGACGCGATCTGGGATTCGTAGCGGCTATAGACGATCTTGGCCGGCTTTCCTGTTATCCAGGTGACGATAGCCGGGTAAACCTCGGCGACCACCGTCTGTTTAGCACCGAATCCGCCCCGATCCTGGGCTTCACCACACGGATTTTTGACTTGGGAATATCCAGGGCATGAGACAGAATCCTTCTCACGTGGAAGGTGACCTGAGTCGATGCCATGATATTCAGTCTGCCGTAGGTATCTTTATAGGTAAATGCGCGGAAGGTCTCCATCATGGCCTGCTGGTTGGCTTTGGTGTGGTAGGTCTGCTCCACCACCACGTCGCAGTTCTTTAGGACGGCTTCCACGTCCCCATGTTCCTCCACATCCGACGCGCACAAGTTTCTGTTTTGGTCGGCGCCTACCGGGAGCAGGCTTTTCCAGTTGTCCTCGGGGTGAACCAGGATCGGGTTGTCCTTGGCCTTTCTGAAATCCAGAACAGGCTCTAAGACCTGATACTCCACCTTGATCAGCTTCAGAGCCCTGTCCACGGCGCTCTCCGTCTCACCTGCGACGATAGCCACCGCATCCCCCACAAAACGGAGGCGGCGGTCCAGAATCAGGCGGTCATAGGGGCTGGGCTCCGGATAGGTCTGGCCTGCCATGGTGAAGCGTTTGTCCGGCACGTCCTGATAAGTCAGAACGCACTCGATCCCCGGAACCCGGCACGCTTTTTCCGTGTCAATCGTCTCGATGAGCGCATGGGCATGGGGGCTTCTGAGCACTTTTACGATCAGACAGTCCTTGGGCGCCAGATCGTCCGTGTAGACGGGCTTTCCGGTGACCAGGGCCTGGGCATCCACTTTTACTATTGGTTTATTAACCGCACGCAGCTGTTTGTCCATGTCTGTCACGCCTCCTTTTCCTTTTTCCAGTCCAGATACTTCTTCACGGCGCGGAGCTGTCCCATGTAGCCGGTACAGCGGCATAGGTTGCCGGATAAATACTCCCGCACGGCATCCTCGTCCGGATTCTTTAACTCCTGAACCATGGCCAGCACGTTCATAATCAGGCCGGGACTGCAGAAGCCGCACTGCTCCGCGCCCTCCCTTGCCAAAAACATGCCAAACTCCTCGGCCTCCTTCTGAAGGCCCTCCATGGTTACGATCCGGGACTCGTCGGCCCTGGCCGCAAGCACCGAGCAGGACAGCACGGGCCGTCCGTCCATCATGACGGTGCAGAGCCCGCAGTTAGCGGTCTCACAGCCTCTCTTGACGCTGTAGCAGCCCTTCTCCCTCAAAAGATCGATGAGCAGCATATCGGCAGGTACGCTGGCTGCCATCATTCTTCCATTTAAGTAAAATTCAATATCCGCAGCCATGGTTACCTTCCCCCTTCCGCGATCTGTTCGATCAGACGCCGTATATAAACCTCTGCCAGATGACGGCGGTACTCACCGCCAGCCCACAGATTGGTGCCGTAGCTGAATGCATCGGCAGCCTCCGCAGCCAGTTCTTCAGCGCTCCGGCCGTTATCCTGCGCCGCATAAAGTCCGGCCTTCGACGGTCTGGCTCCCACGGAGAAGTACCAGGTATCGTCCTTCCTGGCCGCCCCGCAGGCGATCACCGGGAAGTCGGTCTGAGTCAGGCGCTGAGAGGCGTATCCCGCTCTCCTGCCGTCCTTTTTGATCACGACCCGGACCAGAATATCCCTGTCGAAGGGCATATCTACAAATTCAGAGAGAGGAACCATGCCGCCCTTGTAAAGCTCCACCCAGGTGTCTAACGCCAGTAAGCATGTCAGGATATCGGAGAATCCAAACCTGCCGTACACGCTGCCTCCCACTGTGGCGGTGTTTCGGAACTGAACGCCCACGATATGTCTGGTACACTCACGGAACACATTCTGAAAACAATGATTTAATCCCTCGTGAGTCTCCAGCGTCCGCAGCGTACACATACAGCCGATCCAAAACTCCTCCCCGTCTTCCTCCACGCGGTCGAGTCCCAGCCCGGATAGATCAATCACATTCAGCTTGATACTGTTGTACATCTTGGTCCACATCATTCCGCCCACTAAGAGGTTGCTCTTTTTCTGATTCAGCTCCCAGGCTTCCTGAAGGCTTTCCGCTTTCCTGTAATCCTTTGCCTTAAACACGGTCCATCCCCCTCATATAATTTCTTTTCGATATATTTTTGCAAAGACTAACAAATTATAACACAATACCCGGGTTCTTGACAATGAAGTTTTGTGGATTCGGCATGTTTACAAAGAAATTCCCCGGCGTACAGCGATTGGCTGGTGCGCCGGGGAAACTCCCGTTTTCTTTTCTGATATCAAATCAATGTTGTCAGTGTCTTCATATCTGTTTTCAAATGAAGATAGACCGACTGATATACTTCATAGTACCGATTATAGACACTGTGCCGCTCCGGATCGGGCATGATTTTTTCATCCAGCACCTGCCATGTTTTCACATCCTCGAATGTGAGAATGCCGATTCCGATTCCCGCCAGCATCACATCCCCCAGATTGGCCTCGGTGTCGTGGAGGGGACAGACCACCGGATATCCGGTTACATCCGCGAAGATCTGTCGCCAAAGCTTTGATTTTGTCACACCTCCAGCGATCAGAATCTGATCTCCCGGATTCTCACCGGTTGCCTCCATGGCATTTCTCAGAGAATAGGCGACCGCCTCCAGAAACGCGCGGTATACATGGGCTTTGGTATGGGTGAGGGACAAGCCCACGATGGTTCCCTTGGCATCGGAATCCCACACCGGACTTCTCTCGCCCATAAAGTACGGCAGAACAATCAAACCCTCGCTGCCGGCCGGAATCTCTGCCGCCTGTTTGTTGAGGACATCGTAAGCTTTAGGTCCTCCCGCCTTCTCCGCCTCCATCTCAAACTGGCACATGGTATTCCGAAACCATTTGACGATCGCTCCGGCCGTGGCTCCTCCCGCAAAATAATAGGAAAGTTCTTTTGCTTTATAGAGATAGGGCCAGACAATCAGTCCCTTCCCCTTTACTGGACTGTCCGATATATAGGCCGCGCACATGGAGGTCCCTATGGCCGCTGCATAGATACCGGGTTCAAATACGCCCAGTCCGATGTTGGCTGCTCCACAGTCTATGCTGCCTGCGACAACACTCATCCCTTCCCACAAGCCCAGCTCTTCTGCGGCCTCACGGGTCAGTCCGCCGACGATATCCGTGGATTCCACAATCGTTTCCGGCATCATGGAAGTCGGAATCCCCATTTCCTCCATCAACTCTTCAGACCAGGTTCTGGTGTTCATGTCAAAAATTCCTCCTATGTTCCCCGCCGAGGAGTAATCGATGGCAATGTTTCCAGTCAATTTGTAGATGACATAGTCGTTGGGTGGCAGAAACAGCCTTGTCCTGGCCCAGTTTTCAGGCTCATGATTCTTCATCCAGAGAATTTTTGTATAGCCATAATAGGGATCGGCCCCGTTGTGGGTGATCTCCAGAAGCCGTTTTTCCCCGATATGTTCAAGAGCCCACCTGGTTTCCTCCTCCGCCCTTCTGTCCATCCAGATCATGCAGGGCCGTACCGGCTCCATATCCTCGTCCAGCGGAATACCGGAACCGCCGTAAAGTCCGCTTATGGCGATAGCCCGGATCTGTTCCGGCGGCACACCGGATTTCTTCACTGTATTTTTTATGGAAGTCCTGGCTGCCGTCAGCCAGACCTGCGGCCACTGCTCCGCCCACAGCGGATATGGTGTCAAAACATCATATTCCTGCAAATCCTGGGCTATCAGATTCCCTTTTGTATCCATCAGCACCGTTTTCGTACCAGATGTGCCGATGTCTGTCCCTAACAGATATTCCATAGTTTCCCCTCCTGTATCCCGGCTTTAAAAGCAGGTAAACGCACCGTCCACAATAAAATCCGAGCCCGTCGTAAATGTGCTGGTATCCCCTGCCAGATAGACGCAGATAGACTGAAGCTCCTCCGGCTTACCCATTCGGTGCAGCGGAGCCATTGAGTTCCAGCGCTCGATCAGAGGTTTTAAATCCGGCGAATTCAACGTCAGTTCCGTCCCGATATATCCGGGGCTAATGCTGTTTACCCTCACATTCCTGTCGGCCCATTCGATCGCCAGCGACTTGGTCAGCTGTATGACTCCGGCCTTGGAGGCATTGTATGCACACTGTGGCTGCGGTACATTGACAATATGTGCCGACATGGAGGCAGTATTGATGATGGAGCCTCCCCCCTGCTGCAGCATAACCCGTCCTGCCGCCTGGGCGGTCAGAAAGATTCCTGTCAGGTTGATGTCCAGCACCGATTTCCATTGGTCAAAGGTCATGCTTTCGGCTGGCACATTTTTACAGATACCTGCGTTGCAAAATGCCACATCCAGGCGGCCGTACTCCGTAAGCACGTTCTCGATCATGTCATTGACCTGATCCGGATTTGTGACGTCTGTCCCAATCGCTATCGCGCGCTTTCCATATCTCATTTCCAGATCTTTCGCTGTTTTTTCCGCTTCCGCCATATCAATATCCACAATTGCAAGATCAGCCCCCGCCTCGGCAAATGCGGATGCAACGCTTTTTCCGATTCCTCTGGCGCCGCCCGTCACCAGGATCTTTTTTCCATCCAGCCTCATATTTTCTATAATTCCCATATCCGCGTCTCCTTTAATATTCAAATTTTTTGTCCATGGAGAAATCCAGATTGTTCATAATGGCCTGATCATAACTTTTCTTCATCAGATCTGCCCTCAAAGCCGCCATATCGGGGCGATCCCATAGATTTTCAAACTCATGGGGATCTTCCTTCAGGTCATAGAGCTCTCCCCATTCCTTGCCCGCATAGTTTACGAGCTTATAACGCCCGTCATAGTACATGGTTCCATAGATATCCTCGTGACAGCCCATCATACAGTTGTAATACTCGCAGTATACGGAATTCTTATGAATATGAATATCCGCTTCCCCTTTGAGCAGCCCCGCCAGGCTCTTCCCCTGCATGGAGTCAGGTACCTCATAGCCGGCCGGTTCCAGAATCGTCGGAGCCAAATCCGCCAGCTCCACAAGAGCATTGCTTACAACACCTTCCAGGATGGTTCCCGGACAGGATATAATCAACGGCACATGGACCAGGCCCTCGTAAAAATAGCCTCCTTTCCAGTACAGTCCGTGGTCCCCGCTCATCTCCCCATGATCGCTGGTAAAGATAAATACGGTATTCTCTCTCTGGCCAGTCTCCTCTAAATAATCCATCAGACGGCCAACCTGGTCATCTATCAGTTCGATCTCCGCATAATAATCCCGAATTTTCTCCCGCTGATCCATCTCCGACAGCAGTGTGATGCTGTCCGTCGCCCCGTTCTGCCCGCCTATCACGTAATCCTTCTGCTGGTGCGGCGGCTTGTGTTCCAGCTCCCCTTCCTTCCAAAGAGGCAGCGGCATATCCTCCACCTTCAGGCGATCCTTGTACTCCTGCGGTGGGTCCAACGGCGGATGAGGATCAAAGGGATTGATGCTGATCAGCCACGGTTTTCCCTCCGACTGGCTGATAAACTCCATGGCCTCCTCCACGCACCAGGTGGTCTGGTGAAGCTCTGCTGGAACTCCGATCTCCTTGCCATGAAATCCCGGATTCTCTATCGGCAGCCATCTGGACATGCTGGTATAGCGCCCGCCGTAGATCTCTTCCCAGCACTTTCCCTTGCTCCTTAGCCAGTTTTGATAATCATTTTCCCCATTCGGCCAGTCATTGTGAGGGTGATGGCTCCATTTAAAAAAGGAATATCCGTCATCGGTCCTCTTTTCCATCCGCCCCTGAGGGGAAGTCAGGTGGAGCTTTCCCACCAGACCGCAGGTGTAATCCCTGTCGGCAAAAAGCCTGGTCACCAGTGTCTCGTCCTTAGGAAAATTGTCATTTCCATTGTAAAAAACCTTTGTCGTTCTCGGGTAGCGCCCAGTCAGAAAGCATGCGCGGCTGGGAGTGCATACCGGGCTCTGCGTATAACAATTGGCAAATGCGACTCCGCTGGCGGCCAGTCTGTCCAGATTGGGCGTTTCTATATAGGGATTGCCCATACAATGAATCGTGTCCCATCTCTGTTGATCCGTGCAGAACCACACGATATTTACATGTTTTTCAGACATTATCTCATATCCTTTCTGTCATCCATAGATTAAGTTCGGCAGGAATGTTATGATCTGCGGAACAAACATCATAACGATTAAAAGCAGCGTCAGACCGATGATAAATGGAAGTGCCTGTCTGACAAACGCGGGTATCCCCACCTTGGTAATATTACAGCACACATACATCAGACCGCCCACCGGAGGCGTCAGGGAACCGATGGAGGCATTGACGATCATCAGAATACCAAACTGATAGACATTGATTCCGTACTCCTGAGCCACCGGCCACAATAACGGCGTCATAATCATTAAGAGTGCGGTGCCATCCAAAAACATGCCAAAAATCAGGATTAAAACCATAGCCATCACCATAAACACCATGGCGTTGCTGGATATGGACAGCATCCATGCGGATATATTCTGTGGAATCCGCGCCCAGCTTAGGTACATGCCAAAGCACAGCGCTCCGATAATCATCATCATAATGGAGGCCGTCGAGCGGAAGGATTCCACAAATATCAGCGGTATGTCAGAGCCTTTCAGTTCTTTATAAATAAAGAAGCCTACGATAAAGCTCAGGATAATCACCACCACCGCACCTTCTGTAATCGTAAAGAAACCGAATCTCACTCCTATGATCAGCACAACCGCGATCAGCAGAGCCCACACACTCTCCTTCAATCCGGTCAGAACCTCACGGAAGGAAGCCTTTGTCTCTCTCGATGGAGCATAGTGCCGTTTGTGGGAAATGTAAGAAACGATCATCATTTCCACAGCACGCATCAAAATTCCGGGAATGTATCCGGCTGCGAACATCTGGCCGATGGAGCACTCCGCCATGACTGCATAGAGAATCATCAGGTTGCCTGGCGGAATGATCGGCGCGATCAGACCGCTGGCCGCCGTCACAGCGGCGCAAAAGTCTGTAGGGTACCCTCTTTTCTCCATCTCCGGCACAAGAATCTTACACTGAATTGCCGCATCTGCGGCTCCTGAACCGCAGATGCCACCGTTGAGGGTACTTAAAAGGACATTGACATGGGCCAGCCCCCCCCAACCTTGTGTCCCACCAAAGCATCGCAGAAGCGCAGAAGCCGTTTGGTGATTCCAGCGTAGTTCATGATAGAACCAATCATGATAAAAAACGGAAGGGCCAGCAGATTGGTCGCCATATTGGCGGATACGATTTTCTGTACAATCATGGTAAGCGGCAGTGTATCCGTCAGAAATGCGAAATAAAACAGACTCCCCATAATCAGAGATATCGCTACCGGTATATCCATAAAGATCAGGATAAACGCGATACAGAACGGTATGTATACCACAGCTTCATCCCCCTTTCACTTTAGATCGAATCAAATGCAGCAGTTTTTGAATCAGATAGGCAATCAATGTGAGAAATCCTACTGCCACCGCCGCATCGATATAGCAGTACGGCACCTTCAGGACCGAGGTGTATTTGGTCACGGATCTGACGGTCAGTTTTACCGCATAGTAGGTAATAATACAGGATGAGACAAACACAATCACATCATTGATTGCCGACATGATCTTCTGTCCTTTCGGGGGGGGGGGAGCAGCTGCACCAGAAAGCTGACGCTGATATGTTCCTTCGTCTTATACAACAATCCGATCCCGATATATACCACCCACACAAAACAGATCAGCACCAACTCCTCTACCTCGCCGTACCGGTTTTTTGTGATCCAGCTGCTTAGTACATTAAACAGTGACAACGTCAGCATAAGTCCAAGCATCACTGAGCCAATCAGATCAATCAGCCTGTCAACTGAAAATTTACGCATATGATTTCCCTCCAATGCCGACTCGTTTATTTCTTCAGACTCTCCACAACCGTTTTGATCTCCTCATAGCCCTCCAATTTTTCATTGGATGCCTGCACCGCGTTCTGGAACTCGCTTAAATCGTCGATCTCAACTATGGTGACGCCCCGTTCCTTTAATGTCTCCAGATTTCCTTCCTCACTGTCTGCTACCTCCTGGTTACTTTCTGTGATTGCCGTAGCAAATTCTTCCGTGATGATCGTCTGGTAATCCGCCGGAAGGCTTTCCCAGAAGCCCTGCCCGCAGTTTAAACTGACAACGCAGACCATATGCTTATCCAGGGAGTAATACGGTGTTTTCATGGCCTCGTTGATTCCGTTGTTGACAAAGTTGCCGCTGGTATTCTCACAGCCGTCGATCATCCCTGTCTCCAGCGCGTTAAATGTTTCCGACATGGGCATAGCCTGGTAATTGCACCCTAACGCCTTAAACGTGTCTATATAGAGCGTGCTGTTTACCACACGCAGAGTCAGTCCTTTTAAATCTGCCAGCGTTTTAACCGGTTTCTCCGCCATGATACTTCTCACACCGACCACGAAGAAGCCGTCCCCCACCGTATGGACATTGGCCGCTTCCGCTTTCTTAAAAATGTCGGCCATCATATCTGTCTTTGTAAATGCTTCCACGGTTTTTGTAATCATCCCAGAGATAGGGCGCACAGATTGTATTCAATTCCGGTACATAATCCCCATAGTTGTTGGGATCTGCAAAATAGAACACGGCCGCATCACTCATGACCGCTTCCAGGCCCTCATCTGCCACCAGCATCTCGCCGTTGCCGTGTATCTGAATACTGACGCCCCCGCCCGTCCACTCTGAAATCTTATCGCATGCCACCTGCATCTTTTTTAGCCAGATCGTGTTGGTACTGTCATTGGAAGTCAGTTTGATCTCATAAACCTTGTCCGGTTTTGCTGTGCCCTGCTGACTGGCTGCTGTTTGATCTGTTGTCGAAACTTTTGGCTCTTTCGTCTCACCGCCCCCCCACATGCGGCCAAAGAACACACCATCATTGCTGCTGCCAACATCGTACCGATTTTTTTCCTCATCTTCATAGTCCTCTCTCCTTTTAATAAGACTCCTGTTTTGTTGACTGGCTCCCTCACTTATAAAAAAGACTTTTGCATAAGTTATTTTCATATTAGCACAGTTTTACATTTAGAACAATATTCAATTTTTATATAAAATCCAACTAATTTTTAGTAATTTTCACTAAAACTAATCTCGTAAAATTATTGATTTCTGGTTTATAAATTGATAGAATTAAGATTAAATTGAGTAACAGGAGACTGCTATGGCCAAACATATTGCTACGACTTCGGATATGCGGATTATGAACCGCAACAAGATATACTTGTCTATCTACCACGCCGTCAACATTTCCAAACAGGCTTTGGCTCAGGAGATGCATTTGAGCCTGCCCACGGTAACCCAGAATCTGAATGAACTTCAGGAGCTTCATTTAATCGAAAGAAATGGGTTATATGAATCTACCGGCGGCAGAAAGGCACAGGTCATCCACTGTGTCAGCACTGCTAAAATTGCTGTCGGTGTGGATGTTTCAAAGGAAATGATACGAATCTGTGCGATCGATTTATACGGTGCGATTTTAAAAGAGGATTCTATTATACTGGAATTTCATTATGAGGAATCTTATTTTCAGCGTCTTGGCGGCTGGATCAATGATTTTATCAGACAGCTCCCCTATCCGGCAGAAAATCTTTTGGGCATAAAAATCGGAGTTCAGGGGCTGGTGAACAAGGAGGGGACTCTTGTATTTTACAGTGCAATTTTCAAATGTCCCAGCCTTCCGCTGAGCTTTTTTCAAAAATACATAGACTATCCCTGTTCTCTGGCCCATGATACGGAGACCGCGGCCGTTGCGGCGTTGTGGCAGCATCGGGACATACAGGATGCCGTCTATCTGGCGCTGAATCACAATTTCAGCGGGACACTTATTATCAACGGGGAGCCGCATCCCGGCAAGACTTTAAGCGGAGTTATCGAACACATGTGCCTGGTCCCCGGCGGTCTCCGATGCTACTGTGGCAAAAACGGCTGTATGGAATGTTACTGTTCCGCCGATGCCCTGATCAATTCCTCCGGTGAGACTCTCCCGATTTTTTTTAAAAAGCTTCGAATGAGTGACTCGGTCTGTATAAAGATCTGGGATGATTATATGAGACATCTGGCTCGGGGAATTAATAATATTCGTATGGTGCTGGATGGAGATTTTATTCTGGGAGGAGTGTTGAAGGATTATCTGATTGACAGTGACCTGGAAACCATTTATCAGTATGTCCAGGAAGAAAGCTCTTTTCAGAATACTTCGTTTTCACTGAAATTAAGCAACTGCGGCTACCATGCCACGATGCTCGGAGCCGCTCTGATTTTGATTAAGCAGTTTCTGTCAAAGTTTCAGAATGAAGATTGAGATTATTTTAAGGGGATGATACAAAACTAACGCTGGTTAGCTTTGCACCATCCCCTTTGCAGGCTTTTTATTCAAGAATTCTGTAAATAATCTTTTACAAATTTCTTCTTTATCAAAATCGTTGTTTTGTCCATCTTCTCTTTTCGTAAATATATAAAAAAGTTATCTCTTTCTTTATCTTTAGCCTCTAGAGAAGAAACGATTTCTCCACTCTTTGCCAATTTCTCCCCTTCCTCTGTATAAAAAACAATATTAGTCTTGGAAAAATCAGGCTTGCTGAAACCGCTGTAAAACTGAGATGCTTTCAGAATTACAAAATCACATTTTCTCCCAAGTTCATTTGAATAATTTTTCAAGCATTTCATTACTCTTAAAATTTCTGTTTTATCCTTCTTTTGAATCTTTATGTTTCGCTCATCGAGGTTTCTGTTATTCAATTCCCGCAGATCTTTCTCTATTTTTTCAATTAACGCATCGTCTATTACCCAAGAATCCGTACTCTTTACCAGATATTTAGCCGTGATTTCCATAGCTTTTTCAAAATCGGTAAGTAGTCCTCCCCTACCGGTAATCTGTAAAAAGAAAGCTTTATATTCAGCCTCTGATTTCCAAATAGGATGTCTCCTCTTTTTACGTTCAAAAAATTCCTCGCTCAATTCATTTGGATATACATTCTTCATAAGATAAATAATATCATCGTCACACATAAGCCTTATAGGGGTATTATTTCTTAATTTATGTCTCTTACGGCTTAATGATTCTATAGAAAATAGTCTTTTTCTTTTGTAGTCCAGATTCTTACTTAAATGGGTGAATACATGTTGTAAAATATAAGCTTCATATAAAACAACCGGATGACTCTGAATCCACTTTCTTTCTGAATCATGAGCATAAACTACATTCTCAAGCACACTAATAGCACTTTTATGATAAGCTAATTCATATCTGTCATTATCAACTATAATGATTAGAGAAGTCAGTAATCGTTCATAATCAATATTTACAGTATCAAATCCTGTAATAAATGCATCCCTTATCAGGTAATCCAGCTTATCAACATCGATTACCTTTGAATTCAGAAGCGAGATCAAACAATTCTTAATATCGCACTCATGATCTTCGCTAGTATATTGATAACCGGTAATACATCTGGCAAAAAAATCTTTTTCTGCCGTTTCGCCTAAAAGGCCCGAATATTCTTTGATCCCTACAATCGCGCTCATAATTTCATGAGGTGCAGCTGCAGCACTTTTTTTCTTTTGGTATATCTAAGTCAAATTCTTTATCGTTAACACTCTTTCTCAGCATACTGTGAAGTTCGTCGTAATCCTGTGTCTCATTTAAATAAAACGATTCCCCAGTATGGGAGAAAGGAGCATGTCCTACATCGTGTAAAAGGCATGCCAGAAGAAATGTATTTCCAAATCTCTCCAGCACTTCCTTAACCACGGTTTCTTCTTCCTCTCTCAGAGCATTAACAGCAATCTCACCCAGATGAAAAACCCCCAGAGAATGAACAAATCGATTATGCACCGCAGAAGAATAAAGAGGAGAATAACTCGCCTGAATTACCCTCCTTAGTCTTTGAAACGGTGCCGTATCTACAATCTCATTCATGAATTTAATTGGAATGTCAACATATCCATAAACAGGATCCTTTAATCTTTTGAATAGTTTCATACCTATACCCCCAAAACGCGAACCGACCTTTCATTTACGAAAGCCATCAATACATCCAGCGCAAGGTAACCTCTGAATTGCTCAATTAAGTCATCCACCTCTTTACCTGCTTTTAAAGCAATTCCTTTGACATTGTTCTCAATCTTTTCCTCAAAATATTCTGAATAATTGCGGAACATAGCATTCGTATTTTCTCTTGATAAAATAAGAACTACTTTTTCCCCGTTTTCTGTCAAAAGTTGGGCTACTGTACTACCATAGGCTTCAATCTCCTGATATGTCAAAAACGTTTTTGACCCTTCCCTATCACCTCGATCAAAGCATTGGCTGCCAGATCTTCAATCCCAATATAAAAACACATAATACATGACCCCTTTTCACTGACCAGATTTCTTTTCTATAAGTATATCATTTCCATTCTTACTTTTCAACAATCAATCCTCTTAATTTACTCCTCCGTTTATTCTATAACATGATATTTGCAGGCAGATATCCGACATAAAAACACGATCCTTCATAATGTACCGGAGCAAAAACGCGGCCGATTCCGGCCGCGCTCCTGATTCACTGCTTATTGTGGGGTTACGATAAAACTCTCTATATCAGAAGTCAATACCCGTTCTACGCCTCCCGCAGTCTGCACCAGTTCAAAGTGCAGGCGGTAAGTTCCTTCGGGAAGCGACGGCTTCAGGGTGAAGTCATAATCCGTTTCATCCGCCCAGTCGCTAATCTGGTTCAAGCCAGCTGCATTGATGTACAGCGTGTCTAAATTCACATTCACATAGTCCTTTGTGCTGCTGTCCTTCTTCCACAGGCTCACTCTCTGTTTCACCCCATCTGTTGTCGCTCCATGATCTGCTTTTGCCACTACATGCAGCTGCACGGGCTGACGCGGATCTGCGGTTTCTGCCGGATAGAGGCGGCTGGCTGTCGAGTTCTTAAAGTCTGCCTTGATCGAATACTGCTTGTCCGTCAGAGAAAAGTTTAAATACAATGGCGTGTCGGTTAAGGTTCCCGGATAGTCCGAGAGGGCCGACGATGTTAAGTGGATCTCCCACTGATACCCGCCTGCCGGGAGACTGTTTTGCTTCATTCCGATCTCCAGACCAGCGGTAGTCTCCATCTTACTGCCTGCCAGCGGGACGGTTAAACTGTCACCGTCTGACGTGTAGGTCTTTCCATCGCAGATCACCGTCCAGTCCGTGGGCACAGGCACATAAACTCCCGCATCTCTGTTTTTCAGACGCAGCCTCACCGCCATCTGAACACCGGTTCCCGTGGTGTCTATACCTGTGCTTGCTCCTGCCCAGATACTCACGGTCATGGGGATCATAGCTTCCCGGTCGTAGGCATTGCCTGTACCGGTTCCCCCCCCGTTGCATCCGGGCTGGACAGCTTATATACTTTCGGGTCCGATGATATATTGAACACGATTCTCGCAGGCTTCACCGTGGTACTGCCCGAATAAATCGGCTCGAAGGTGACGCATAAAAGGTCCTGAGCAAAGTCCGGCGCCTCCGCGAAATCCAGCACAAATAAGTAGTTCTCCTTGTCGTTCTGGCCGAAGGTCCGGCTGTAATGGGTTCCTGCTGTTCCGTTGAGGATGAAGTCGCTGAGCAGTACCTCCGACACGCCGCCTGTCGGCACGGTATAATGAGCATATACCGGAATATCGTCTGTTCGGTCCACTGCAAGGATCGTCACTCCGGCCGGCAGCTTTACCGCAGTTCCGGCCGACGACGGGGTGTCTCCGTTTGAAAATGACAGCTTGTGGTCTCTGGCTCCGTCCGTCTCATCATCCCGCTTTCTGGCATACTGAAGCGTGACGGCGCTCTGCTTCGAGATCGTCGCTCCTGCGGTTCCAAGGGCGCTGTCAAAGGTGCAGACCTGGGTTCCCCGGACATACTCCTTCCCCGGGGCAAGCAGGATATCCTCGTAGGTCAGGGTCGCATTTCTGCGAATCTGGAGCACCACGGTCAGGGTTCCCAGTTTGCTGTAGGAGCCGTCCGAAAGCTTTCTCACATTTTCCATCTGGAACTGGACTGTCAGCGGATATTCTCCCGAAGGATCTCCCACCGTGACTCCGGTCCGGTTGGAAAGCTCTACCTGAATAATCGGCTTGATAGAGCGGTTGTTTAGAGTCTGAAGCGTCTCCGCCGTCAAGCCTCCAAATCCGTCGCCGGAAGCCCCGCTTGTGCTGTCTCCCGTGATATAGCCTGCGTTTACCGTATTGACCCAGCCCTGGCTTCCGGTCATAATGGAGATTCCCATAGTGGTGTTGATAGGATCGGTGGAGGTAAATGCCTCCGGGTCCTTCAGCACGAACCGGCTTCCATCGGTCAATGTAGTGGTGATTTCCGCAGAGCTCTTAACCAACCGGTAGACGGTTCCATCGGCGGGCCAGGGGGGATTCGATCTGGGCAATCTTTTCTCCGGCGGGCTTGTCGGACATAACCAGGATCTCGGTTCTCTTCATATCCGTTCCGATGGCCCAGTTTCTCCAGGTGCTGTCATCCGTGGTCGGGATGATCTTTTTATATTGGCTGTCGCCTGATCCATAGAGAAAGCCGCCGATGGTTTCGTCCGCCTCATAGCCTCCCAGTACGTAGATTCCGCTTTCTATGGGACCTCCGGCCTGGTCATAGGCGTCCAGAACCAGATAGCCGTTAATGGTTCCGTATCTTGCCGTCGTCACATCCTCGCTGGTCCGCAGCTCCATCTGAACGCCCTGCTGGATATCGATCCGGTTTTCGGTGGCCGGAGTCTCCGCCGTCGTGTCTGTGGCGTTGGTTTTCACTGGACTATCGGAGGCGTCCACGCTTTTTAAATTCTTTACTAAGTTTACCGGGGCCTGGATTTTCAGAGTGCTTCCGGCTTTTAAGATCAGCTCATCGATTCTGTTTAAGGAATAGGCTACGGTCGGCACCAGGTTGGCACTGTCCACGGCTCCGGTCAGCTCGATCCGGCTGTTCTCTATGCTCAGTACATCGGCTCGCTGGATCGACGTGTTGGACTGACTTCCAAGCGCCTGATAGTCTCTGATGGTTACGGTACGGCTGCCTTTGACCGTACACATATTGCCGTCTCCCAGGATGCTTTTTTTGCAATATTAAAATTGGCAGTGTTATAATCGGTGGCCTCCACAGAAACCTCCGTGTTCCCCAGGACAAATGGATCGGAGGCGTCAAAGGCGTTGCCGTTGTCCGTCGTGTTGCCTCCTCCGAAGACCGTTCCCTTGATGGAAAGAGTTGCTCCCTGGACCGACGTTCCGGTTCCCTCGGCCGCTTTCTTTCCGATGTGGACCTGGGTGTTCTGATAGATTTTCGCCTTGTCGGAGCCGCCGAAGACATTGCCGGTGTTGACGCCGTCGCCGTCCACCACGCCCTTGGCGATATCTACATGGGTGCTTCCCCTGACCGCTCCCTCGGCTCCTCCGCCGAAGACGTTGCCGGTCACATGGGCGAAGGCGATGACACGGGTATTCGTCTTGATCTCCGCAGTGGTTCCCTTGCCTCCTCCGAACAGGCTTCCCGTTATGACGGAGCCGTCCTTGGCCTCCAGCCAGGTACTGCCGTTTACGATTGCGGCGTCTCCTCCGGCGTAGACATTGCCGGTGATGCTGCTGGAGGGGAGAAGGGTGACTGTGGTGCTGCCGGTGATGGGACCCTTGGCGCCTCCGCCGAAGACCTCGCCGGTGATGATTCCCGTGGCTCCGATCTCGACTGTAGGTGTGCCGGTGGAGGTCTGCGCTCCCAGTCCGCCGCCATAGACGGCCCCTGGACCATCGGCGGTTCCCACCGTTCCGGTGCCTCCCAATGTGCCGTTCACGGTGACCGTCACGGTGTCTACCGTTCCGGTCGAATTACTTCCTCCGTAGATGTTTCGGGCACGGGAGCCGGAGTTTGTTTTCACACTGACGGTTCCGGCGACTCCGGCGGCATTTCCGCCACCGAAGACATTGTCCACGCGGCTTCCGCTGTTTAGCGTGACGGAAGTCCCGCTTTGGGTCTGGCCCTGTTCCCCGCCGCCGTAGAGATTGGTAATCACTGCGCCGTCATCCGCCTGGATGACGGGGGCGTTGGTGATGGTCAGCTGGCCTTTTCCTGCGCCGTAGGCATTGGTGACAGTGCCCTGGATGGTCAATGTGGGGCTGGTGACGGTTCCTGTGCTGTTGGAGCCTCCGTATAGGTCCGTTATAGTAGAGCCGGGCAGGGTTGAGACTGCTACTGCTCCGGTCACGCCGACGGCATTGCCGCCTCCGTAGACGGCCGCTGCGGTTCCGCCCTCCACCCGGACTGTGGCTCCGCCGGTTACTGCCCCTGCGTCGCCGCCGCCGAAGACGTTTCCGGTTACACTAGCCCCGTTTGACACAATGACGGATGGACTGGTGGTCGTGGTGCCGCTTCCTAAGCCTCCGCCGTAGACATTGTCCACGGTTCCTGCGACAGTCACCGTCGGGGCGGCTGTGGTTCCGCTGGAATTGGAGCCGCCATAGATATCCCCGGCGGTGGAGCCGGCACCGGAATTTACCCGGACCGTTCCGCTGACGCCGACCTGGTTGCCGCCGCCAAAGACCGCGGAGGCAGTACCTCCGTTTAAGTTGACTGTGGAGTTGGTTACCTTGCCCAACTCTCCGCCTCCGAATATGCTTCCGGTAACCGCTGCGCCGGATTCAATATTGATTTCAGAGTTGGTCACGGTGGTGCCGCTTCCGAATCCTCCGCCGTAGATGCTCTTATCCAAAGTGCCGCTGACCGTGATCGCGGATGTTGTGGTGGTTCCGGCATTGTTGCTGCCCCCCCCCATAGATGCTGCCTCCCAGAGCAGGAGTTCCGCTGACGGTTACCTGGGCGCTGCCGGTTCCGATATTGTTGCCGCCGCCAAAGATACTGCCGTCTATGGTGCCGCCCTGGATCAGGAGGGAACTGGTTTTTGAGCTTCCGGAATCGCCGCCTCCGTAGATATTGCCGGTTACATGGGCGCCGTCCCTGATGGTGATTTTGGAGGTTCCGACTACGCTGGTAGCGGAACCCAATCCTGCTCCGTGGATATTGGCAACCTCTGCATCAAGAATATTAACATCCACATTGGCTCCGACTTCTCCCGTAGAATTTGCTCCTCCATACACGTTGCCAATCTGGCTGTTTCCGTCAATGGTAATTGCCACTGAACCGTTAACGCTGGCAGTTACACCGCTTCCTCCGGCCCCGGCTCCAAACACGCCCGCGACTGTACTATCCGTTATATGAATGCTGACATTACTCATCACCGGTCCCAGTTTTGCTCCGCCGTAGACATTTCCTTCCACCGTGCTTCCTGCTATAGAGATATCGATATCGCCCTTGACGGACGGCTTGTTTTGGGGCTGCCATCCGTCGTCGCCACCTCCATAGATAGGCCCCTGGACCACACTGTCAATGACTTCTACCTTTGCGCCGTCCATAAGCGGAAAGCGTGTGGTCGTGTTATTACAGTCAAACCCACCGCCCTGCATATGATCGGTAATCACCGCATTGACAACGCGAATCCAGCCCTTTTTGTTAATTTGTCCATTAGGCCCAGAGTGAGGTCCAGCACCGGCATTTTTGACATGTCCTCCCAGTACCTCAATCTTGCTGCCGTATTCATGTCCTTCTCCCTTCACAGTTCCATGGCGGTTTCCACCATATATCTGATCAACACTTCCACCATATATCTGTACATGGGTACTTCCATTAATGATCGATGTATTCAGGCTGCTGATCTGCTGAAGACTTCCGCCATATATATACCAGGCTTCGCCGCCATACATCGTGACATGGGTGTCTCCTGATGTTACGCCTCCCCAGCAGCCACCACTGATAGTATTATATTTACCGCTTCGAATAATGATATTGGTATCTCCTGATACTCCGGTATTATAGCCTCCTCCCATGAGCTGCAGTTCACCGCTGACAGTGACCCCCCATCCCCATCGTCAACGTGTACCCTGATGCATAAATTCCGCTGGCTGTACCGAAAACACCAGTCTGACTGTATTTGATATTGATGTTCTCAAAGGTGGTATCCTTCGCAATTCTTGTGATGCTTCCCGAAGCAAATGTCAGCAGTGGACCGGCGGCACTGGGATCTGTCGAGGTGATCGTTGCCGCCTTGGCCGGCAATAAGTTATTGCCGCTGATCGTATAAGCGCCGCACAGTACGATCCGGTTGGTATCGACAGTTCCTGTATCAGATAACAGGGCATAGGCTCTATTGATTGTCTTAACGGCCGCCGCAGAGCTGGAACCATTGTTGCCGTCATCCCCATTTGCCCCGTCCAGATAGACGTACAGGGGCGAGGACCATTGGGCTGTCAAGGTAATCGTCGGGCTGGCGGCAGTAGCGGTCAGGGTCAGTGCCGTGGTTCCTGTGATCGTTTCTCCGTTCCTGACTGAGGTTCCATCCTGTTTGGCAGCTGTCACACCGGAAAGGCCGACCGACCATCCGGTAAATACCTTGCCGTCATTGCTCGTAAAAGTATTGGGTTCAGGCGCCAGATTAAAGCCGTCCTTCACAGGTTCCGACACTGGCGCGGTACCTCCGGCACCTGCTCCGGGCTGATATACCACTGTGATGGTCTGGAGTACGCTTTTCCCCGATACCGGTTGGGAAAACATAGTAAATGGTTCGGAAGCCGCCCGGTAGTAGGTGGCTTTTTCCACGGATATCATTACACGGAAATAGCTCAGGGAATCCGTTGGTTCCGCTTCCCTGACATAGACCGCAGCGTCAGCACCCGCGATATCCTCCCATGCGGATTCATCGGACGGGTCGGCGGCGGTTAGCTGGATCGTTTCGTCCTCTGGCTCTGATTCGTTTTCACCGGTAACGATATCCTCTCCCGGGTCCTCCATATTGTCTATACTTGACAGGTCTGGGGCAGATTCGGGGACTTGGGACCCGTTTGTGGCTGGACCTGTTGTGAATGACTCTCCTGCTGTGACGGTGGTGGCCTCTGTAATCTCAGTGCTGTCTTCTGCCGCTGTGGTTACACCTGGGCCGATCTCAACTGTTTTCTCTTCTGTCTGGGTTACACCTGGACCGATCTCAGTTGTTTTCTCCTCTGGCCCAGTTATAGCTGGGCCGGTTACACCTGGACCAATCTCAGCGGTTTCCTGTATCGGAGTTCTGCCGGATACTCCCGGGCCACGCAGGCTGTCGTCTCCGGTGGCCTGTTCTGAAACATCTTCCAATGGTTCTATAGTATTTTCCCCCGGTGTCTCTGCTCCTGACAGGCTTTCCGAGGTTCCTTCACCAGCTGTTCCCACCTCTATCGGTTTACAGATCTGCCATTGATAATGAATCTGGTACCCTTCTGCCTCTTGAAGAATCGCTCCTGTATTGCTGTCGATCAGCGTATAGATCGTCTGATTCTCCTCCGCCTTTACCTCCACCTCCGGCTCGATCGTGCACTTCTTTTCCCAGTTTGCATACAGGCTGACCTTCGTCGTCCCGTCCTCCACGGGGATGCTGCTCCCCGGTGGGTAAACCGGAGCCTCATAGCCAAGGGTCTCCCAGTCGCTCTCCACAATCCAGCCGGCAAAGCCGTCCTCAAAAAAACGGGTCGGCCTCCTCTTCAGGCTGTTCGATCTCCTCCGGCAGCTCCGGTGCGTAAAAGATGCCGCCGATGACAGGGACCGTCTCACGGATTCCCTCCATATCCACTTCGATGAAGCTGTCGGCTTTCTGGTAGCCTGCCATCTCCGCCGCTTCTATGAAGCTGGTATTTTCCTCGTCGCATAGGTAAGCGCCCTTTTGGCCGGGATAGAAGATCTCGCTGCCTGTGATCTGTGAGGAAATGGTTTCCAGATTATAATGTTTCAGCGCTTCCTCATCTAAGCCGGAAGGATCGACGGCGTTCTCATATAAGTCGTTGGAGAGCATGCCGTCCTCGTCGAACTCCTCTGTCGGTTCTGTTTCCTCCTCGTCTGCCTCCTCAACTTGTTCCGCCTCACTTCCCGTCGCGCGGGTGGTGGGTTCCTCTGTCGTCTCATGCTCTACAGACTCCGGGATTTCAGGAGATGTTGTCTCCTCGCTTTCGGCTTCCGCCGGGTCGGTCTGGTCGGATACATTCAGAGAAAACATGTTTAGGAGGCCGTGCAGCTTACTGGAGGCGGTAGAAAATTGCCCGGATGATTCGGCAGCCTCGTGCTTCTTTGTTATTTCTGACGATTCGTCTGTTTTAAGCTCTGCTTTTGTAGTTTCCTTGGTATTTGTCTCACTTTTCTCCGGTTGGCGCTCTGCCTGAGTTGTCTCTTGACTATCGCCAGGTTTCACTGCGCCGGTCTCGGAAGGCGCCTTCGTACTTTCCGTTGTTGGGGTATTCCCCTCTGTCTGGCCGCTCTCCCCTGCCTGATTACTTTCTCCTGTCTCGCCGCTCACTCCTGCCTGACTACTCTCTTCAGCCTGGGCACTTTCTTTTGCCTGGCTGCTCTCCGTCTCCTGAACACTTTCTCCCGCCTGGCCGCTCTCCGCCTCCCCAGGTGTCGCAGGGCTTAGTCCCTCGGACGGCGTTTCTTCCGTCTCCTCCGGTCTGATCCAGTTCTCTTCCCCCGGCTTCAGCCTGGCGATCTGGCCTTCCGCGAATCGGCTTTCCACCACGGTAAACCGGGGTGCGTGGTCCTTGTCCTCGCCAGAGAATGCGTAATCTCCAATCCAGATCACACTGGATGGCAATACCAGCTGCCCCCGCAGATTTCCACAGTTATAAAACAGGCAGTCTCCTATGGACGTGACTCCCTCCTTAATCTTTACCGTTCTAATCTGGTCCGCATACTCCGCAAAGGGCGCTGTCTCCTCCGTATAATTCCGGGTCATTCCCTTCCCGCTTATGGTCAGCACTCCGCTCTGGCTGAGAACTGCTTCCACCTGGTCCTCCCCCGCTCCGATCTGGATCGTCACGGTATTTTTTCCAAGGGCATGCACCAGCGGATGAAATCCATAGGCCAGAGCTGCGGCCACGATAAGGTACAGGATCAGCCACAGTGCCAGCCCCGGACTTGCTTTTCTTCTCTTCATTTTTCTCGCCCCTTACTTCAATGGTTTCGTCTGGACTTTGCCCCCGGCATCGGTCACTCGAAAGGCGTCTCCGCTTCCCACCGTTCCCGTGACAAAAAACGAATACGGCAGCTCTCCTTGTCTCCCAGCGTGACGGTCTCGGAGGCCCCCACGGCGTCTCTCACCCACCGGTTTGTATTATCCGGCGTCAGACAACCTGGCCAGGCTACGGTCACTGTCTGCCCTCTGTCCACTCCGACTAACAGATCTATGTATGTGTTATGGGCCTCCACCTGCACCTTGCAAGCCTCCGCCCCTTCATTCAATTGAAAGATTCCAGACAGGGTTTTCCCATATCCGATTCCGCGGTCCGGTTTGGCTTTCACCTTTACCTCCACCTGTTTTCCCGCCGGAATCTGCCCCGCCGGAATCGTAATCACCAGCTTCTGCGTGTTGGCAAGTCCTCCCGACAGGAGATAACCGCCGTCCGCAGCACTGCTTCCATTGACAGCTCCGGTAACTCCCACTGCGCTTCCCGCGTCGATCTCCACGCTGTAGCGGATATCTCCCGGGGTAATCCGAAAATCATCCGCCCAGTTGCGGATATCCATAAAAAACATATAATCCTGTCTCTGATCCCAGTTGTACAACTGAGTGACAGGGCTGGTTCCTCCTGATTCCAAAACATTGCTCGTAAAATAAAATTTCTCCGGCAGCATCTGCAGCCATCCTGACTGAGCACCGCCCACATAGCGGGCCAATGTCACGGTTCCAACTCCTGATATGACCGCCAGACACACGACCAGCCCTATGATATACGCCGCCCTTCGCGGTCTGCGTCTGCGGCTTCTTTTTTGCTCAGAACGATTCACTTGCCTGTTTCTCCTTCCTGCCCCTGTTCTTCCGGCTTCACATATCCAGCCCTACTTCCGGCTATCCCGCCGGTGACACCTGCTCTGCATGAATCCGGATTCTCACATAGTCAATTTCCTCTGCATACTCTCCGTTTTCTCCATCCGCCGGCCAGCTAATCGTCAATATATAATGATGGACCGCCTTTTCTCCTGCTTCAAAAATCCCCTGGGCACTGGGGACATTGCCGGTCAAATTTCCGGCTGCAATCCAGTTTCCATTGGCCGCCGCTGCGGATTCATCGCGGCTCAATGTGAATTTCAGCGGCAGATTCCCCGCAGTCTCCGGTGTCACCGTATAGCCCATCATGGCTTCGCTGACCTTCTCTCCCTCATAGTTGGTTGTCTTAAACTTCACCTGGGTGGACTCCCCCGGTTTTTGGGGCAGGGGCCCTGAATCGATGGTGAACTCCGAGCCATTGACCAGCAGCGCAATCTTGGTCATGCCGCTGCCCTCAAGATGCTGCCGGTATCCCGACCAGGCGGCGGTTCCGGCCGTGCCGCAGATCAAAATCCCACAGATCAGATAGAGCCACAGGGGGCCGTGAGTCCTTCTGCGCAGATAACCTGATTCCTTTACCCTGTTTCCTCTGTCCATAGTTCCTTCTCCTTACTCATACTCCCGCTTCGTTCCTCCGCCGCGGCGCGATTCCCTCATCGTCAGCAACAACAGCGCTGCCAAAATAATTAAGCCCTGAGGCGTCCGGAAAAATGATGCCGCACTCCCGGCATGGGGGAGCACGAATACCAGCTTTCCGACAACATCGGCTCTGGATACCGGCTCCTCATCCCGCACATTGTTGGCATCTCCCTTGACGGTAAATCCCTCCGCCGACTCCCCCACGATCCGATGGGTCACCAGCTCTCCGTCGCTGTAAAAGGTCACCACATCCCCAGGTTCATATTGATCCTTTAGATGGATGATGATCATATCCCCGGCCGAAAACGTCGGCTCCATACTTCCTGACAGCACATAAACCGGGGCATATCCCAACACCGACGGAATCTCCGTTTTCAGCCAGAATTTCGAAAGGATCATCCAAACTCCGGCCGCCAGGACAAGGCCCAGAAAAATGTTAATCGCCGCGGCTCCTGCTCTGACGGCTTTCCTGATCCAACCGCTCCCATCCATTTTCTACCTCCTGGCGTTGATTTCCAGCTTTAGACGGTACGTCCGGCTCTGCTCGCTGGTGAAACGGGCAGCCGCAGTGTCCGTTCTGTCCCGGCCTGCCTCGTAGGGCCACCGCCACTCCAGATGGTAGTTGACCGTGCTTCCCGGCGGCGAGGCGTTGGCGTTGGCCACGATCACGCTGCCATTGCTCCCGTTTAGAGGGCTGCTCCAGTCGCTGACCGCGGTCAGCTGACTTCCATTCTCCGTCACCAGCCGGAAGCTGAGGGGCAGATGGATGGTTTCCTCCGTCACGGAAACACGGAGCTTCACCGTATGACTGCTGAAGGTATTGGTCACCTGAAACGGATAGTAGCCGCTGCTTCCCGGCTTGATCACCGGCAGCGCGCTGCTGGCCGTGGAGCTCTGGCCGGGGGCATAGTCGAACAGCCGGATACTTCTCGCCTCCTTCCACACCGACCAGGCGCCGTCCTCCTCATAGTACACGCCCAAGTCCCCATAGTCGGGGGCCAATGTCTCGGATGGATCGTCAGACTCCACGCTGTCGGCTCCTTTGGCCGGCTCCTCTCCGTTTTGGGACGGGGAAAGCTCCATATCTCCGGCGTTTGTCTCGGATGGATTTCCGGCCCCTCCATTGGGACCTGCCTGGTTTGGTCCGCCAGGATTACTCCCATCCGGATTCTGTCCCTCCTGTCCGGCCTGCACCGTCAGCACGCCTCCCGGTTCGGCTCCGTTTGCTTCCGGCTCCTTCCATTGGACCGGATACTCGGGCCGCTCAGACTGTTCCGTCTCCGGGTTATAGATTCCCTCTGAGGTGATCACCGTTCCATCCGGCAGCTGAATAGTGCCCTTCTCCGACACCACCGTTCCATCCTCCAGATGCAGCCCGTCCGCCGGAATACGTCTCACCTGGTTATCCGGCAGAATCACAATACTTCCGTGGATGATATGGTTCTCTCTTGTGATCGCAGTCCCCGACGGGAGAAGAACCAGTCCCTTCTTCGCGTCCAGTTCCTGGCTTGGAAGGCTCACAAGCCCTTCCTGATCCACCGCAGCGGTCTTATCCATCCGAACGGTCAGTGCTCCCTGATGAAACTCCAAATCCAGCTCTAAGAAGCGGATTTCGCTCGCCATATGAAAGAGATACTTGTTGGCTGCCGTCTTCTCGATTCTCAACTGGCTATATTCCGCCGTATCGTTTCGGCTTATATCCAGCTTGATTTCCCCCCTGAGTTTTTCCCTTTTCATCCAGCACAAAGAGGCTGTGAAGACCCGGTTCCACATCCTCAAAGAGGAACCAGCCGTCCTGGTCTGTCTCTCCCATTTTCACCTGGCTGTGCAGCTCTAAGTCTCTATCTGCCAGCGGCGTTCCATCCGGCAGGGTGATCCTCCCCGCCAGATGAAGCGGTTGGGCCTGCCCCGATTCCGGTTCCTCTTTTCCTCCGATCACAAAGGAGTCTCCCCCCGCCGCACTCTGATCCTTCGCCCTGTTTCCCAACAGGATACAGGTGACTACGGAGCTGATGATCAGAAGCAGCGCCAATATGAGAAGGAGAAGCGTCGGAAACCTTTTCTTCTGTCCGCTCTCCGTCAGATTTTTGTTTGTCTCTCTATTATCTGCTGGATTACTCATCTCTGTACTCCCCCGTTCCTCTGGACTTTCGGGGCGGCCCCCGTTTTTTATGATTCCCTTCCAGGCTCATCCGTGTTAGCTTGTCGCCACCTGAGTTGCCGTAATGTTTACCTTAAAGGTCATGGTTGCGGCGTTGGTTCCGTCGGTGCTGTCGTCCGTGTCGTTGGCCGTCGGGTCCGCACCGGTGGCCTCATAAGGCCATTTCCAGTTGACGGTAATGGTCTTCTCGGCCGTGGCATCTGCATCGACCTTATTATCCGGCGAGGTCAATGTATAGACTCCATCGGTGGCAGTTAATTCTGTGGTCCCCGTCTCATCATAAAACTTTAAGTTCTTTGGCATGTTGGTTACATCACTGATGGTAATTGTGTAATTAAAACCAACCTCCGTATCTCCCCGTCCCACCTTGACGGAAAAGCTTCCTTCGGTTCCTGGTGCGATCTTACCGTCTGCCACCTTTTTTGCATCAACCGTGGTGTCCTTTAAGCTGACCACGGTACTGTCCGTAAATGCATTACCGGCGCTGTCTTTAAAGCTGGGGGCCCATTTGGCCACAACTGCCGAGCCGGTTCCTGTCGCGGTTGTCGTGTACTTGGCCAGCGTTCCTCCTACAATACAGGAACTGACCACCGTCAATGCCAGTGCCGCCACTCCGATCCCCTTCATCATCTTTCCATACTTCATGTTCTGATTCCTCCTGTCTCCGACCTTTTTGGCCTCATTATTCATCTGTGGGCGGGGTTGTCCCTCCCGTTCTTTCTATGTGATCAACCGGGGGCCTTCGTCTCGTCCCCTGATTGGATACACCGTTTCTGTTCTGACGCTCAAAAGCCTCCAGCCTCTCCGCCAGCGCCTCATAGCGCGACAACTCCTCCTCCAGCCTGCGGCACCGGTTCATCACGGCCTCCATCCTGCGGTAGCGCTTTAAGGATTCCTTCATCTTCCGGTAATGTTCCGCGGCTTCCTCCAGCTCCTGATAATAATCCAGTTCCTCATCGAGCTGGCTGTAGTAATAAAACTCGTCATCCGGTTCGGACCTGCTGCGGGATCTGCCACCTATCCTTCCGGCCGCCTGTTCCCGCAGCTCCCGTGGCTCTCCGCCACCATAAACATGATCGTTTTTTTCTTCCGCCGAAACGGGCGGTCTCCGGCGGACAGGACGCGGAATTTCCTCCTCCGGACTTTCTTCCTCTTCCCGGCGTTCCCCATTTACCGCGCCATGTCCCAGGAATCCACGGAACGCTGCGATTCCTCCACCCCCTGCCGTTCTCTGATACCTCTCATATCCAGTTCCAAACTGGTCTCCATCTCCCTGCCATTCCGGCCTCAGACGGTCCATTCGCCTTCTCTTTACGATATCCCAGCAAAGCAGCCCCGCCAACGGGCAGATCAGGAATATGAACATCCCCATGGTGCTCTGTAAAAACATCAGAAAGCTGCCCAGGCGGCGGATTCTCCCTCCGGTCCACACGCCCTGAATCTGTTCCGGGTCCACGGCCAGACGGTCCTCCACGTTGTTGTAATCGCCCTTCATGATGTAGCGGGGCTTTCCCTCCGCCTCGAACCGCTCGATCACCCGGTGGGTCGTCGCTTTTCCGGAGTACAGATAGCAGGCCACGTCTCCCACTTCCAGCTTGTCCGGCTCTTTTGTCTTTTTCAAAAGAATCATATCCCCGGCTTCAAAGGCAGGCGACATCGATCCCGACAGTACGATCGCCGGGCGGACGCCGAACACCGACGGCATCTGTTTTGGTTCCCGGATATTGCTGACGATCAACAGCAGGTTGCAGAGAATTACCACCGCCATCAGTACCGACGCCACGCCTCCCGCTATGTATAACACGATCTGCTTTCCGGGTGCTTCCAGAAAGCGTTTTATGTATGCTTCCATTTCATTTCCTCTTTCTCTGTCCCCGGGTCCGGTGGGCTACAATTTCCCGGCGATCCTCCGGACCACCAGCCGCGCCCTTCCCAGGATTTTTTCACTCTGCACCGGGCCGATCCTCTCGTCCCGGCTGTCCACGGACATATCGCGGTTATCTCCCAGAAGGAAATATTCATCCTTGTTCAAAAAGATTTCCCGAGCCCCGCTCTGCCCATTGGCCTTCCATTCATTCAGGCCATTTAGAATCCGAACCTTGCCGTTTTCATCCTGTTTCACGATGTCTCCCGGAATCCCCGCCACCCGCTTGATGATGCGGATTCCTTCCACGTCGCAGACCACCAGGTCTCCACGGCTGTATTCCTCCGTTTCCCGGCTGTAGACCACCAGATCCCCCGGCTTTAGGGCCGGGCTCATGGAATCTCCGGTTACGGTGGCTGCCCCGATTCGAAACCAGCAGAACGCAGCCACCAATACCATACAGAAAAGCGGACAAACCGCCATCATCACATAGCGGCGGCGTCTCATGTGCTTATGGCGCCGAAACTCTGCGGACAAATCCTTTCGCAGCTGGCGGATCAGGAACTCCCGATTCCCCTCCCTGCTCTGCCTGGCCCCTTCCCCTCTCGCCTGCTGACGTTCGATGACAGCCAGAAGACGGTCCATATATTCCAGAGCCTCGTCCTCCTCCACACCCCACAGCGCAGTCTTAAACATCCTGTCAGAGCTCATTCCCAGCCCCCGTCCTTCTCTTTTCTCTCATCCTTCCACTACTCCGCCGAACCGGAAACCTCTGTTCCGAAACTCTCCTGGTCAGCCGCCATCCCCAGCGCCTCCGCAATAATCGCCTGGGTTGCCTGCCGCTTATTCCTCCCGAAGATCACATCACAGACCGTAGAGTCCGCCATCCCAATCTTCCTCGCCAGATCCCGGTTGGTCATATTCTGCTCCAGCAGTCTGATCTTGACCTTCATGCCAAACGGCGTGCAGCACTTGCTTTTCCTCATTAAACAGCTCCTCCTTCTTTTTCATAAATATTCGATCCCAAAGAGGGCAAAAAACCCTGATTTTATCAGCATTACAGCGTGAAAACAGGTGCGCGGAAAAGCAGACTTTTGCGCACACCTGTGATATAATAAAAATACGATTTTTTTATATGGAAATCATACAGAAAATAATAGAAAAGCAGATCCTTTTTTGTGGCATTCTCACAATATTTTTCACAAACAACAAGTGCGCGGAAAAGTCTACCTTTTTGCGCACTTTTCTTTTTTACAGACGGCTTCCGGCGCCCCCACAACCACCCATTTCATGCACCCGTCACGGTGTTCTTCGAAGATCCGGTATCCCTCCAAAATCTCTTTTAACGAACCGCGATGAGTGATCAGAAAATCCGTATTCAGCCGGCCGGCGGCGATCAGCTCCACCAGCTTTTTGCAGCGTCTGGCATCTACGCCTCCCGTCTTGAATATCAGATTCTTTCCATACATATCCGGCAGCGGCAGAACCTGGGACTCCTCATACATGGCGACCACTGCCACCACGGCATTGGGCCTTGCGATCTCCCAGGCCAGACGGAAGGTATCTCCTCCCCCGGCAGCCTCAATCACCCCGTCCGCACCGCGGCCCTCCGTGACTGCCGCTACCGCGTCCTTCACCTGATCTCTCTCAGGATTCAGACACAGATCCGCCAGTCCCTGTGCTTTCGCCAGCTCCAGCCTCTCCTGATTCACATCCACCATGATCACAGTCCCTGCGCCCATCAGTCTGGCACACTCCGCCGCGCACAGCCCTACCGGACCGGCCCCGATCACCGCCACCGTGTCCCCTGCTCTGATCTCTGCCAGCTCCGCGCCAAAATATCCGCTGGAGAGGATATCCCCAACAAACAGTGCCTGCTCATATCCCACCTCATCCGACAGCCTGGTCAGCCCCATGTCCCCATAGGGCACCCGCACATACTCCGCCTGACAGCCGTCTATCTCGCAGCCCAGCTTCCATCCGCCACGGACGCAGTTGTTGATATAGCCCCTTTTGCAGAACCAGCATTCTCCGCAGAACGTCTCACAGTTTGCCGCCACCCGGTCACCCAGCCTCAGGGAACGGACTCCCGCCCCTGTCTCCACGACCTCCCCGACAAACTCATGCCCCAGCACGATCCCCGGAACCGCCTTCGGCACCGCGCCGCGGATGATGTGGAGATCGCTGGTACAGATCGTGGACCTGGTCACCCGCACAATGACATCCCGCTCCTCCAAAATCCTCGGAACCGGCTGATCCTCTAAGCTGATCCGGCCCTCCCCGTGATACACCAGCGCTTTCATCCTATCTTTCATATCACAAACCTCCATAAAATTTTTCAATCCATGTATAATTCTAAAAATAAAGGAGAGAATGATACCATACACAAGAAAAAAGAATACTTATCCTCCCCCTTTTTTAGTACCCCATCCGCCGCCACCCTGCAGCGGATGGGGTATTTTTTGTCATCTCTAAATTATACGTTGGATTCCACAGACCGTCAAGAAAGCGCCCGTTCTGTAGTGCGTGACTTCCCAGACTATTTGTGATATGTTTGTAATATATTGATTTTAAAGAAACAAAAAAGAGGTCAAACGATGAAAAAACATTCCAGGAACCGATCATTTATCCTGTTCTCTTATATCCTGATCTGCACGCTTTTTATATCCTGCAGCCCAGCGCCGGAGGTCTTGCCGGAGACATCCACGTCCAGCCCGGACATCAGCTCCGATTCCGCCTCCGAACCAGACAGCAGTATCGCCAAAAAGATCCACACCTATATGGGACGTTTTGAAAAAGACGGTGCAGCTTCGGTCACCGATGAAGATTTTATCGCGGCGGGTGTCAGTATAGAAACGAAGCTTCTCATGGATATGAGCGCGGAAGGCGGAGAAATCACCCGATATGAAGACGGGAAGGGTCAGATTCTCAAATACCGGCTGAGGTTTTATGGAGAAACTGGACGCGTTGAGCACAATTACTATTTGATAGATGACTTCGTCTACTATACGGAATTGCTGGAGGAGTATCGGACCCCGATCAATGTGGAAGGGGCAGACACTGATGTGTTGCGATATACCATGACAGAGGGGATTCTCATCGATGGCCTATGCTATCGGTATGACCATGAACAGGATCAGATCTTGAAGACAGATATTCTGTCCGACGTCTATGCCCCGGAAGAATTAGAAAAACTGTATGAAGAAGCCGGAAACAGCGGGTCATGATTATAAGTTATATTTATTGCAGAATAAAAAGTTATTATTTTACATTATATGAAAAAAAGTCTATACTACCTATTGGAAAAAGAACTATCAACTTTCATCACAAGCAGGAGGAACGATGATGTACGATATGATTATTATAGGAGCCGGCCCCGCAGGTATCAGCGCGGCCGTCTATGCGGTGAGCCGCGGGAAAAAGACACTGGTTATCGAAAAGGAAGCCGTGGGCGGGGTGATCGGTAAGGTATCCACCGTAACCCATTATTCAGCCATCATGGAGGGCGAGACAGGCGCTACCTTTGCCGCACGCCTTCAAAAGCAAGCGCAGGATGCCGGTGCAGAGATCGTCTTTGAGACCGTCACCAGAGTCTCCATGGACGGGGATGTGAAGACGGTGATCACCGACAACCAGTCCTATGAAGCCCGCAGGCTGATCCTGGCCAACGGAACCACCCCCACCCGCTTAAACATCCCCGGCGAACAGGAGCTGAACGGACGCGGTATGAATATGAACGCGGCCCGGGACGGAGAAGTCTTCCGCGGGAAGCATGTCTATGTCGTGGGCGGCGCAGACGGCGCGGTCAAAGAGGCACTCTACCTCTCAAAGCTGGCCTCCAAAGTCACCATCATCCACTTTGAGGAAAAGCTGGCCGCCATACCCGAGTTTATGAACCGGGTCAATGATTCCGCCAACATTGAGCTCTGTCTCCACTCCAGACTGACCGCCCTCCACGGAACCGGCCAGGTGGAAAGCTTAGAGATCACCGATGTGACCACCGGAGCCGTCCGCACCGTCGAGGATCCCGGCTGTGGAATCTTCGTCTACGCAGGCTCCACCCCCAACACCGGATTATATACCGGCCTGGAGCTGCAAAACGGCTTCATCCCCGTAAACGAAAAAATGGAAACCTCCATCCCCGGCGTCTACGCAGCCGGAGACATCCGCGTCAAACAAGTCCGCCAGGCTGCAACCGCAGTTGCCGACGGAGCCATCGCCGCCATCAATGCCGCTATGTAAGAGAATTTGATCTCCCCTTTTTAATACCCCGCCCGCCGCGCCCCAGCAGCGGACGGGGTATTGGCCCCCAATCCAGACGGTTCTACTAGTAGAGTGAGACAGATCCATATCAATTCAAGACTGCACCAAAATGCTGCAAAAATGGTATTGCACCAGCGTGTTGGATATGTTAAAATCAATTCAAAGCATATTTTTCATCTGTATTCCTACTGGAATGCAGTCTGGTAGTATTTCTATTCCTCTTATGCACACAAGTATAAACTTTGTGCAACTTCGAAAATTCATGCTTTTCATCACATGTTATAAGCAGGAGCTTTCGGAGAAAAGGAAGCCTCCTGCGGACAATTTCATAGCAGGAGGGCGGCAAACCATGTGCGAACAAAAGAACGTGGAAGGGCTTGTAAAGCAGTTGAATGTCATGGATGATACACTGTTTCACAAGGTAGTGGAGGACCCGGAGGTATGCGAAGAACTGCTTCGGGTGTTCTTACAGGATGCGGAGCTGGTTATTATCAGCAGTACACCGCAGAAGTTTTTAAGAAATGTGGAAAATCGGTCCGTGATAGTGGATGCATACTGCGAGGGTACGAATGAAAAGAAATACGCAGTTGAGATGCAAAAGGGAGACTATGATGACCACCAGAAACGCGTGAGGTATATTGGTTCCAATGTGGATACCAGAATCACGGAGAAGGGAATTGAGTTTAAGGATATCCCGGATGTGTATGTCATCTATCTCACGAAATTCGATGCATTCGGAAAGAAGAAGACAGTATATCACATCGACCGGACCATACAGGAGGCGGGGGATGTGGTAGACAACGGTTTTCATGAAATCTATATCAATGCGGAGATCGATGACGGAAGCGAGACGGCCAAGTTGATGCAGTATATCAAGCACGCCGAAGGGGAAAATGAAGCATTTAAGAAACTGTCAGCCAGAGTTCATTATCTGAGAGAGGAGGGAACCCATACCATGTGTGATGCGGTAGAGGCATACGTGAGGGAATATGCTGCTGAGAAAGCGGCTGAGACAGAGAAACACTGCGCGACTGAATTATTTAAGAATGGAGTCAGTTTGGAACTGGTTCTGAAAAGCATGAGTATGTTAGACAAAGAAACCATTGAAGAGATATACCGTGAAGTGATGGGGCAATAAGTTAAGAAAACAAAAACATCCAAACAGGGAGGATGTAATTTTTTGAACAAACCGATGTATAGAATGCCCCCCGCCGGGCATACTGTTATCATACACAAGAAAAAAGAATACTTATCCTCCCCTTTTACCGGGCCTGTCAGACGCAACTGGCAGGCCCGGTTTTTATTATAAAAGCCCTCCAGGCAGGACAGCGTGCCCCGCCTTATCGGGTATCGCACTGCGTCGGAGAGGAATTATGCCGCAGGCGGAGAATCCCGCGAACGGGATTCTTATTTATTCAAACAAGTTTCTCATCTTCTCCCGGATGCGCTTTCTGCGGGCCAGAGTCTCTCCCCGGTCAATCTCATAGGTTTCTCCTGTCAGGACGATGATATCACCCTCCCTGACGCCGTCAGGCAGCCTGTCCAGTCCGATGGAGATCTGGTTTCCGGCCTCCGTCTCACAGACGGCGAAGTTCTCCTCAAATCTGTCAATCGTGTACCTCATACGTGCTCCTCCTTATGGTTTACAGCTGCCGCAGGGCGAGTATCCCTGTCCGATCAGATCCTCGCGCCCGTCAGTCACCGTCTCCCTGTTCTCAGGCTTCATCTTGCCGACAGAGCTGCAGTCCGGTCTGTGAAATACCTTCGTATTCCGATTCACCACATAGGTCTCCTCTGCACCGGCCATATCTCCCGCCGGTCCGGCGGTCTCCGCTGAAGCGTTCCCGGAAGCCTTCGCAGTCTCTCCCTGTCTCTCCGTCTCCCACGTTAAGCTCTTCCCGTCCGTGGTCACCGTGACCGTGCCCATCTCGTCGGTCCTGTAGACGGTGATGCCATAGGCTTTCATAAGCTCCATGGTCTCCCGGTGGGGATGGCCGTAGTCGTTATCCTTCCCACAGGAGATCACCGCATAGGAAGGGTTCACCGCCTTTAAAAACTCCTCCGTGGTGGAGGTGCTGCTCCCGTGATGTCCAAGCTTTAATGCATCCGCAGACAGCTCTAAGCCGTTGGCGCAGATATCCGCCTCCACCTTCGCCTCCGCATCGCCTGCCATCACAAAGCTTCTCTCCCCCCTGGGTCAGCCGGATTCCCACCGACCAGTTGTTTAGATCATCCCCATAGCCGTCGCCGTTTGGTGCTATGATCTCAAAGGATGCCGCTCCCAGCTCATAGGTATCGCCCACCCTGGGCTTCGTAATCTTCAGCCCCCTTATCCGCCACAGCGTCCAGCACATCCTCAAATGTCTTCGTGGTATGCTCCACCGGCGGCATGATCACCTTCCCCACCTCAAAATCCCGGATCACCGCGTCCAGACCTCCGATATGGTCCGAGTGGGGATGGGTGCCTATGACATAGTCCAGCTTCTCCACCTTTATCCGGCGCAGATATGCTTCCACCACATCCGCCTGGTTGTTCTTCCCGGCGTCCACCAGCATGGCATGCCCCGCCGACTCTATGAGGATCGAATCCCCCTGCCCCACATCTATAAAATGCACCGTGGTCCTCTGACCGTCCTCTGTGATCCGTGACTGCACAGCGGCGGTGGTCTCAGCCATCCCCTTCGCGCCGCAGCCCGCCAGCAGGCTTACCGTCAAAACCAGGATACCGATCCATACCGTTCTTCTTTTGCCTCTTATCATTCTGTCCTTCATCCTCCAGTCTCTCTTTCGTATGTCCATCTCATTATAGAACATACTTTCGATTTTTTCAACCCCTCTATGTAATCCCTCACAGATCGTCACAGCACAGGATCTCCACCTCCTCCAGGCGGATCTGAGGCGGCAGGCTCTTCCTCTCATCCATCCGCGCGCAGGAAATATTTTCCAGTCTCTCCTTCGTCTCCTGAGGAAGCGTCTGATCGTCAAAGGAAAAGGCAATCTGCTTGATATGCGGCGGCATCCGTGTTCCCGTAAATCCAAAAGTTTTAAGCTCCGACTGATAGATAATTCCCATATATTCTTCTGCTGTCTGCCCCCATAAAGTTTCTCTCCATGCAAACCGTTTCCTGCCATTATATGCCGCCGCAGCCTGTCACGTTCCCATTTTCCCCTGATCCCCCTTGCGCGAACCGCATAACTGGTATAAAATACTACTGTTCACAGAAACCAAGGAGAAAATGACATGAAAAATAACGACATGAAGAAAAACATCATCGTAGGACAATCCGGCGGTCCCGCCGCCGTCATCAACGCCAGCCTGTACGGAGTCATCACCGAGGGACTGGCGCATACGAATCAGATCGGCTCCATCTACGGCATGATCCACGGAATCGAGGGCTTTCTCTCCGGCACCTATATGGATTTAGGCGCCGAGTTAAGTCCCCAGGACTTGGAGCTTCTAAAGCTCACCCCAGCCGCCTACCTAGGCTCCTGCCGCTACAAGCTCCCGGAGGATCTTCTCTCCCCGGTCTACACCGCCCTCTTCGAAAAATTCGATGCGCTGAACATCGGATATTTCTTTTATATCGGCGGCAATGACTCCATGGACACCGTCAGCAAGCTCTCCCGCTGCGCCGTCCGCCTCCACAGTCCCATCCGTTTTATCGGCATCCCCAAAACCATCGATAACGATCTGATCCTCACGGACCACACGCCCGGCTACGGCAGCACCGCCAAGTACGCGGCCTCCACCGTCAGGGAGATCGTCTTAGATTCCAGCGTATACTTACAAAAGTCCGTCACCATCATCGAGCTGATGGGCCGTCACGCCGGCTGGGTCACCGCCGCCAGCGTCTTAGCCCGCCAGCACCCCGGCGACAATCCCCTGCTGATCTACCTCCCCGAGGCCGATTTCGACATGGAAAAATTCGCCGGCGACGTCAAACAGGCCCTGGGCAAAGCCAACAATGTCATCGTCTGCATCTCCGAAGGAATCTCCGATTCCAACGGCCGCTTCATCTGTGAGTACGCCAACGAAGCCCTCACCGACACCTTCGGTCACAAGATGCTGACCGGCAGCGGAAAAGTCTTAGAAACCTTCGTCCGCTCCCGCTTCGGCGTCAAGGTCCGCTCCGTAGAGCTAAACGTCAGCCAGCGCTGCTCCGGCCTCACCGCCTCCCTCACCGACATCGAGGAAGCCTCCCAGGCCGGCCTCCACGCC
>Ga0192243_10063_pt1 | contig 43971 bp, 60 predicted proteins | sample Koala_Koa27_K3_FD_131233 | JGI IMG/M metagenome (GOLD analysis project Ga0192243, IMG submission 131233) | Enriched cells from koala feces incubated with labeled cellulose particles, San Francisco Zoo, California, United States - Koala_Koa2-7_K3 ... | reverse complement strand
ATACTCCAAACTGCCCTTGCGGGCAATTAGTTTTTTGCTTCATCAACAACCTCGGAATCGGGCTGGGCATCCATCATGCCCAAAGCGGTCAGGACGGCGCGGGTAACATGGTTATATTCATCGGAACGGGAGAATACCAGTAACGGCATCTCCGTCACGTCCACACAATGATAGAACTCCATCAGGCCTTTGTCCTTCAGGTCAGGGAACTGCAACGCCTCCACAATCAGGTGGCGGGTAGCCTTGCCCGTGTCCTTCTCGGTTTTCCAGAGAACTTCACCGCCATAGGCCAGCGGATTGCCTTTCTTATCGGTGGCGATGCTGCGCTTGCGGTAGTTATTGTTGATACGCTGGATTTCAGACTGGCTCAATACGCGGATTTCCAAATCCAGCACATTTCCGTCCTCGTCCTTAAAGGTTTCCGGCCCAGGCACAGTCACGATTTCGTCTTTTGCCTCACGCATAAAGTATTTCAGATTTTTGTTCGCCATTGTCAATGCTCCTTTTCTGTAAAATGATAATCATACGGGAATAAGCCCCGCCCTCATGGGGCAGGGCCGCATCCGATCATACTTAGACAATATCCTTTGCGTTGAACGCAATCGTATCGTCCACAACCTGTCCATCGCTGTCAAGGTTGATAAGGTTCAAATCGCCAGTCAGCACACAGCCCACGCACGTCACGACAATGCTGCCGTTGTCAGCGTAGTAGTCGCTGTTCTCGTCATCCATCAACCCCTGAATGGTAAACTCCGGCGTTCCCTTATCATTCATATACTGCTGGATAGCCTCTTTCAGCCACGGGGTGCTGCGGCGGCGGGTGATGCTGCCAGTAATGGTAGCCCCCAGCCAACGGGAGCTGGGCGTAACCTCTCCGAGCTGTCGGCCCGTCCATACATCCGGCGTGAACTTGATTTCACACTTGATACTGTCGCAAACCTCCACGCCATCAATGAAGATTTTCCCCTCTCTCAAAGAGATGGGATTTTTGTTGTACTGCATCAAAGACATCGTTTATACCTCCAATCTTTCATTATCGGGTAGCCACGGTGAAGAACAACTTCTCTGCGCTGTCCACAGGCTGGATGCCCACATCGAAATACGTTCTGTCACCCGCGCTGTTCTCGCGGTCAACAAGGAAGTCATTGTCGTAATCCACACCGTCAATGGCTCCGGCCTCGTAATACAGTTTCAGGATGCTTCTGCCGACACCCTCCATGATGTCCCATCCCGTAGTATTGTTATCATACTTATTGGGCGGGAAATTCAGCACAAGGCTGTCATGGAACGCATCCAGCACACGGAGCACCCTGTTCTTGCGGTAGCTCTCGCCCTTGCCATCGGCAAAGGTAATCAGGCTGTTGATGTCATACTCCACCATGACCGCGCCCTGTTCGGAAACAGAGAAGAAAAACTCTCCCGCATTGATAGCGGCAACGGCTTCCTCGTGGCTTTTTGCATCCACTACGGCGACTGCGCCCTCCACAGTACGGTAGGTATTGCTCTCGGTGTAGGTTGCTCCTGCGGTCATACCAGCCACAAAAGCGGTGGCCTGTACTGCGGTCAGCGGGCCGCTGTCCAACTCATAGGAATTGGTGACGTTGATGATGCCCTCGTAATCGGGGGAAGTCATATTCGCCACGACTGCCTGGACTTTCTTGCCCTCATTCTCGCGCATATATTTGACCTTGGTTTTCACCGCCGCCAGCAACGCGCTTTCATCAAACGGGCAAGCCATCGTATTGAATTTCACGTTGTCGGCAGCTTCCAGAAATGCGGTAATATCCGCATTGGCGGTGGTTCCGCTCGTGCCTCCTGTCAGGGCCACGCCAGCAACGGCGGTAAGGCCCGTGGAGCCGCTTTCATCAAAGGTGATATAATTACTATCGGCCAGCGCGGAAGCGTCAGAGATGCCCTCGTAAGCCTCCACCTTGCTGCCGTCCAGATACACCTCCACATCGTAGCCGTCAACGGGATTTGCAGCCACAGAATAGGACAGCGCGTTTCCTCTGGTTCCCTTGTACTTCGCCGTGGCGGTCAGCCCGCCGCCTGTGCCGCTCGCAGCTTTCGTTCCCTCCGTGCAGATATACACGATGACGGTGGCGGCATTTTTAAACGCCTCCCGAATGAGAAGCATATTCCCCGCCGCATCGCTGTCGTACACACTGTAACCCAGCTTCGCACTGGCCGCATCGGGAGCCGCGCCAGTCAGCGTAATCATCTCACCCGCAGGGCCATAGTCCGTGTTAATCAGCGGAATGAGGGCGATGCCTCTGGCCGCGCCCTTGATGCTCTCCTGCGTAGTGTCCTTGAAATTGACATAAGTGCCGGGGCGTACCTTGCCCACGGTCTTGTCAAAGGTTCCTCCTGCCATTTACTTTACCTCCTGTCTGCACCATTCTTCGATGATGCCTTTCATTTCATTCACGGTATATTCCTTATCTGCGATGCCTGTGGTAGCACCGACAAAGGTAGCTGTCGATACTCCAAACAATTTCCGGCAATACTTCTGCAAAGCGGAAGGCTTAAAGGTAGGCTCCGCGCTCACATTAGTACCCCCGCCAGCCGCCGTAGCTTCCGCTGTGGCGGCTTGTTTCTTCGTTGCCATATAAACTAACCTCCTGTCATAAAAAATGCCCGTAGCCGCCAATTACGGGGCCTCTCCCGCATAGTCAGGCTTCGGGTAATCACTAACGCACATCTGCACCGCCGTTTCAAACGCCGCAGCTACGTCCACGGTGTTGTAAATATCGGGATGCGTCCATTCGTTCACCTCCCATTCGACCATCTTTTCAGCCTCGTCATAGCTGTACGGTCTGCGGCTCGTCCATTCCAGCGTTAATTGTGCAACGCCAACGTCCACAACCTTTGCGGAAGGGTCATCCAGTCGCACCTTGTTTCCGTGGCCTGTGACTTTCTCCCCGTCCTCATTTATCAGCGGCACAAGGTTTCGCCTCTGCTTCAAGGCCGTCAGCACCTTCCACGCCAGCGCATAGGCATCCTCCGTGGTCTTGTGGAAAATGTTGATATACCACGAATACCGCATAGCATAGGTGCGGAAGGTTTCTCCCGCTGTCGTTATTTCCGGCTGCGGGAAATACATCGCCGGATAGCGAAAGTCCTCCGGCACATCATAGTAGTATGGCGAAGGGCTATCCGCATGTTCCAGCGCAAACGCCATAATACTGGCAATCTCCTGTTCAAGCAGCATCTTCCTCGCCTCCTACATCTCAAAAAACTGCATCAGCCATTCTTCCAGTTTCCGCTCGAACGACTTTTCAAACTGCGGAGCAAATACCCGTATCGCCGCATCAAAGTAGTGCTTGCCCTCTACCCAATGGAATTTCAGCACCATGCCGCCCTTTGCTGACGGGTCATAAATGAATTTGTCCCCGCTCCAATAGCCGGGGACAAACCGCGCCTTTTCTCCATTCGACAAAGTGAAAAGCTTTGTCTTTGACGGGTCGAACGTCCTGTGTCCGTTGTTCACCCACAAAGCATATTCGAGGCTCGTCCCTACTTCCAAACGCAGCGCACCGAGGTCGATGTCCCACACGTTTTCGTCCCCGCCCCTGTCAAAAGAGCGGAGCATATAGCCCGTGTCCATCGCATTACGCGATATGATCTGCTCCTGTACCTCATTCAGAAATTCAACCCCCATCGCTTCCAGCCACAGGCCCAGCTCCTTTTGGAAGTCAGCTTTCGCCGCCCGCATCTTCTCAAAGAAAGCCCTGTATTCGCTGAAATCATATTGAACGTGAACGCCCATTACAATGGCTTCTGTGCATCTGTGCGCTGGATAAACACAAACAGATGGTGTCCTCTCACGTTTCTCGGCTGCATCGCCGTATATTCCAGTCCCGTTTTCAGCTCCACAATCTTATCGTTGCGCCGAATATCGGTTCCTATCGGTAATGTCAGCTTGATTTTCGCATCATACTCATTTGCGGGCTGGGTCTGCTCTATGGTATGGCTGAATGACTTCACGGCAAAATGGCAAGCCACATTCGCCTCGTCAGGTTCAGCGGGATAGGAAAACGATGGGGAAGCAGGGAGGGCAAACCCCGGCGATTGGCTGTCCTCAATCACATGGTATATATCGCACCTGTGGTCGAAAAAACTCTCAATGCTCATGGCCGCACCTCCCTTACAATTTCCGCATCCGCATCGTGATGCCGTTCCGCGCCGCCACCTTGATATACGGGTCAAGCAGCACTTTCACATCGAGGTCGTCAATGCTGATATAGGCATCATCAGACGAATAACTGTAATCGTCAAAGGTTTCGCTTTTCATCCTCCTGCCTCCGCTCCGCGCATCGGCGCAAGCGTTGTAGGCATAGGCTTCGGCAAGGAGAATGACGGCGGTTTTTACTCCTTCGGGGATGGTTTCATAGTCAGCGAAATCGTTATTGGTATACGCGATGACGTACATCTCTGCTCTGGAAATATCCACCGCCAGTCTTGCCTCGCTTCTGGCCTGTACCTGTGCATAATCGGTGTACGCAATAACTTCCGCTGGCGTTACCCACGGTCTTTCTGCCATGCCTCCACCTCCCGTTACTGCTGCAATTCCATCATTGTATAACTGCCGCCGTTGGCCGCGCTGATGGCTTCCAGAATGTCGGCCTTGGTCTTGCATCCATCAAGGGAAATGCCGTTGTCCTCGGCGTACCTCGTCAGCTCCGCTTTTGTCATTTCAGACAACGCCTCGTAATCGGGGCTGCTGTCCTCCTGCTCCGTGTCGGCTCCGGCAGCATCGGACGCACAAACCTCAAAATAGCCAGTAGCCACAAGGGCCTGTGCGTCCTTTTCTGCCTCCACCTCCACATACGGCTGTTTCGTGGTTGCCTTGACAAGCCCGCTGTAAGAGCGGGCCTTAATCAGTTTCAATTTAACCATCTTCACACCTCCGTCATGTGATGGTCGGCAGAGAATTAAATCTCTGCCAGACCAGTGATAATAGCGGCGGCGTCCAGTTCCTCAATGATGGGGTCGAAATCGAAATGCACCACGTAGAAACGCTTGTCCTGCATGATGGCCTCCTTGCCCTCGGTGGTCTTTCTGATCTGAACGCCATAGGTGGCGACTTCAATCAGGTTCTTCGGGTCAGTCAGGATGATTTTATCATCCGGCATACCAGCGCACTGCACGACAGGGATAGCCGCAGGGTCTTCGATGCGCTTATCGGTGATGATGCCGCCATTGGAAACGGCACTGTTCAGGAGGGTGTAAACCCAATCCTGATAACGGTGCGGGGACATAATCCAGCGGAGCTTGCCGTTATTGTATTTGTTGGGCATCGCCTTTACGGTGGAATAGAACACGTCCAGGCTCATAGCGCCGCTGTTCACCTTGGAGCGGTCAACTACATGGCCGCCAGCGGAAATCTGCTTAATCCAGCCATCGTTGATTTTCAGGAAAGCCGCATCGCCCTCGCTGCCAACCTCCACAACATCGTTGCCAGTCCATGCGCCAGCAGCATGAGCCGCCGTGAACTGATAGAGAACGCCATCGTTCAGGATATATGCGCCAGCCTCATAGGCGGCAGTGGCACTAAACTCGGCGGCATCGGCCATAGCCGTATTGCCGTTCAGGTCTAAATCCTCCAAATCAATGCCCATCTGGGTCGTCATCAGGCCAGTGACGATGCTCTCGAAGTTCTGCTGCTCGATGTTCTCCCGCAGCGTTTCCTCCGTGATTTCCCACGGGATACGCACGGCGGTGGTCGCATACTGGATGCGGTCAAACTTCGGATTTGCTCTGTACCCGTCATCGGTGTTTTCCACCTTGGCACGGAGCAGTCGGCTGGCAATACCAATCTTGTCGATTTCGCCAGTCTTTGCCGTCCTCATCTCATGGCGAATGAGGGGACGGAGCGTGGTTGCCTCAAAGGTCTGCTGGATAAACTTCCGCGCCTGTTCGGGATTGAGCAGACCATGAGTAACGGTGTCGGTGGTGATAGCGGCCTTGCTAATCACCTGTCTGTTAGAAATACTCATTTTTCCTGTCCTCCTTGTAATTAAAGAATACCGTGGAGATAATGCTTCTCCACAGGCTGTTCACTTCCTGCGCCGCCATCATTCATAGCGGTGGGAACGCCCCTCGCTTTCAGCAACGGGGTAATCGCTTCGGAAACGGCCTTTGTCACCATCTCCTGTACTTCCTCTTTGGTAACAGCTTCCGCTTCCGGCTGCTGTTCAGGGTCGGCGGTCGGCTGCTGCTCGCCAAATGCCTTGGCAACCGCCTCGGCAACGGTGTCCTGCACCAGCTTTTCGATTTCCTCTTTCTTCACTTCTGCTTCCTCCTTGTCAGAATTTTCCTCGCCCTCGTCATCCTTGGGCTTGGTTTCGGTGGTTTTCTTCTTGCCGTCCTCGCCCTCTCCATCATCATCAGGTTCAGGGTCGGCAACGGCTTCGAGCAATACGCCCAGAGCTTCATACGCCGTTTGCAGCGTTTCTTTGTTCGCACTGCTCATTTTCTTGCCCGCCTTTTCTACGGGCTTGCACTTGGCAACCTCCTTGGCTACGGCTGCGCCGCCAGCGAGTACGGTCTGGATTGCATCGGAAAACTCGGATAACGCCTCCGTGATTTTTGCGGTATCGCTTTCAAACACCATCGTATCGGAGTAATAATCCCATCTCCGAAGCAGCCCTTCCAGCGTATCAAAAGCGGCCCAGAACTCTCTCGCCTTTTTTGTGGCCTCGAAGGTGTCCTGAAATTCGCCTTTCTCCACCACGTCAAAACCCAGCAACGCCGCCAGCTTCTTGAAAACGCCTTTCTTCTCACTCTGTTCAGGCTCACTCCCGCCTGCGGTCTTTTCGACATCTTCCAACTGTACGTCCTCCTCGCTGTAAACTCCTACGCCGCCCATAGAGAAGCCCGTGATTTCGCCCTTTTCGATTGCCTCCCAAATCTGGTTGTCGGCAATTTCCACGGTCATCAGCCACGTGCCCTGCTTTACGGTTTCATCTCCAATCTGGAAGTCTGCTTTCGCAATCCAGCTTTCGACTACTGCCGCGCCCTCCAACGGCTCAAACGAATGCTGCAAATCAACCTTGTTGCCGCTCTTAGCAAAGTAATACGCCGCCTTTGTGATTTCTCCCTCGGTCATAAAATTGCCGTGGGCATCCTCCACCATCGGCTCGTACACAATACCAGTCACGAAATGGTTGTCTGCATCCTTCCTCACGATACGGCCACACGTTGTAAATGCCGCCCGCCCATCGTCAGCCTTGGTAATCAGGAACTTTTTCAGGTTTGCCGCCTTATCTACCAGACTGACATACTGGATGCGGGCATCTGTGATTTCGTATGCCTTTTTTACGTCCATCCTTTCACCTCCCATCTTTGTAATGGCATATATAGAAAAAGGGCTGCGGGTGCAGTCCTGTTTTCCCTTTATTCTTCGGTGGGCAATCCCACCATCGCACGGTATTTTTCATCGACTTCTTTCTCCCATTCTTCGTCCAGCGCGGCAAGGGCCTCGTCCCTCAACCGCTGCCGTTCCTCCACGGGCAAGCCTAAAATGCTTTCGTCCACGACATCCTCCGTGATACAGTGACAGTTAATCGCCTCGCCAGCGGGCAGAAGCGGGTCTATGGGGTACATGGGATAGTACGTTGCGCCATCTGCGCCAATCAGCGTGAACGGCTTGCCCTTATCTACCGTCTGTCCGTCCATATCCTGATGGTTTGGGCGGGGCTTGCCTATCCCTGTATGCCTCCACTTCTTGCCAGTGATACAGGGCGTTTGCATGGATGATTCGTATTTGGATACGTTCTGCGCCCGAAACATCTCTGTCATCGCTACCCTGCGGGCTTTGTAATATTCATCCCGTATACCGCTGTCCAATATGGTACGGGTCACGGTGGCAATACTGTCGCCATTCTCCAGCGCAGTTTTTAGGATGTTCTCAATCTCCGTATGGCTGTTGAGCTTCATAATCTCGGACAGCTCATGGCTCCAGCTATCAATCCACGCCGTTGTGCGCTTCGATACGGCGGTAATCTTGATGCCTCCATCCACAGCGGCGGTATAATCCACTACCATTTTCGGGATATACTTCTTGAACTGCTCCATAGCCACGGTGGCAATTTCATCGCAATACACATCGCCAGCCTTTATCTCGTCAAATACGTCCATCAGGGCCGCAACGCTTTTCTGGGCCTTAATTTTCTTGATGAAATAATTGGTCTGTGATACCAGCGCGGCGGCGATGCCGTCCTCCATATCCGATACCATCTGTACGCTGTCCTGCGGTATGGCCCTGCCCTCGTCCTTCAACTCGTCTGCAAGGTCATCATCTGCTTTAGCAAGATAGCGGTCTATAGCTTTAATCAGGCTTTGACATCTCTGGCACATCATCCCGCCTCCCTCTCCTGCTCCTGCTTCAAATATTTGCGGATTTCTTTCAGCACAGGGATAATCTCGTCATCATGATTGTCCTGCGCTTTCTGCATCGCCAGCGACACGCCGCCAAACAACCCCGCCAGCGCGTCTGTGGCCGCCGTAGAGCCTTTGGAATAGGCAAGGGGTATATTCCCCCAATCCCCCTCGTAATCCTCCGCTACCTCGCCGAGAGCTTCAAGAGCAATCTGTTTCGCCTTGTTGGGCGTAAGTCCTCCCGCCGTATTGCAGATTTGCAATATCTTCACAAGGTCATCGGGATTGCTGATGTCCGGCTCCAAAAAGTACGCCTCCACATACCGAAAGCCGAACTCGGAAAGCAGCTTATTGTTAATCGTCCATGCGAGGGACTTCCGTTCCGGCTGGAATACCTGTTTTTCCGTTACCTCCTGCGCCGTCTGTGCTGTCGCCCTGTTGAAATCGGTGGTATAGCCCACATACAGGTCGGGGAGCAGGAACGCGCTCTGCACCTTTTTTCTGCCGTTGTCAAGATAACTCTGAAATAACTCGTCCTGCTGCAATATCGCAGCAAGGTCTTTGACCTCAATCTCCGGCTGGGTGGTATTCTCAAATTCGAGCGTGTTGTCCGTGCTCTCGGTTTCCAGCACGATAAAGGCGTGTTGCCCATTCTCGCCCTTGATGTCGTTCATGTACTCCTGCAACTTCCGAAAACTGTCCTCGGTCAACGTGCCGCCTTTTATCATAATCAGCAGGGGAGTATGCCGCCCATTGACGAAATAGTTGTGGTTCAGGTTTTCCGCTTTCCTCATACCGTCAATGGAAAGGGTCTGGCCCATCCAGCGCACTTCGCCATATGGCTCCGTGCCGATGGCAAACTCCAACAGTTCGTTTGCCTGATACTCCACTTCCAGCTCATCCACATAAAGGCCCGTCCGTTTGTCCATAATCCGCTTATCTCCGAACTCTTTGAAGTAAACGGTCTTGCCGCCGCTCTGCTGGCGGTACTTCATAAACTTCTTGGGCCTCGTTTCAATCCTGCCGTTATACCAGAACTGCGTATCCTGATACGGCTCCAACGGCCTTGTCTTTGTAATGCTGGGCGTATCTCTCACGAACTCGATCTGGCTGACCTCTCCGCCCACGTTCCGCACAATCTCCAAATATGCGATGCCGTAAATCTCCCTGGCCTCGATTAAATCCTCGAACACTTCCTTTGTGTCCATGTCGAGGTTGAGCAGGTCGATGATTTCCTCGGCCCTCGCAAACTCCGCAGACATTTCCTCTGTTTCCTCCACGTCATCCTTGTACCGCACCCCGATACCATATCCGGGGATATTATTGCGGTAGGCCCTGATGCACTGCGGAAGGACGGTGGACTGGTTCACCAGATTACGTAAGCCTCTCATATCGAACGGCTGGGTAATCCATTCTCCGGCGTTCCTTTTTTCCTCCGGCTCAACCTGTGTCGGTGTCAGCGCCTTTTGTATCAACGCATCATTGTCCGGCATATCAAAGCCCTTTACCACCCGAACGCCAACGCTGGCGGGCTTCGTTTTTTTGCCCATGTCTTTGCACCTCCAATCATTCTGTCAACGCCTTTTTCTTCGATTTGGTCTTGACAGGCAAACACAATAAAAGAACGCAATCCGCTTCGTCAGGGCTGTGCTGCCCCCGCTTCTTTACGTCCTTTTTGCTCTCAATCCTCAATTTACTTGTTTCCGTCATCTCATACTGCCTCGTGGACAACTGCGCTATCAGGTCATTATCGTCCGGCAGTATCAGCTCGCACGGCTTCCTTGTCCCATCTTCCTCGTCATAGGTGGAGAGCAGCCGCTTGACAATCGCCATCATGTACGTAGTGCTGTCATAGTAATGCTTGTGCTTTATTCTCTGCCCAAACTTTACAGGGATAACATCGAGCCACCAAAACCGTTCCGGCTGATTGCGCTTCATCTGCCGCAAGCGGTCTACCACGCCGCCGCCAACGCCTCCATCGTCAATCTTGACGGGGATGGTTTCCGTCCATCGGTATTTCTTCACCAGCATTTCGCCACAAGCAACAATATCGTCTGCGGTTTTCATCGTGTCCTGCCCACGCCGCTTGCGGTAGAACTCCACTTTCTCGTCTACCTTATAGCCGATACAGGTTTTGTCATCTCCAAATCTGGCAATATCCGCACCGATATGGAGCAAATTCGGAGATTTCCGGGGAGAATATTCTGTCATCACGCTTTGTTCGCACAGGGACAGCGGAATAAATACGCCATCCTCCTGCAACGGAAATTCCCCAGCCACACGGACACGGAATATATCGCTGTCCTCGCCGTACATGTCAATTATCATATCGACAAAATCCTGCGATACCTGGGGCGATTTCCTACCGTCAATATGAAACGTCTTATAGCTCCCTCGGTTTTTATTATGACTGTCATAGAAAAAGCCCTGCAACTGCGTAGGGTTGCCGCACATCAGGAGCCTTGCGCCCGCCGTGGACAACGAACCCAGCACGGGCTCAAATACGCTGTCATCTACACCACTGGCCTCGTCTATGATATAAAGCACGTGTTCCGCATGGAAGCCCTGCAACGCATCCGGCTTGGTCGATGTTCGGGCCACCGCAAACCATTCCTGCGGGTGTCCTCTCATATACAGCTTTGATTTCGTCCAAATCAGTTCTTTTTCCAATGCCGGATTGCTCCGTACCCACTTGCTGACTTCGGCCCACAGGATGTCGAATAACTGATGCTGTGTAGGGGCCGTACACGGGATTTTAGGAAACGGGCGAGTCATCATAAACCATATAATCGCCCATGCCTCGACTGCGCTCTTTCCAACGCCGTGGCCGCTTCGTACACTCGTCATCGGATTATGCACAAGGCTGTTCAAAATATCCTGCTGGTCGCTGTTCGGAGTAGCCCTGATTATATCCTCCACAAACTCTACGGGGTGATCTGCATAATACAGGATGTGCTCATTCTTCATCGCCGTCACCTCCTGTTCGCTTCTCCCATGCCGCCAGAATATCATCGGCCAGCGAACTTGTTTCTTCCTCGGCTGCTGCGGCGGCTGCATCCTGCGTCTGACGATATTTGAACTCGTCCTGTTTCAGCTTGAACTCTTTTCGCTGCATCTCCTGTTTCGGGTCTTCGCCTATCATCTCACGGATGAACTGCGCCGCCTTTACATTCCCCTGCAACGCTTCTTGCAGCATCGCCACCAATATGCCCATCTGGTAGGTCGCATCTTCCTCGTCAATGCCCATCATCTTCATTTTCGCTGTAAGCTGCTTCGACACGGGCATATCCATCAGCAATTTTGCACTGCTTTTCATCGTGCGTTTTTTACGGCGGGCGGCTCCCGAATTTTGCCCTCCCTTTCGGGCTATCTCCCGTACTTCCTCCGTGCTTCGGCTTTCAAAGCCTTTGCCCTTTAGGTTGTCCGAACCCGCCATCTTCACCACCTCCCAGCATATCGGAAACGGCTGCAACCTTTAGATGAAATACGGGTCTTTCCGCTGCTTCATCGCTTGGGCCACAAACATATTGGGGGCGGTCATTCTGCACGGTATATCGCACATCCGCATATCGGTCTGCGCCCGTGCTTTCTTTTCCAGAATATCATCATCCATCACGTGTCCGACAATCTGGTACGGCTTATGGCAGCAATACATCACCTCGCCGCGCTCATTCAAAGCTATCTGCGCCCATTGGGCCGTGCAGCTATCCTCCTGCTGGTCAAGCATATTCCACTTGAAATTCAGTGTTACACGTTCGTCCTGCTCTGCAAGGGCCTTGATAGCCGCCGTTATTTCCTCTGTCTGGAACGCTCTGCTCTCGTCCTTATAGTAACTACCTCCCGTGCTTTCCAACGGCCTGAACGAAATGTAGTCCACGTCAAGCCCCCTGTTTGCTTCATAGAACCTGTGAACGCCCTCCACATCAGTTGCCATCCACTGTATGCCGATGCTCGTCTTTGGGCTGTATGTTCGCCGCCATTCCGCATAGGCTTTGATATTCTCTATCACCTTACTGTAAGCCCTCACGCCTCTGGCCCTCTGATAACTGTCCTCGTCATACCCGTCAAGGCTCACTTTCAGATAATCCGGCCTAAAATACATCAGCCGATTAAAATTCGTGTTGATGCCATAATGGATGCCGTTATCCTCCATCCAGTCCGTTATCTTCTTAAAATCAGGGCATAGGGTAGGCTCACCGCCGCCAGTCAGGATAAATCCCACAACGCCCAACTCCCGCAATCGGCTCGCATACTGGATATACTCGTCTGCCGTCATCGCCCTTGCACCGCCATCTAATTCCCATCTGCCGTATGTGCAATACGGACATCGGTTATTGCAGTAATTCGTCAGGAATATATCTGCCGTTATCGGCCTGTGTTCTCCCGCCACCCTGTCAATGTGGCTGAACATCTTATCTCCCGCAATATTCACACCGTCTGCACCCCCTTTCTCCATTTCTCATTCAGTATTTTCGGCGCACAGCTTTCCCAATCTATCCGATGGTGTATGCGCTTGTGCTTCGTGTGCATCATTCCAACCTGTACCGCTGACGGCATACTCATAACAGCGTAAAAGGTTTTCAGGTATGTGCCGCCCTCTTTATACGCATCGGTCATTCCTCCCGTCAGGCTTTGGGTCGGCAACTGGATAACCGCGAATGCCGTATAGGACAAAAATAAATGGCCCCGGCTGCTTAATGTAGTGTAGGCCACAACATCTTCGTTCATGGTCCCTCGGAACTCTATGGGCCTATCCGTGCGGCAAAAGAAACTGTTCATCGCCTTTCGGAGCAATCCTTTTTTAAAATTCCCTCCGTTCACGCCTCCAACAAAATCGCCGCCCTGTGCAAAGGCTACGGTATCGGCTCCTGACACATCAAGGAATTGCAGCATGTCCTCAAATATCCTGTCAAAATCCTTTACAGCCTTATACCGCAGCGCACCTTTATCGGCATAGCGGTAGTCGATGCTCTTGTAATCATCATCCAGCATCAGGAAATAGGTCAGTCCCAGATTGGCCGCTATCCTCCAGCTTTCGTTACGGGCATAGATAATCGCCCGATGGTCGTTGAATGTGTCCATCGTGTCGGCACGATCATAGGCGGCTTGCTTATCAAATACGATAACGTGCTCTGCTCCAAAATTGGCGATGTAGGCATCTCTGGTTTCGTCCTCGTCATCAATAATCATGTACCATCTGCCTGTATACCCACCTTTTTTCAGCGTTTTCATCGTTACCACGTTATCGGCCCTGCCGTGGGTCAGGATGAATACCGCAAAATCATTCCGCATCTCGCTCCTCCATCATATCCAGCACGTCAGCCATCAGGGTTGCATATCCATTCGCAATCGCGTTGTCCACGTCAATAATCACCAGAGCGGATTTCTCCATAAGCCGCTGCATCTCCGGCGTGGCATGGGCGTAATATTCTGCGATGTTCCGATAGTTGAAAACATTGTGCCTGTATGCCGCCGCAATCAGAAACGCTTTTTCTTCCTCGGTCACATCGGCCTGCTGGATTTCTGCAATCAGCTCGCGGCTTTTATCCTCGTCCACCATTTCAGCGATGGTTGGACAATCTCCCGTGATTTCATACTGAGGAATATTCACAGCCAGCGTGTATTTATCGTCCAGCAATTCATCGCCAAGGCTGCTGCCGTCCTCAAACCCGAACAGGCTCATGTCCAAATCCAGAATATCGGCCAGCTCCTGCTCCAACAAAGCGGCGTCCCATTCCGCAAATTCGGCGGTTTTGTTGTCTGCCAGCCGGAACGCCTTTGCCTGTTCTTCGGTCAGGTCATCCACATATACGACAGGCACCTCTTTCATGCCTAACTGCTTTGCAGCTTTCAGTCTGGTATGCCCTGCCATTATCGTGCCGCTGGCATCTAGTAAAATCGGATTGATAAATCCGAACGCCTTGATGCTTTCCGCTACATATTGGACGGCATCATCGTTCTGCCTCGGATTTCTGTCATACGGAATGACCTCCGAAATTGGCTTATATTCAATCTGCAATTTGCCCATCGTCCCCGCTCCTTTCTCCCCATTTTGGGGCATTTTTAGCATAAAAAATACCACCGCCCAGCCTCATTACAGCCTCGGACGATGGTATAAATCGCTCGTATAAATTTTCAGGATACAGTCTACCACTTTGGAAAGTGCCCGTCAATGCCCAAAAAGTGCCCTGGACTACTCGCATAATTTTTCAATGCCGTCTACCCCAAAAAGAAGCAGCGTCAAATCCTCGATAGCTGCGTCCACGTCCTTATACACCGTCCGTTTATGTATGTGCTCCCGCTCCGCAATCACCTCGGCGGCAATCTTCGTAGGGGACAGATACAAATCCCTGATAACCCTCCACTGCCGTCCGTCCTCCACATAGCAGCTCTTTTCGCACATGGCCTTGTATTCATCCAGCATTTTGTTCACGTGCCGCATAATGATACGGGTCTTTTCGGAGGATTTTTTGATGCTCTCCACAATCACGGTGTCGGACATACTGCGCCCGCTCATAAGCTCCATGATGTCATAGAACTCGTCTGCTTCATCTTCCCCACTTTCCCATACAGCCCCTGCAAAATGCTCATTCAGGGAACGATAATGCTGCAACAGCAAGCGGGTATTCGCATACCTCCGTCTGTAATTCTCGCTGCGCCATTTCCTGCGTTCTCCCTCCACGGCATCCAGTACGCTCTTGGCTCCAACCTCCGCGCCCTTCTCCGCTCCGATCTCTGCTGCCCTCTTTACAGCAGCATCCATCGTGATTTCAAAGGCTTGCAGCAGCTTTGGGTCTGCCTCTCCGAATATTTCCTTCAACTGTTCGATTGACGGGTCTTTCTTCCTTCCCATGGCAAATGCTCCTTTCAGTTTTGCGTTCGTTCTTTCTCTGGCAGAAAATCCAACATCCCACGGGACAGCCTCACCTCATATTCCGGCATATCCGCTGGGGTTAGGTATTTCCTGCCGTACCTCTCTTTCATATCTCGCCACACTTCCCACGGGATTTTGAAAAAGCTCTGGAAATCGAATGACACGAGAACGAAGCATTGCGCTCCCAACTTTCGATGCCGCTCCAATGCTTCTGCTTGCTGCTCCAATAATACCGATTGCTGTATCTTCCCTGTGGTCGTAAATTTTGCTTCAAACACGATTGAACCGCCTCCCTTGACGGTTCCCTTAAAATCCGGCTGGGCTTTCTTCACGTAACAGGCCATAAACTGCCCCCTGCCATTCTGATGTCCGAGTGGTTTCATGGCCTCCGGCGTTTTTTCGATTTCGGCAACGCCAGCCTGTCGGTATGCCCGACAGGCTGCTTCTATCATCTGTTCAAACAGCGCACCAGCCGCCTTATTCTGTTTGCCCCTGATAGCTGCGTTGCTCACTCTCGCCATCAGACGAGCCCTTTCTGCTGGGCATATTCTGCAATCTTATAAGCCGTTGCGCCTTTAATGCCCTTGCACTCGCCAGCGGCAAGACCGTCCAGCAGGATTTTCACCTTGTCCTCCGCCACACTTACTTGCTGCGTCATCGGTACAGCCTCTTTCGGAGCTTCGCGCTGTACGAAAATGTCAGTTTTCTTTTCATCCATTTTGTTAATCCTCCCTGTTAATATCCACCGTTAAATTCAAGCATCCATTCTTTGAGTTTGACGTGTGCTGTTGCGAAGCACAATTCCATGTCGCAGCTCTGGGCAATCACGATTACCGCATCATCTCCATCATGCTCCGCTTTTGGAAAGTCGGCGGCACACCCTTTCTTCGTGATGTAGATACACCAATCCATCGTCTTGTTGTAATAAATCTCCAAGTGAAGCGGAAAACGACGTACCAATTTATCGAAAAACCTTAGAAAGTCATCCATTTTGCCAGCCCTCCTGATTGTCATTCTTCGGACTGTCTGCAAATTCCACACGGTCAGCCTGAATTTCTGTGGCCTTTCGCTTATTGCCGTCCTTATCTTCATAGTTGCGGGTACGGATTTCACCCCGTATCATAACTCTGCGCCCCTTGGACAAATACCTTGCCACAAATTCTGCCGTCTGCCTCCATGCCACGACAACAGGGAAGTCAGCAACATCATCTTTGGTCGCTCTGTCCACTGCCACGATGAATGTGCAGACCGCAACATTATTCGGCGTATGCTTCAATTCGGGGTCGGCGGTGAGCCGCCCGCTGATGATTACGTTATTCATTGGTTTTGTTCCTCCATTTCCGCAAGCTGTCTTTTCCGTTCTTCAATGTCATCGCTCAAATCAGCCTCCCGCAACGCTCCGTTTATCCCGTGGGCGGTATCGGGTGCCCAATTATCAAAAATCCTTACGCCTTTGCCGCCCTTGCCGACAGCCCATTTTTCCGATTTCACATGAGAAGCAGCACAGCGAATAGCTTCTTTCTGCGTATCGTATGCGGCTCCACATGGGCATCTATACCACGTTTCAATGTGAGCCATCTGTATCGCTCCAATCCAACGCCTGACTACACCGATTGCAAAAATTATTCAAGCCCCTATAATCGTGATGTACCAGGCACTCGTGAAACATTTTTTCCGGCTCATCGCTTTCGCTGTTCATCACATCGCTGTCCGAAAATTCTATGATGTGCAGCCCACACGATGGGCAAATACAGGCATACAAATTTTCATTATGGTAATAATCATAGCCGACATCTTCAAAAAGCACCTTTTGGGGCATCTTCTTTTTCAGGGCTTTCATCCCCATCCGGCAAGCCTCATTTACCTGCTCCATCCCGTCCGGCAAATCACTGTACCGCTCCCTGTGGGTAGGGTCTAAAATCTCAATGGCCCGTTCTGTTGTTATCGCCATCAGTCCACCTCCCACGGAAATTCTCGCCGCATATTTTCCTCGCCCATTATCGGCAATAGGCTATCTTTCATAAAGACGGCCATGTGCGTTATGTCAGCAGCATCGCAGATTAGATCTATCCAGTGCTTTTGAGGAACAACCTTGTTCTTTCGGTTGCCCGTTTCAGCTCCGATGATAAGCCACTTTGCGCTGCCGAAGCTGCCAAGCCCTACGTCCATACATTCCAGCAACGGCTCAATGCTAATAAATGTGTTATCGGAAATCCTGCCGGGATAGCGCCCCATGCTCATATCCGTTACCGTGCTACCGAACCACCAGTTATCTTTCCACTTTGGCAGTTTTCCCTTCGTAGCAAGGGTGCCAAGCCTCTGCGGATTTTTTGTCAGGAATAAATATCGGTGCTGCGGAGCTTTCTCACAAGCTCTAAAGACTTCCTCAATCCAACTATCCGGCACCCAATCCCCGAAAAGGTCTGCCATGCTGCATACAAAAATTGTTCTCGGCTTTGTCCATCTGGCTGGCTCGTCCAATTTATATCTATGGAATGTCGGTAAAAACGCAAACGGGTACGGCTCGGCTTTTTCTTTTCCATTCTTCGTTGTAGTGAATGGCTTATCAAGCTCGTGTAGCTCAAGCGGCATATTTTTCACGGGAATATCAACCGCAATACAATGCGGTCGTGAAAACCGATTTGCTATTCTTCTGGCGTAGCAGTATTCGCACCCATGCAGACACCCTGTAATCGGATTCCATGTGCTGTCGCACCATTCAATTTTGGTCTTTTTCAAATGTATTCACCTACTTTCCCGTACTCCCAAATCCATTGTCGCCGCGCTCTGTTTCATCGAAGCCATCCACAACCTCGCAGCCCTCATACAGACACGGCACAATGATAAGCTGTGCAATCTTATCGCCAGCGTGTACCCTGTAATGCCCCTCACCGAAATTGTAGAGCTTCACCTTTATGGAGCCGGTATAGCCCTCATCAATCACCCCGCCACATGATACAACGCCGTGATTGACATTCAGGCCGCTTTTACTCTCAATCTTCCCGTATGTATTGGGTGGCAAGGCCACGTGAACGCCAGTGTCAAACACTTCGGCCCGTCCCTTATAAATCATCTTGCCCTCGACAGCATACAGGTCAAGCCCCGCATCTGTGCTGTGCGCCCTCACGGGCATATGAGTGCCATCATCAAGCATAATCTTCATTGTCAGTCCTCCATTAAATCATAAATATTCATCTGTCCCGTTGCTCTGTCCTGCCGCAACATCGCCATCAGCTCATAATTTTCTGCCAGCATTTCAGCTTTCGCCGCTCGGTAGCATTTCTTGTCAATCTCAAAACCATAGCTATGTCGGCCCATTTCCTTTGCAGCCCTCAATGTCGAGCCACTTCCGGCGCACGGGTCTATTACGACATCCCCCTCGTCTGTGAATATTCCAATCAGCTTTTTCAGCAACGCCACAGGCTTTTGCGTAGGATGGATTTTTGGATATGCGCCGATTTTGTCTTTCTCCCAAAACATCCAATCGAAAACCATATGGCCATCATTATTGAACTTCGGAAGCTTCCCTCGGTACAGCACAAGCGCGTGTTCAGTTACTCCAACAATCCGCATATTCGCTTTCAGCACCTGCGCCGAGTAGTTCTTTATGAACGTGATATGTATATAGTTCTTGAACCCGTATTTTTCGGCATATTTTATGACGGTGGGAATTTGCTGAAACGCACAGAATACGATCATGCAAGGGGCCTGTCCTTTCTCCTTCGGCTCCTTTTTCAGCAGCCTATTGCAGAAATGAAAATACTCCGCAATATTAAAACTGTAATCAGTATTAAAAAATGCTTTTCCAGCCTTATCGCTTTCACCATTCTTGTTATCCCCTCCGATGTACCACATCGGATTGCTGCCATAAGCATTGTTTCCCAGATTATACGGAATGTCTACAATAACAAGCTGTGCCCGTGGTATTCCATATTTTTTGTAGTTTTGGAAATTATCGTTGTATAACTCTGCCTTTATGCTGGCATTATCGGCTCGTCCCATGCTTCGTCACCCCTCGGAAACAGCGCCCCTCCTTGCATTCCCCCTTGCAATATATCCCGTGCCAATCGCAGTAACCTCCGGCGTTATCATCGGCGTGGAGGCATTCATCACAAAGCATAATTTCGTGGCCGCACTGCCAGCACTTAGCGATATAGCCCTGTTTCTTCACATCCCAGTTTTCAAACACATTTTCGCACTCACAGAACGGGCAAACCTCCACCGCCTCTGTAATAACCTCATTCATCGTCAATCCTCCGTTTCGTCTTTGTCCTCCAACAACACCGATACAGCCGCTTCAATCTGCGCCAGCCGCTTATCTCCGATACCCTTTACCGTCTTGATGGCTTTCATAACCTCCTGCAAATCTGCTCCCTGTACGGAGTTTTTACCATCCGCAAAACCCTCCGTATAAATCCTCGTGCAAAATTCATCAAACTGTCCGTGGTCGTATTTCTTCACCGCCTTATACTGATTTCTGGTAGTCATGTACTTGCGGTTTCCTTTCTTTTTCAGCATCGTTCGTTATCCTCCATCTGTGGGACTGGCTATCGCCAGCCCCATTCAGTGTTTCAGTAATCAGTGTTCAGTGCTTCTTGTAAAAAGCGGAGCGGAACCCGATGCCCGTGTTCGTAAGCGTGCGGGCAATGTTGAAGTACGTACCGAACACGCCCGCGTACGTGCCGTTGTTCCAGCGGCCGCCACGATACGGGAAATATTCGCCCACTGTACTGTCCACATACAGATAGGCGTTCGGCTCTCCATCAAACAGGGCCAGCTCGTGAAGCTGTTCGCTCTCGCAATCCATCTCCGCATCGCTCCATTCGCAGCCGTCATAATTATGTTCCGTGTCCTCGGTTTCAGGGGTAGAGGTAATGGCGATTTCTCCCTCGTCATTTACAGAAAATCTAACTTTTTCGCCAGCATCATCACGGACAGCACACCACGCTTCGCCGTCCAAAGACAGGTCAATGTCCATAGCGGCATCATTGTCTTTCACGGTTTGCAGCATACCATTTCTGACGCGCATCCCCCGCAGCATCTCCCAGATGTTCCCGCACAGGTCATGTACTCCGTCAGGCTGGTGGTTATGCGTCCACGTGGCGGGGCCGCTGCCAGCCAGCGTCCTTCCGTACTCGTATACTTCTCCGCACTCACTGGGGTCTGCGTGATATTTTCCGCTGGCGGTATTCCCGTGGGGCAGAGTACCATTTTTCAGGGAGATATTGGCAACCAGCCCCCACTCGGCGGCGGTCATCATGTGCCAGCCTGCGCCTTTCGCAAAACACGCCCTCGCAGCATCGTCATTGGCGATACTCGTCCACGGTTTCATAAAGGGCAAGGAATACGGCTTGCCGTTGATTTCGGTATTGGGATAGACAGAGATATAGATTTCATCGTACACCTCGCCGCCAATCACAAAGGCCGGATGGGGCTTGTCCGAACCGCCGAACAACTCCGCATTGGTAACTCTGCTGAATTTCCGCATAATGGACGGGATGCCAAAGTCGTCATAGATAACGACTGTTTCCTCTTTCACGCCATCATCACGCACGATGGGCTGTGCCACCTCCACGGGCAAAGCCTTTTCACAGTTCTTCGGCCCATCGCCCGCCGCCTCACCTCCGAACAGGGCCTTGATTAAATCCTCATTCAGATAATCATACCCGTTCGCCTCAAAATACGTTTCCGTGCTGTAATCACCGCCTACGCTCGTCTGCTTAATCTTAATATCAGCCATTGTCCTTTTCCTCCTTGTCAGAAAACAGTTTTATGATTTTCGGGCATTCCGTAATATAAAATGCACATTCTTCCCAGCCGTCCTGCTGGTCGTTACAGGCTGCGTGTTCACAATCTCCGCAATATTTCCCCTGTATGTAGTCTGAAATTTCATCCCACGCAAATTCATTGTCCACGTTCTCGCAAAAATCCCGTTCCATATTGTGACAATGGACGTGCATATCTCTGCTGAAGAAATCACCCTCGAATTTGCCGCGCTCGGAATAGTAATAATCTCCGATATGGATGGCCCCGCCGCACATCTCGCATTGGCGTTCCTTTCGGGACTTGTGTTTGCTCTCGCTATAAAACTCCATCATCCCGCCTGCACCTCCTTCGGCTTCTGCTGAAACACCTCGCCACACCGTGCCGGATGGTTCAGACACGGATTTTTGCACTGGCTCCTTTTGGGGCAGTAATGGCAGCAATATCTATCCCGCCTCACATCGCAGTGGAATATCCTGCATCTGTATTCCTCATTCATCGCACCGCCTCCATCTCTGCCAGAACGCTTTCCCTGCTCTGCCCGTCCCGCACTCCTGTCAGGATTGATGGCGGCATCTCAAAATCATGTCCGACAGGCTTCCAGAGATGCAGACAGTTCGGCATATTGTTCACGTACTGCGATTTCGGCGGGTGGAACTGTACAACGCATTCGTCCTCATTCCAGAACAGGTCTTTGATATAGCACATATCGTCCCAGCTCGGCATGATATGATGTTTATACGGGCAACAGGAAACGTGTTCCCAACCGCCGCCCCATGATACTATGATACTGCCCGTCCAACGCGGCATATGGATTTCACCCTGAAAACCATCAATGCCTTTCCTGCCGACAATGAGCCTCGGCGCACGGTGCATTTCTTCAATCATTTTCATCGTCTGCGCCTCCCATCATCTTTGCACCGCAGTTCGGGCAGTATTTCCAGCCCAATTCCTGCTCGCATCTGCATCCCCAGCCACATTCAGAACAGGTATAAAGCGTTTCAAAAGAAAACTTCCCGTTCTCGTCTGGCACAAGCACCTTGTCAACGTTTTCCCATTTCCCGCGCCTCTCATTCGGCATTGTCCCCACCTCCCGCAAATTCACATTCACCGCATTCCGGCTGGGTGGGCTGGCACGGCTCGCACTGCATTCCCTCCAACTGCTCCGCATTGGCAAGGATTTGGGCCTTTGTTTCCTCGTCACAGCCCGATAAGTCCGTGGCATCCTCCAACCCCTCCTGTACTTCGTTGAACTTTCCTGCTGCCGAAACACGGGCCAGATATACCTCTGTTTCCGTCTTGATAGCATGGAGCGTATGGGCCGCTTCTGCCAGTTTCATGCCCAGGGGAGAATAAGGCGTCAGCGTTCTCCTGCGCTCATTCAGAATACAGATAGCGAACGTAATATCGTCCGTTTCCTTCAACTCCTGCATCGTCCATCTTTCCATCGTTACACCTCCGTATTTGTATATATTTCACCACAGGAATAGCCCTGCGCCACCAACTGGCCGATACGCTCTAATTCAGCATCGTCCATATCGCGGGCGGATTTCTTGTTGCCCTCATCGTCTGTGTAGAAAATATTCCACCAGTTTTTCCTTACTTCATTACAGGTGATTGCGCCCATCATCAGCCCTCCCTGTCCACGATCTGCCGCGCGGCTTTTTCAAAGCCATGACGGAGGCGGCTGTCTGACTGAACTTCCTCCCACGTATATCCGAGTGCAGCCAGAGTGTCCTCACAATCTCCCGTATATCCGTACTCATGGTTTGCCAGCTCATAATAAAACATCTGGTAGATAAATCCGTCCCCTGTTTCATCGGCGGCGACAGCGGCCTCAAATTCAGTAGTGTGGCGGCGCGTCATCTCCTTGTAGGCGGGAATGTCTTTTTTCAGGATGTATGCTCCTGCAAACAGGTGGCTGACTTTCGCAAGGTCGCTATCCTTTCTGGCATCCAACCCCCATTTTTTTCATCATTTCCTCGAACTGCTTATTGCCAAAGGCAAAGCCCAAAGGAAATTCGTTGACCTCCTGCTGCTGTTTCTCTCTCAAAGTCTTATAATCAATCATCGTCCGTTCCTCCCTAATGTTTCGCTTACAATTTCTGTTTTCTGGTTATACCATCGCGCTTCGGTATTCCGTTCCGCTTTTCTGGTCGCTCCCAACGCCCGTTCGAGGCTTTTTATCGCTTTCGCATTTTCCTCCATCCATTCCCTGATGGGCTGCAACTGCATCAGTTCGTCTTTTGCAATCCGCCGCTTTCTTCTGACCTCCCGCAAAGCCATAGACAACTTCGCATAATCGTGATACCTGTTATCGTCCAGCTCGATACAGTGAAGGATGTCCTGCGTTTCATCATTGGCGCAATTCTCGTCCGTCACCGCCATACTGTAACATTCTGCCACGCTACGGAGGAATGTCAGGAAGCCGTCTATCTGTTCGCTATATTTCATCTCCGCACCTCTCACCGCTTCGCCTGCCGCCAATCCTCCCACGCCATTGTCAGCACTTGCGATACCTCCCGCAAGCGGCTCACTATCGCAACGGCTTTCAGATTGTCATATCCCTTTGGGGTCAACGCCCGTACCAAATCATCGCTGTTATAATTCGTGGTGATGATGGTGGGCAGCATCCGCTCGTACCTGTCGTTCAGAATAGAATACAATGTGCTGATGCTCCAATCGGTGCATTGTTCTTTCCCAAGGTCATCAACTACCAACAAGGAAACGTCCTTGTAGACTTTCAACACCGCCTGTTCGGTCACGCCCTCCCTGTCAAACGCGGCCTTAATATCCATCAGTAAGTCGCCCGCCGTCTTGCAGATGCAGGGTATTCTCTGCTCAGTCATCAACTGCATGGCAATCGCCGCCGCAAGGTGGGTCTTTCCCGTCCCGTTGGTGCCCTCTATGTAAAGGCCAGTCCCATCCTCCAAATGCAGGGCGAAATTATCGGCGTAATCCTTGGCAATCTGATACGCCTTTGCTCTGGCTGGCGTGTTGGTCTTAAACGTCTGGAACACTCTCTGCTGGAAACGCTTGCCTATCCCGCTGGCCCCCAGCAGTTTGTTAATTCGGGTCTGTTGCGCCTCATACCGTTCCCGCTGTTCTTTTTCCAGCTTCAATCGTTCCTGCTCCGCCTCATACTCGACCCACTTCTGCGCAGCCTGTTCACAGTCGCATCGCTCCGCTGACGGGCTCCAAAAAACAGAATTGGAAAATACAATTCCTTCGTGATGCAGCACTTTTCCACAAAATTCACACTGTTCGTCTGGCGGCTGTGGATTTCTTATCTGTAGGCCCATCTGCCGCGCCTCTGCCATCGTCTTAATTCGGTCAGGTTTCTTCACCTCGGAAGCCTCCTGACGGCTTGAAGCTGGACGGTTGAGGACTTCCGAAATGTGCATCATTCCCATGTCCCACACTTCCTTTCTTCGCCAAATCTTCGTTTACTCGGTCAACAACCCAGTTCAGAATTGTCCTGTAATCACTGGCGTACTTCTTGCCGCTGCTGCCCTTGTAATTATCCAGCGTTTCAATCAGCAGCCTTGTCTTTTCCTCACCGTGGGCGGCTACCAGTTTTTCGTATTCCGCTTCGGTCATGGTAACAAATTCCGCATAGTGCTTCTTTTCAGGTTTAGGCGGCTTCGTAGCCGCTTTTTTCCTGCCGCCCTTATTCTTCTTTGCCGCCTCCGGCTCCGGCCCGTCCTGCGGCTTCTGGGGCGGTTCTGGCGGTATTGCTGGCGGTTCCTCTCCATCCAGCAGCGGCTTTTGCGGTAGCTGCGTTGTCCTCTTGGAATAAAGCGATGCCAGATTGTCCACCAGTGATTGGCACCAGACGATTTTTTTCTGCTCCCATAGCGGCTTGTCGATATTCTCCATCTCGGAAAGCATATTCAGGATTTCGATTGCCGTTTCTGAACTGACGGAGGCGTTAGAGGCAAGGTATTCGATGTCTGTCACTTTCTCACAGTTATACGAATGCCCATCGCAGTTGCACAGCAATTCCAATAACTTGAACCAGAACGCATAGCCATCGTTGCCCCACCTCTTTTCGAGGATGAACAATGTTCGTCCCCCACGGGCAAAATGCGGAAAATACTCGGCTGTCTGTTTTCGCATCCTTCCCACGTTATCACCTCCTGTTTTTCTGTGGATTTTCGGAGATTTCCGAACCGAAAATCCACAGATATTTACGAATTACGCATAAATCACTTTGCTGCCATCGGCAGTCTTGATAACCTCCACACTCTGCGGGAAACGGCTTTTCATCTCTTTGTCATGGGTGATTGCCATAACTTTCAGATTTGTATATCTGGCCTGAATAGCTTCCAGCGCATCGCAATACGCCTGAACGCCTGTATCGTCAAGGAAGGGCGGCTCGTCAACGAACAGAAATCCCAACTGCACCCCGGCTTTCGTGCTCTTAATCTCGGCAAGGGCAAGGATGACGGCAAGGGCCGATTTCACTCTTTCCCCTCCGCTGCGGCTCAAATAGGGAAGCCGCCCCGTCACGCTGTCGTTGATAATGACATCCAGTGTTGTAACCTCTTTCTTGCTGTTCGATTTCAGTGTCTTTTCCATTACGAACTCGACACTCATTTTGCCGCCGCTCATTTGCCCAAGGATATTTGTTGCCGTAGCTTCCAGAATGGGGATGATGCTCCGCACGATATTGTGCGGAATGCCGTCCTGTGAAAACGCCAGCTTCAAGGTTTCAAGGTCTGCCGCCTCCTGCGATTTTGCCTCGACCATCTCCATCAATTCTGCCGCCTGTCCTCTCTTGGCATCGGCTTCCGCTTTCATGCGTTCCAGTTCGCCAATTCTGCGATTGGCCTCCGCAATCCCACTGTCAATGCTGTTCACCTCTGCGGCGGCTTCCTCATGCTGCCTTTGAAGAATATCCCTGCCCATCGTCTTAGGCTGCTGCTCGGCCCGTTCTTTCTCCAAATCGGCAATGGTCTGCGTATACTCCGCAACCGCGTCCTGCAATTCTCCAATCCGTGCATAGGCAATCTTTCTCTGCTCTGCGGCCACGGGGATTTGCTTCTCGTCCTCCACATAAGCCGCAAGGGTCTTGATACGTTCCACCACGGCGTTATACTCGGCCATGCTGTCACACAGTGCATCCCGCTCGGCTTCCAACCGTTTCAGGTCATTCCGTAAAGCTGAAATCTGCCCCCGCAGCTTGGCAAGCTGTCTGTCATACTCTGCAATCGTATCTTCGGCGTTCTTCACCTCGGCACGGGCCACCGCCAGCTCGCCGTATTTCTTCTCGGACGCTTCCAGCCCTCGCAGAACGCCACGGAGGGACGTTTCTTTTTCAGGGCTATAACTACTTGGCACAGATGCTTTCGCTTCGCGGAGGGCCGCGTCTGCCGCCTCCACAGCCGCAATTATCGTGGTCTGGTACTCGCCAAACTCCGCAACAGCTCCATCAATCTGCCCTTTGGCTTCCAGAGCATCTTTCAGGAAGGAGCATTGTACCTCGGCGGCATAGGGGCAGTTATTGGTTTCCAGCAATTCGGCCCTGCGGCGCAAATTGGCGATGCGGATGTTCCGTTCATTGGTTCTGGCCTCTCCATCCCTGCGGGCCTTATCTGCTGCCGCCTGTGCCTCTCTCACTCGCGCCATCGCCGCCTCGTATTCGGTGCGGGCCGCTTCCACTTCTGCAAGGGCCTCCTTGGTTGTCCCATACTGTGCATGGGCCTCGGAAAGCTCGGCCCCCTGTTCCAGTAACGCCTTGGCTGGGGCCAGCTTTGTATCAACCACCGCCTGACGCTTCCGCTCGGTTTCTACCCTCTGGGCCTCGGCAGCTTCCAGCTCACCATTTACGGCAATCACCCGTTCGGTCAGGTGTTCGGTTCTGGTCTTGTCTTCCAACAGGGATTTCTCATGCTCCAGTTCAGCGTGATACTCACGAACGCCCTGCTCAATCTCTGCCTGACGACTCAAAACTCCATCCGCCGCAAAAACAATCCCGCGCTGCAACGTGATGTTCGTTTCCGCTGATGATTTCTTCGCTTGTGCCGCTGCGATCTGCCCGTTGATGGTAACAATCCGCTTGGCGGCATCCTCCATCACGGACAGGGCCAGTTTCATGCTTGCCGCCCGTTCCTCTGCCGCTTTCTTTGCCGCTGTCAGCCCGTCAAGCCCCGTCTGCGCCTCGGAAATCTCTGCGGCAATCTCTTTTTCATCCCTCACGCCATCCAGCAGCACAGCCGTCTTATCGTGTAAAGAACGGATTTCACGATTGACCTCCGTAGCCCTCGCAAACACTCTGGAATACATATCGTCATACATTCCCAATCCAAGGATATTGCCCAAAATCGTCATGCGGGCATCCTTATCGGCGGTCAGGAATAATCCGTACTGGTCTTGCATAATCAACGCTGTCGCTTTCAGGGTCAGGCTGTCCATTCCGATGGTGTTCAAAATCTCCTGCTGGGTGTCCCGCATCTTCTCACAGCTTCGGTCTGCCCATTCGCCGTCCACCAACTCTGACAGGTTGAGCGTGGCCTTTCCAGACTTCATACGGGTACGGGTCACTCGGTAGGTGGCCTCGCCCATTCGGAAAGTAAATTTAATGCTGCCGCTCCGTGCGTCCTCCGCATTACTTATCCATCCGGCGATGTCACCTTCTCTGGTTTCTTCAAACAGGCAATCGCACATCGCATCCATGAACAGAGAAGATTTTCCGGCCCCATTCTCACCATTGATGGTGCAGAAGCGGATGCCATCGAAGCTGAATGCTTCATCCCTGTAATTGCGGTAATTCTTGACAGCAATCTCCACGGGGACGAATGTGCCTGTGGTTTTCAGCGTCAGGCTTTTCTCCAACGCCTCATGGATAATCGGAGTAGCCAGCCCCACGATCCGTCCGGCATCCACATTGGCAACGCCATGTTCGGCCAGATAGGATTTCAGGTTGTCCTCCGGCGTGTCATCCTCTTTCAGTGCGCTTTTACTGACGGTGATCTGGATTTTCTGCGGGGTAATCTCCTGCACCCAGAACGCGCCCAAATCATACAGGGATTGCTCCATCAGCGTTTTGTTCAGAGCCTTATTGTGCTCGTCTGTGCAGTTATACAGTACCCGAACGATTTTCCCTTCCACCTCGCCCGCCGTGGCAGGGGCGGCAATTCCGGCGTTAAAATCTGCAATCTGCTCGTCCTCTAACCGGATTGTTTGGAACTGTCGTGTCGGAAGCTCCACAAATTCACTGGTAACAGCTCTCGTGCTCTCGTCAATGTCGTGGATATAAAAGCCCCGCCGCTGCCCTTCATCGTTAAAATTCAATGCGGATACCGCGCCGCAATAAAAGGCATTTCGGCAATCTTCAAGCTGCTGGGGCCTGTGGATGTGTCCGAACAGGCTCATATCGAAATCGGCGGCTTGCAGGGTAGGGAGATACACGCACGGCTCAAACTGTGAAAAGAATACCGTCTGGCCGCTCTCCATGTTTGCGCCCTCTACCGTGTAATGGGTCACAAGGGCGGTGGGGGTGCCAGCGGGGCACTGTGCTTTCAGGCCCTTAATCAACGTGTCGATATACTGGGTGAAGATTTCGTTTTCCTCTGCCTTATCCAGTCCAGGCATCTTCGCCCTGAAATATCCCCTGTCAAACCCCGGCAGGAGTGCAAATGTCATCCGCTTTTTGGTGTACGACTGTACTTCCAGCACTTCGGGCTTCGTGCAGACGGTCACACCATTGTTGTATCGGAAAGCTGTTTCCAGCATATTGAACTGTTCGCTGCTGTCGTGGTTCGGCGTACCACGCAGCACCAGCACGGGAGCAATCTGCGACAGCTTGCGGATATACCCGATTGCCGTCTGGCTTTCTTTCAGGCCCCTGTCACTCCATACCCGCGCCTGATGAAATACATCCCCAGCAATCACAATAAAATCCGGCTGGCGTTTTTCTGCCTCCATCACAAGTGCATCAAGGCACTTGCAGATGTCCATAAATCTTGCATTTTCTCCATTCACTGTCGGGCCATTAAACTGACCAATATGCCAGTCGCCCGAATGAAGCACTCTAATCATCGTCCGTTCCTCCTATCATCGTCCCTGTAATTTTCTCTGACACGCCATGCACAGCGTCCGTCCGAACTGCTCCTGCGAATATTTCACTACGCCATTACTGCATTTCGTTCCGCACTCCGTACAGATGGTAGGGTCATAATCCGGTGCGTTTTCCTCCATCTCCGGCGTAGTCGGCTCCGGCTGCTGGATACTGTCGGGAACATATTCCGGCGCGGGCGGCTCATATCCGCTGTCGTCCTCGTCCGGCTGGTTGTCAGCGTAAATCGTGTGCTGGGCCTCTGCCGCCTTTTCCGTCACTCCATACAGTTCTCGTGCTACTCCGAAAAAGCTCTTGACAGCTTCCTCCCGTACAGTGGGATTGTCCAAATTGGGCACCAGATACGCCACCACAAAGGGCTTGGCTAATTCTGCTTTGGTATAAGTCGCCTTGATCTGCATCGCAATCCGCAACGCTCTGTTCAGGGCTTTTGTTTCGCACATTTCGGAACGGAATTTGGAAAATTCATCTTTCTGTGCGGGTGTCATCCTCGATGTCACATCATCGTACAGGATTTCCTTGGAGGCCACGACCTCCACATTCTCGCCCGTGAGCTGCGGCATACTGATGACGACCTGATGCTTCACATCCTTATTCGGACACGCCCCACAGTTTACAGGTCTGCCAATCCCACGATTGACAGCGGCACATTTCTCACACTTAGTCGGCAGAAGCGGCTCACTCCTGATAATCTTAATGCCCGCCGCTTTCATCAGCTTGGTAAGGGCTTTTTTGTCAACGCCCATCCATCGGGTTTAGTCTGCAAATAGATTTCCTTATCCGCTTCATTCGTGCTGATATACACGACATTCATCACGGGCTTGTGGATTTCCGCAATCTCCGCCACCGTCTTAATCGGCACAAGGAGATTGTATTTTCCTTCGGGATACTGCTCGGCAATCGCCAGAGCGTTCCCGTGTCTTGTACTCAATTCATTTGCCATGCTCTTAACCTCCGTAGCAATTTATTCTTGACTTCTGGGGCTGTGCCGTGCTACAATGAGGCTAGTTGAAGGGAGTTGCCCGTTGTTACGTGGGCAGCTCTTTTTTTGTCCTCATGCGCCAACATGCACTGATATGTGAGAATATCACCCCGCACCAGTTCTGCGATAAGCTGGGCCAGATAATACGGCTTCCTGCGCTCGCCCTCTGCGTCACCCTCTCTGGCTATAATCCAGTCGAGCTTGCGGTCTGCCGCCTCTTCCTCGACCTCGTAAAGCTCTGGCGGTATCTCTGCGCCCAGATACTTCTCGGCAAGCCCTTTTGTTTCGTCCTGCATCGTTCTTCCCTCCTTCCTCAATCCTGCCAAACAGGTAATTATGGACTGCGGTATATGCGGCCATCGCTACCATCATCAGCAACAGCCATTCCCCGCCGATTGCCCAATAACCACGCTCCATATATGCCAATGGTAAGACTACACTTCCCACAACGGCCACGGCTGCGGCAGTAATAAGCATCTCGAACAGGAATACAATCACAACCGCCGTCATCCACTCGTTTTTTCTTTTCCTGTGCTTCGTTCTCATGGTCTGCACCTCCTACTTGTAAAATTTGTGGTTTCCCTCCTGAAAGAGAAATTCCAGATTTTCACTGTGCCAGCTATCATGCTTGCAACTCTCAAAATACAATGCGCCCTGGCTTTCATCCCAGCCATACATCACCAGTTCCAACGCTTCATAGCATCTGGCATCCGGCTCGGTGGTGTAATACCTCCCGCCCTCTGTCACAGTTGAAAACTGCCGTGGCTGGAAAATGACATCTTCAATCGTATTGGGGAAGTCATCGCTCCACACCCTGTTCAGGACTACCAGCATGACAAGGGCTTTCCCCTCCACACTTTCACCCTCGGCCTCGGCCATGGCAATTTTCAGGAGCAGTTCATCTTCCGCTGCGCTCCAATCCCTGCTGGCAATCAGGCTGTCGTATGTACTTGTCGTTTCTTCTGTCATGACTGCGCTGGTGGCTATGTACTCCACAACGTCTGTCGGAAGCCCTGTCGTTTCGCTGTCCTCGTCCGTCTGGATGCTCTCCCACTCAACTGGCTGTGCAATCTCTACATTCGCCACGCCCGCGCTGACACCCATCAGGCATATCGTGGAAAATATCACTGCTATCAGCGCAGTTGCCGCAAGCCACATCCTCTGTTTTAATCTTCTCATTCATCCTGATGACCGACAGGCTCCGTTGCGCCTTTCGTGCTGCGCCCTGCAATATGGACTTCACATCTTCGGCGGTTTTGTCAGCGCAGTAATTATCCGCAATCTTAATCCTCGTGTTGCCTATGGAATAAGCACAGACAATATTTGGCTGCACGGTCATCTGTTCACCTCCGTTACGGTATATTTTGCAGCTTTTCCAAAACTGCAAGCGTTTCATCTATCCTGCGGCGGGCCTCTAAAAATTCGTCCCACAGCCTTGGAATTTTTCTTCGGTCTGCTTCATCCTCCGCGCCGCTGTCCATCAGCTCTGCCAACTCCTGCATAGAAGCGTTCAGCTTATTCAGGATGTTCGTCAGCCTTACGAATGTACGCTCTGGCGGCATCTCCGGCACTTCCCTGCAATTCTTTCCCAGCGGGCATTCGTTGGCACAGTACCAAAGCACCAGCTCCGGCGCATTATAGGCATCGGCCATCAGCGCAACGGCATCATTCGGCGGGCGGGTCAGTCCCAGTTCGTATTTTTTTATGCTGTCCTCGGTCACGCAGCCCATCTCGTCAGCCGCTCCGGCCCGTGTCAAGAGCTTCTCATTCCACTTTGCGGCCTCCAAACGTGCTTGGCAGTACCGATTGTCCCCAGCTTTTGTTACTTGCCTCGCCATTTATTTTCACCTCCCGTCATGCTAAGATTATGGTGTCGAAAATGATTGCCCTTTTACGGGACTTAATTTTACTGGAAATCAGTCAAATTTCCCTGATTTGGGGCATTTGTGTTCAAAAAAATATCGTCATCCTTGTAGTCAAAAAATCGCTTGATGCGCAGGGCGAGGCCAAGGGACGGATTTTTGTCACCATATTCGACCTGACTGTAATGGCTGCGTGAACAATGGAGCTTGTCTGCTGTTTGTTCGATGGTCAACTGGCGTTCCAGCCGCAACGCCCGCATCTTCATTCTCATGGGCTTTGCCTCCTTTCTTTTCCCCTTTGTGGGACTTCATGTTGCCATTATATCCCCATTTTGGGGAACTGTCAACTTGTTAGACAGATTTTCTTGAAAATTTTTCAAGACACATGACGTTTATCGGGGAGATTGTTGCTAATTGGGGAAAACTATTGTAAAATCAAAATTCGGAGGTGCATACCATGCAATCATTCTCAAACAGACTTATCGCTCTGCGTAAAGAGCGGGATTTAACGCAGGCCGAGTGTGCGAAAGCAAATCATATTCAGCGTTCCACCTATTCGGGATATGAAACGGAAAACAAGGAACCAAATTATGAAATGCTCTGCGCCCTGGCTGATTTCTTCGGCGTAACCACCGACTATCTACTGGGCATTTCAAACGTCCGTACCCATAATGATGCGGTTTTCGTAAACGATACCAGAAATTTTTCCCAGAACTTCGAGCAGCTTCCGGCTCCTACCAAGCAATCGGTTGTTGCAGCCTTTGACGCTTTTTACTCCATCCTGTCGCGGGATATGAAGCTGCGAAAGCAGGAACGGCTTGACCTCTATGCGGAACTGTTTGCCCTTATCGAAAAGAAGCGGGCCCTTATCCGCACATCCATCGAGGCCAACACAGGCAGCGACCCGCTGTTCCTCTCTACCCTTATGACCGAACAGACCAATTTCAAAAACGAGGTATCTGCGATACTGGACAGGCTGATGCAAGCCGACTTAAGCGTTGCCACCCAAAAAGGAAGCCGCGCGTCCTCCGAAAAATCGGCAATATAATCTATGTCGATTTCACCCCATGAAAGGAGGTGTCTGTCATCAGCTATTGCATATATCTCCGCAAATCCCGTGCGGATTTGGAAGCCGAAGCCCACGGGGAAGGTGAAACACTGGCCCGTCACGAACGGCTCTTGCTTGACCTTGCCAGACGGCAGAATTACAACGTCACCCAGATATACCGTGAAGTTGTTTCCGGCGAAACAATCTCTGACCGCCCTGTGGTGCAGCGCGTTCTCCGCGAGGTAGAGCAGGGCCTGTGGGACGGCGTTCTGGTTGTCGAGGTGGAGCGTCTTGCCCGTGGAGATACCATCGACCAGGGCAAGGTTGCGCTGGCGTTTCAAGCCTACGATACGTTAATCATCACTCCGTTAAAGGTCTATGACCCGCGAAACGAATTTGACGAGGAATATTTCGAGTTCGGCCTGTTTATGAGCCGCAGGGAATACAAGACCATCAACCGCCGCTTGCAGCGTGGCCGTGTCGCTTCGGCCAAGGAAGGAAAGTTCACATCTGGCCGCGCTCCATACGGTTATGAGCGCATCCGTGTACCCAATGACAAAGGCTGGACTTTGCGCCCCATTGAGGACGAGGCCGATATTGTCCGATACATTTTCAGGCTATACACGGACGGGAAGGAGCAGCCTGACGGCTCATTCAAGCCTGTCGGCACCCGTGTTATCGGCACTACGCTTGATAACATGGGCATCGCTCCACCCTCCACTGCCTCATACTGGACAGAAAGCACAATCCGCAGCATTCTACGCAACCCTGTTTACATCGGGAAAATCCGCTGGAATACCAAGAAACGGAAGAAAGTTGTCAACAACGGCGAGGTGTCCTACGTGCGCTCCGTCCCTCCCAAGGAAGAACAGGTTTTTGTGGACGGTCTGCATCCGCCCATCGTTGCGGAAGATGTGTACCACAAGGCGCAGGACATCATCCAGAGGCGCGGCGCAGCTCCCGTGCATCAATCCACAGAACTGCAAAACCCTTTCGCTGGCATCCTCGTTTGTGGGAAGTGCGGCAGGGCAATGGTTCGCCGCCCAATGCCTACGCCGATGTATCTCTGCCCAAACAGACAATGCAAGAATGTAATGTCCAAGGTTTCCATCGTGGACGAACGCATCCTGCAAGCCCTTTCCCAATGGCTGGATGAATACCGCCTTGAATGGTCTGACGGCCATCCTCCAAACGAGCAACCGAGCATTGATCTGAAGCGCAAGGCCATCGCCAAGGCAAAACGGGAACTGGACACGCTCAATAAGCAGCTCGCCCGCACACATGACCTGTTGGAGCAGGGCATCTACGACACGGACACATTTCTGGCCCGCAGCCGTTCCCTCAACGAGCGCATGATTGCCGCCAACCAGTCCATTGAAGACTTGTCGGCATCTCTCGCGCTGGATGAACAACGAGCCGCCAGTCGTGTAAACATCATTCCCAAGGTGGAGCATCTTCTTTCGGTCTACAACGAACTGCCGGACGCACAGGCCAAAAAACGATTTGCTGAAAGACATCATTGAGCGGATAGAGTATACCAAGGACAGCCCATCGCCACGCAAGGGGCCGTTTGATAATTTCGAGCTGGTCTTATACCCCAAACTGCCGCGCCCCACCTAAAACGAAAAGCAGCCTCTTGTAGGCTGCTTTTTCATATACATCGTGCGGAAGATAATTTGTAATTGTTATATTTCTAAAGTAAAATGTTCATTAATATCAAAGGAGGATAATTACATAGTACGCATTGTAACGGCACAAGACGTAGAGCACTTAAAATTTGGGAGGGCGAAACCAAATGGGAGAGATAGACCTTATTGAAGTAAACAGTAAATATGCAAATGATATATGGGAATTTCGTAAGGAAATTTTAGAATATGACATGGATAATGAAGACCAGTTTGCTGGTTGTCGCGGATTATCTGAAAGTGATTCGGCAGAAACATGGATTAACATGTGCAATTTAAGAAAGAATGAAAAAACATGTAATGAAGCGGGAACTTCTGTGCCATCACATACATATATGGCAGTTCGAAAAAATGATAATAGAATTGTGGGGATTATCGATTTAAGACATCACATCAACCATCCAATTTTAGGAACATGGGGTGGTCATTCTGGCTATTCTGTCCGTCCCGTTGAGCGGGGCAAAGGCTATGCAAAAGAAATGTTACGACTTAATCTCATTAATGCAAAAAAATTAGGTATTGATAAGTTTCTTATTACATGTAGTACAAAGAATGTTGCAAGTAGAAGAACGATTCTTGCCAATGGCGGTATATATGATAGTACCATTGATGTTGAGGGTGTAAAGATGGAACGCTATTGGATTACAATTTTTTGACGTTATCGGTTCATGATTGCTGCTGCACAGGGAAAAAGATGGATAAAGATTAATGGCTGATCCCGGAAGAATTGATTACGCCTAACGCACAACCGGAGAATTTCTGCATTGGCACAATGGTGGCAATCCTGAAAGCCGCCAGAACGGAGCAGCACAAGAACCGTTTCCGATACGGAGAACTCGATCGCCTGAATTACTATAAGACGGTAAAGGAGCAGGGGCGTACTGATTACGAAGTATATTCCCTTGCAAGGAGCGAGGAATAAGGTGTTTCCCTTGCTTTCGCCCATAAGGGAAAAAACAAGGGAAATTACATAAGGATTGAACACTAAACAGACGAACCCCCTTGATATATCAATGGTTTTTCAGGATTTGACAGATAAATCAGTATTGATTTTTTTCAACAGTTTCTTGTCCTTGTCGATGCAGGTGGGGTGGGTCAGCTCATAGCGGTCCCCCATGTTCTCATAGCCCCAATCGCACATCAGCTTCAGGATCGGATACAGCGTTTTCCCATGCTCCGTGATGGAATACTCCACCTGAACAGGCGCCGTCGGAATCACCGTCCTGTCTATGATCCCGTCCTCCTCCAGCTCCCTCAGCTGTGCAGTCAGCGTCTTCTTAGGCGCCTTCTCCAGATACCGCAGGATTTCATTGTACCGCCTGCTCCCCTCAAACTGCAGATAATGCAGAATCAACGGCTTCCACTTCCCGCCGATCACCTTCAGCGTCACTTCTATCTCACTCGATACGACTTTCTTCTCTGCCATCCATGTTCTCCTTTTTTTGGCGTATTTCGGATGAATATCAATTTTATTATACCAGATTGATCTCAAATTGCAAAAAAGTAAGCCTCAACCTGCTGTTCCTGCATGGCCAAGGCTTACGATATCATTCATTACAATTCCACAACCTTACAATGGTGCTCCTTGCTGGCTCTGTCATATGCCATCCCCACGGCCAATATCCTGCCAGTATAACCTCCCCGATCTCCCAGGCGTCCCTTGAATTTCAAATCATATTTTTTGTCAATAATCTGCCTGATCGCGGCTTCCGGGCTCTGATCCACCTTTAATTCAAGGATAATCCCATCTGCATGAGGGTTATTCGGATAGAGCACAAAGTCTGCAAACCCTTTGCCCGCCCGCTCCTCTCTCTCAATCCGGTATTCATTCCGCGCCGACAAATATATGAGATTTACCAGCGCTGCTAAATCCCCTTCATCGTTATAATTTAATATAGGAGTCTCAGTGTCATGCGCAAATGACAAAATCTGTTCCATTTCCTCTGTGTTGCCCTTTAAGGTCGCTATCAGCATCCGCTCGGATTCTAAAGCCAGTTTTGAAATATATCCCATCTTTTTATTGGTCAGAACATCTTCAAACTTTATCATCAATTCTTTATTGGGAATGGATACCTCACCATTGTAATAGCTTAGGAATCCATATACCACCATAGCGGAAAATATCTCATCCTTTGTCTCTAAGTCCATGGATACTGCCGCATAGTTTTGAATTCTGACAGGAATTGCTTCCCCGGCTACCATACGTACCAGGTCCTCCTGAACATCCGCAATATTGTTTTTAATGTAGTAAAAAATCTCATCGTATGGGCCGGAGCTGGTCCAATAACTTTGTATCTGGTTGGACGTCAATGCACAGATCACTGCCCGCGGATTAAAAATCTTTTCGCCGTTTGCAGTCTGATAGCCATTGTACCATTCTCTCAATTTTTCCAGTTCAACCTGCGGTGATTTTTCGAGCAGCTCATACCGCCTGTACAACTCTGTAGTCTCTTTTTCCGTAAAGCCAAAATACTCCGAATATTTGATGGACGTTGCCATATTATATTCCACAAACATATTGAGCTCGGACCCGCTGCTGTACTTGGCTATCGGCAGGATGCCAGTCATATACGCCAGCTCCACATACCCCTTTGACTTTAGAAGCAGTTTCAGAAACTGCAGAAATTTTGCCTGGTCTTCCTTCGTAAAAATGCTGTTGTGAAACATGGAATCCCACTCATCCATGACAAACACAAAACGCTTTCCCAGCCTGGCAAACACTTTATCAAACGCTTCCCAGGGACCATGTTCCGGGACAATATCACATTCCGGATACTGAGCCACCAAATCATCCACCAGCTTGTTTCCAATAAAATTAATATAAGTCTGGTAGGAATCACAGTTCCATGGCATATTGCTAAAATCAATAAAGATAACATCATGCTGATTCAAATGAGCGGCATAGCCGCTGCTCTTTCCTATCTTCAGGTTATGAAAAATCGAATCAGAATCTATGCCCCTCTCCAGAAAAGCTGTGATCATATGTGCTATGACTGTCTTGCCAAACCGTCTTGGCCTCGTCACGCACAGATACTTATTGGGTGAGGATATCCCTTCCATGATTTCTTCCAGCATAAGCGTTTTATCGACAAAATAGTTGCCTTCACGAATTTCTTTATATAAGGTATACGGTGTAAGCGTATTGAAGTAGTTCATATTATCCCTTCCCGCAATGCAATATGGCTAATAGATTCTCTCCTATTATATCGTTTCTTATTCCATATTACAAGGAAATGCTGCTTCCATCCTCCTGATTAAAAATCAAAATGATCCGGGTCGGAACCGACCCGTTGGTTGCGGTTTAGGGCGTTGATGGCTGCCATGTCGGCTTCGGATAACTCAAAGTCGAAGATGGCTTTGTTGGAGATGATCCGTTCGCGGTGGGTGGACTTGGGGATAACAACCACGTTGCGTTGGATGTCCCAGCGAAGAACGATCTGGGCCGGGGTTTTGTTGTATTTTTCGGCCAGGCTGACTAGTGTTTTATCCTGGAGAAGGTTGCCGCCGGTGCCGCCTAGAGGGCTCCACACCTCCACTGCGATGTCCCAGCTGAAGCAGTAGTCGATCAGCGGCTGGTTGCTAAAGTAGGGATGGGACTCGATCTGGTTGACTGTGGGCATCTGCTTTGCGGTCTTTTCCAGCCGCTCCAGGTGGCTTTTATGGAAGTTGCTCACGCCGATGGCCCGGATCTTTCCCTCTTTAAAGAGCTCCTCCATGACCGACCACGCCTCGCAGAAGCCGTCCGCCGGCCAGTGGATCAGGTAGAGATCGACGTAATCCGTCTGGAGGGCCCTGAGGCTTTCCTCAAACGCTTCCCTTGTGCGCCCTGCCCGTATATCGGCATTCCAGAGCTTTGTGGTCAGAAATATATCCCCACGGGCGATGCCGCTTGCCTTTATTCCGTCTCCGACGCTCCTTTCATTGCCGTAAATCTTCGCAGTGTCAATATGGCGGTATCTGGCTTCCAACGCCCATTTAACCGCATTGACCGTCTGCTCGCCGTCCGGCGTCTGAAAGACGCCGAGTCCCAGCTGGGGAATCTTGACTCCGCCGTTTAACTGTACATAATTCATAGAGACCTCCTTCTTGTTAACTTATTTTGCCATGATATAGATGTTGTACATATCCGCCTCATACAGCACCTTCGCCGAGCCCTTGTGTCCGCCTGCCGCAGCCGCGCATTTGCGGGCCATCTCCTGAAGCTCCTGGTCGGTGGGCTCTACGCCCAGCTCCTTCAAGGAAAGCGGCATATGGATCGTGTGGAAAAATTCCTCCAACGCCTCGATTCCCTTCAGCGCGATATCCTCAGGAGCTCCGCTGTCCGCGATTCCCATCACCTGAACTGCAAACCGGTGGAACCGGGGCAGACAGTCCTTATAAACATATCTGGCCCAGCTTCCCCAGACAGCCGCCAAGCCAGCGCCATGGGCTACGTCAAACAGACCGCCGATCTCATGCTCCAGGGCGTGGGAGGCAAAATCGCCGCTGTCGATCCCGCAGCCGGTCAGTCCGTTGTGTGACAGGCTTCCCGCCCACATGATCTCGGCCCGGGCTTCCTCATGTTGGGGATCATTCGCAAGAATTTTTGCATTTTTTATTACGGTGCGCATCAATGCCTCCGCAATGGTGTCTGTGATCTCCATATGACTGCCGTCGGTGAAATAGCGCTCCATGGTGTGCATAAGTATGTCCGTGCAGCCGCAGGCCGTCTGATAATCCGGGAGTGTCATCGTAAGCTCCGGGTTCATAATGGCGAATCTGGGGCGGCTAAGGTCGCTGCTGTAACCGCGTTTGATCCATCCGTCCTCGTTGGTGATCACGGAGGAATCGCTCATCTCACTGCCGGTCGCGGCAAGGGTCAGCACGACTCCGATCGGCAGACAGGCCGTTGCATTTCTTTTATAATCGTAAAAATCCCACACATCGCCATCATCCACAGCCCCGTATCCGATGGCCTTGGCAGAGTCAATGGCGCTGCCGCCTCCAACCGCCAGAATAAAGTCCACACCTTCCCGCCTGCTCAGCTCGATTCCCTCATAGACGAGGGAGAGTCTCGGATTGGGCACGGCGCCGCCCAGCTCCACAAAATCGATCTGCTCCGCCTCCAGAGCCGCCTTCACCCGGTCAAGGAGACCGGGGCGCTTCACGCTTCCGCCGCCATAGTGGATTAACACCTTTTTACAGCCCTGGGCCTTGACGAGTGTTCCCACCTGAGTTTCCGTTCCCTTGCCAAAAACCACCCTGGTGGGTGTGTAATACTGAAAGTTATTCATATCATGATCCTCTTTTCTGTTCATCTGTAATCCTGTGCTACACTGTAAGTATAGGCGCACGGACCGCAAAGCACAAGAAGGCACAATTTACTGCCCAGGGCACTTTTTTGTATCCTCCTTTATGTTCGGGCAACCGTGACAAAGGCCCGGTAATTCAGCCTTCTCCAATTCTCCACTGTAAAGCCGCGGGCCGCCAGCATCCGATATATCTCCTTTTTTCCATAAATTTTAAAATCCCCGGCCCCCTTTCCCTGAAAGCTGAGATTCAAAAGGGCCCGGACCGGTGCCGGGGCGGTGGGATCGCCCAGAATGAAGGTACCCCGGGGCTTTAACACTCGTCTGATCTCCCCCAGCACAGCGTCCGGGTGAGGGTAGTGGTGAAAGGAGGCATTGCAGATGACCAGATCAAAGCTATGGTCTTCATATGGCAGGCACTCGGCGTCCCCTACCGTCAGAGAGGCTCGTTCTCCCAGCCTCTGCTCTGCCTCCGCGATCATGTTCAGGGACAGATCAAGACCATAAAGCGCCGCCCCGGTTTCCAGAAGCTGCATCAGGATGTTCCCGTTTCCGCACCCTACATCCGTAGCCCTACTCTCGTTGATACAATGTAACGATGAACACGGATACCCCATTAACGATGAACACGCCACCCTCTTAACGATTGTGAACAGGTGCAAAATAAGGGGTGTGCATAATCTAACGATAGAAAAAGCACCCGACCGAAGCCGGATGCCGTAAAAATGTGTATTCTGTTCAAATCTCTGTGCCGTCTCGGAATGTCACTCGGATGTCTTTTTCGCTGTAGACCGTCACGAAGTCCACCAGGCTCGTCCAAGTCTCCTCGTCAAATTCTGTAATGGGCTGCTGGCTTTCAATGGATGCGATGAACTGCTCCATCTGTTTTTTCCTTGCGGCGTTATCTGCAATCGCCTCCGTGGCTTCATCGTACTGCGCCTTTGTCTTTTCGTAGCGTTCCACCAGACTGTTGTAGCGCTCTGTGTACTCGTCCTGGTCGAGAGCAACACGGGCGTTTTCATTTACACACCGCTCGGTCAGTTCTACGATAACTTCCAGCTCACTGTGAAGCTCCGCCTGCCTTTTCTCCAGTTCAGCATTGCCGCACAGCATGGCGATGATGGTCTGCACATTGGCAATCAGCTCATCCCGCTCGGAAAGCAGAATGTTGACTGCCTGGACGAATACTGCCTTGACCTCATCCTCGGTGACGTGCGGAGTGCTGCACTTTTTATCGCCTTTGTACTTGTGATTGCACTGGTAAATAACCCGGCGGTATTTGTCGTTGGAGTGCCACACCTTTGTGCCGTACCAGCAGCCGCATTCACCGCATTTGATTTTGGAGGAGAACATACTCACTCCACTGTATCGCTGCCTGCCCTTCGAGCGCCTTGCCATCTCTGCCTGCACATAGTCGAAAGTATCAGGGTCGATGATAGGCTCGTGGTTTCCCTCAACATAATACTGCGGAACCTCGCCCTCGTTTTTCTTCATCTTTTTCTGTAAAAAGTCCACTGTGAATTCTTTTTGCAGAAGGGCGTCGCCTTTGTACTTTTCATTGGTGAGGATGCTGCGGACGGTTCCCTGATTCCAGACTTCCTTGCCAGCGGGAGTAGGGAGATGCCGTGCCGTCAGCTCCTTTGCGATTGCATGGCAGGTCAGTCCCTCAAGGAACAGCGAGTAGATTAACTGCACGGTTTTTGCCTGCTCTTTGTTTACCACAAAGCCGCCGTTCGGTCCACGGTCATAACCGAGGAAGCGTTTGTAGGCCACGCTTGCTTTGCCGTCTGCAAACCGTTTTCTCCGTCCCCAGGTGGTGTTTTCCGAAATACTCCGGCTTTCTTCCTGTGCCAGAGATGACATGATGGTGATCAGCAGCTCGCCCTTGGCATCAAAAGTCCAGATGTTCTCTTTTTCAAAGTAGCACTCTGTGCCGTTTTCCTTTAGCTGTCGGATTGTCGACAGGCTGTCCACCGTGTTTCTGGCGAACCTGCTCACGCTCTTGGTTACAATCAAGTCTATTTTCCCTGCAAGGGCATCCGCTATCATAGCCTTGAAGCCCTCACGTCTTTTGGTGCTGGTTGCGCTGATTCCATCATCCGTGTATATGGAGACGAACTCCCAGTCATCACGGCTCTTGATGTAATGTGTATAGTAATCAACCTGTGCTTCGTAGCTGGAAGCCTGGTCTTCATGGTCGGTTGAGACACGGGCATAGCCGGCCACCCGGCGCTTTTTCTTACTGCCGATAGGGACGGCAGTGTACTTTGCGATTGTAGCAGGAATCGCCGTTACTTTTCTTTCCGCCATGCTTTTCCACGCTCCTTTCTCAGCTGTTTCATGTGTTCGCTCATCTGCTGCCGTCTTTCAGGCGTATAGGCGTCCTTGACGGATTCCCGGAATTTTTCTCTCTGCTCATCTGTCCACGGTCTGCCTACACGCTCCGGCGGTATCCACTCACGGCTGACCGCCGTTCCGTCTTTAAGGCAGAACACAATTTCAGACGCTGATAAAACATCGATGTGGTCAATCCGTTCTCGGAATACTCCCTCATCGAAATCTTCCGTGTCCAACACTTCTGAAATCATTACTTTCAGCAAATCCTCACGCAGACCGACTGTATCACAGCCATTATGCTCGGCACATCTCCAATACCGCATCTTTCCGCCCTCGGCATCCGCTTTTTTCTGCAATGTTCCCCTGAAATTACAGCCGCAGTGGACGCATTTTATTTTAGCGGTCAGGCAGGATGCACCCTTCGGATTTGTACCCGTCTTTCTTCTCTGTGCCGACACTCTCGCACGATACTCAGGTGTCCAACAGTCCTGATGGCCTGTATTCGGACAATCCTTTGTAATCACACGTCCGTCTGTCATATGAAATTCCAGCGTGTACCGTTTCGGCACATCAATGTAGTCCACCTTCTCCAGAAAAACATCCTCATTAAAATCATCAATTCCGAGAACCTCTGCACACGCCAGCACAAGGTTTTTGTGGTTGATTGTGCCGCCGACCGGGCAGCCGTCTCCCTGCTTCTTTTTCTTCTTGCTTCCGCAGTTCCAGAATTCCTGATAGTGACCGTTTTTCGTGCGGCGACTGTGCATATAGCTCTGACCGCAGTATGGGCATTTGATTTTTCCTGTAAAACAGCAGGTATTCAGGCTCTTGTTCGCCAATGCGCCAAGCTCCCTGCGCCTTGCCATTTCCTCCTGCACATACTGGAAGGTCTCCATATCAATAATCGGCTCGTGCGTGTTCTCCACATAATACTGCGGCAGCTCGCCGCGATTCTTTTTCCGCTTTTTCTCAATGGGGTCGGAGATAAACTCTTTTTGCAGGAGCAGGTTGCCCGTGTAAGTCACATTCGTCAGAATGGTTTTCAGGTTGGAATCCCGCATCACACAGCCATTGATGCTCCGAATGCCCTCGGCTTCAAATTCGCGTTCTGTTTCCAGCCTGGATTTCCCGTCCAGAAAATTTTGAAAGACCCGTTTTACAACTTCTGCTTCTTCCGGCACGATAACGAGCTGGTCGCCATCCCAGCGGTATCCCAGGATTCGGAACCGCCCGTTCGGTATGCCATTCTCCATCCGTTTGCGGATGCCCCATTTTACATTGTCGGAAATACTGCGGCTCTCTTCCTGTGCAAATGACGCAAGGATGGAGAGCATCAGTTCTCCATCCCCGCTCATGGAATTGATGCGCTCCTTTTCAAAGCGCACCTCAATCCCCAAGTCCTTCAGGTGCCGTACTGTTTCCAAAAGGTCTACCGTATTTCTGGCAAACCTCGATATGCTCTTCGTCAGGACGATATCGATTTTCCCTTTCTCACAGTCCTCCAGCATCCGATTGAACTCATCACGCTTGACAGTGTCAGTGCCGGAGATGAAGTCATCTGCGTACACTCCGACATACTCCCATTCGGGATTTTTCTGTATCAGGCCGCTGTAATAGCTTATCTGTGCGGAAAGGGAATGAAGCATTCGTTCCGACTGCATGGATACCCT
>Ga0192243_10062_pt1 | contig 44490 bp, 42 predicted proteins | sample Koala_Koa27_K3_FD_131233 | JGI IMG/M metagenome (GOLD analysis project Ga0192243, IMG submission 131233) | Enriched cells from koala feces incubated with labeled cellulose particles, San Francisco Zoo, California, United States - Koala_Koa2-7_K3 ... | reverse complement strand
GTAGAAGAATGACAGAAGAATTAAAAGATTTGATTGAAGCAAAGTTTAATATTGTGTATTTAGCTGATGAAGGTGAAGGAAAAGATAAAAATTTTATTTTTGAACAAAGTACTCCAGCAAAAACTTGGTCAATAAAACACCCTTTAAATAAATATCCAAGTTTAATACTTTTTGACAATGAAGGAAATTTTATGATGTCAGAAGTTAAATATATTAATACATTATTCCCAAAAACTCAATTTTCATTTTCCTTCCTTTGACAATGAAGGAAGTTTTATGATGTCAGAAGTTAAATGTATTAATACAGAAGAAATAGTTATTAATTTTAACAGTGAAGTAGCAGGAAGGGCAATTTTAAATTAAAAGAGGTGAACTAATGGCAGTAATAAAAATATTATCAGATATTGATTTAAAAGAGGGACAGCTTTTAAATACAAGAATTGAAAATTTATCAACAGACCCTATAGTTAATGTTCCAGGAAAATTATATTACAATACAGAATTAAAAAACATTAAAGTTGGAGATGGAAATAATTGGAAAATTTTAGGAGAAGACAGTGAAACTTCTGGAATTAAAAAATATAAACAAAATATAGGTGATGGGACAAATAATTATTTTTTAATAAATCATAATTTATCAACAGAAGATATATCAATATCTATTTTTGAGGGAAAAGAATTGGTTATTTGTGATGTTGAAATAAGAGATTTAAATAACATTATTGTAAGAACAGCAGATATTCCAGAAGAGAATTCATTAAAAGTTGTTGTTATTGGATAAAAGGAGAGAAAATTATGACACTAGGAGAAATGAGTGAAAGACTTCAAAAAGCCTTCATAGAAGAATTTAAAACGAGAGAAATTGCTGAAAATAATCTTTCTGTTTATGAAGCTGAAGGGGAAATAATAGTTGGAATAAATAATTTAAAAATACCAGAGGATATATCATTGAAAGAGATGGAGGTGATGAAAGAATTGTATGCAGAATATAAGATTTACACATGTATAGGGCATGAAATTCTAGCTCAGATAAAACAAAATGATTTTTACAGAGTTATAGAAAGTTTAAAAAAAAGAAAAGAAGAATTGAGAGAGTAAAGGAGGTGATTAAAATCAATGACTAAAGCAATAATTAATCCTTATGATTTGTTGTATAAAGTTGAAAGGTTATTAAAAAATTATTTTGAGTATGATATTGAGATTGGTTTTTTTAAAACAGAGAATCTGATGGAAAAATTTACAACAAATAAAATAGTAATAGAACCATTATCAGATTATGTGGAAAGTGAAGGACTCAGCCCAGCTTTTCAAGTTAAAAACGTGGACTTTATGTATAATGTTCATTTAATAATTAAATCTAAAGCTGGAGATGAAGCTTTTAAAAAATTCTTATCTGAAAGACAGAAAATATTAGAAGTTCTATATAATGATGAATTAATAGGACTTGATACAAGAATACTTTCTCAAAGTATAAAAACTAATTTTAATACTGAAATATCCAAAAAAGTCATGTATGACATTTGGATCTGCACATTTGAAATCACAGCTAAATTAAGAAATAGGAGGAAATAATGAATTTAAAACTTTTAATTGGAGAACAACTTGATGAAAAAACTATGGCAACATCTTTTACAGCTTACCAAAATGCAACTGAGATAAATCTTACACCAAACTTTGGAAAAACAGATTCTGAAGCATTTACAGGTTCAGCATACAAAGGAAAATCTTTTGTATCTACAGCGGGGGCTACTGGAAATGTCTCATTTGAATTAACTTTAGAAACATTAAAAAATTTATTGCCAGCTTTTGGATACACTGTTGTAACTGGAACTGATCCAATATCAGAAGCTACAATAACTGATATAGCTAAAGCAAATACAAGTGGAAAAATAGAAAAATATTATACACTTATAGAACAAAATTTAGAAGATAATGAAGAAAGAATATTAACAGGGTGTCAATTAAATAATGTAACACTGGACATATCACAAGGAGCATACTGCAAGCTTACAGCTGATGTTGTTGGATATGCTTATGAATATAAAGACAGTGTAACTCATACTGGAACTCCTATTGGAGATATAGATGACTTATTAACATGTATAACTTCTAATATTGAAATGGGAAGTACAGATGTTTCAGCAGAAACTCAAAGTGTTTCAATAGCTATAAATAATAATCTTGAACAAAAATATGGACTAGGTAATAGAAATGCTACTAAAATTACAAGAAATGGATTTATAGAGTCAAATGCAACAGTAACTTTAAATGCATATAACAAAGGTAAATTTAAAGAAGGAATTGAAGCTCTTATGGCAAATGATAAAGTTTCATTAACAATAAAAATGGCAGAAAACTTTAATACAGGAGCAGGAATAGTATTTATAAAAATTCCTAATATGAATGTAACATCAGTAGAAATGACTGATAAAAATGCTGGTGGAGGAATGACACAAAATATGGATATATCATATGATATAACAGCAGGAACACCTATGTCATATCTGTTTGGAACTTTAAAATAAGAAAAATGTGGAGGAGATAGATAATGAACATAAAAAAAATAGGAAATGACAAAACATATATTGAGTATAATCCTGTTATTAACTTTGGAACTAGAATAGGAATTAAAAAAATAGGGGAAAGTACTTTTGTAATTGATGAAAAAGAAAAGACAATAAAATATGGAAGACAAAGTTTTGAAGAAAGTCTAGAATGTTTTGTTTTATGCAAGCAGGTAACAAAGATAGTAGAAAATGGAATAGTTGTTTTTGAAGGGAAAGGGAATTTAAGTACAGAAACACTAGGAAAAGCAGAATATAATTTATTTAATCTTCAAAAAGCATTTGATGAAATTATAAAAAGTCTTCCAACAGCATTAGAGGAAGAAACTGAAAAAAAGTAATGCTGATGGCTTGCAACTATTTTGTAGGAAGTAATAGGGGAAGCAAAGTTTCCCCTTTTTTTAAAGAAATTCAAGCTGCAAATAAAAAAATAGAAAGAAATCTTAGATACTTAAAGGTAGATTCAATGACTGGTTATTTTGAAATAAGATTTTTACCATTAGGGGAATCATTAGGTTATGATAATCATCCATTCTATATTATTGAAGATCTTGAATTGATTAAAAACTGTCTGAATGAAGCTGTAAGCTTGAAGAACTCACAAAAGGCAACCTCTAAGAAAGACAGCATGAAAAAAAGATGAAAGTGGGGTGAAAAATGACAAATATTGAAGATAACACGGATAAACGTTTTCAACAATTATCTATGGTTACAGGATTAACAACTCAAAGTGCAAGAGATGAGGTTTTTAAAGAAACTTCAGCTGCTCAAAAAATTTTTTTAGAAAAAGTTGAAACAGGTATTAAAGAAGCAGAAAAAATAATTTCTGAAAGTGTGTCAATACAAAAGGTCAACATTAAAGAATCAAAAGAGTATATTCAGACACTTTTTGGAAATGCAGCCAAACTCTATGATAAATTGAGTACAAGCACAAATGAAAAGTTAGAAAATTTCAAAAATCAAGGAAAAGCAAAAGGTAAGGAAGTATTAAACTTACTTACTACTAATTTACCAGAAGGAGTAAATTCAGATGAAGAATTAATAGAAAAATTTTCAAATAAAGTAAGAACAAATATGGAACTTGAAAAGAAGGTAGAATATGCATTGGAACAGTCCACAGTTCTTAAGCTTCAATTAGAGAAATCAGAATCAAAGATATCTGTTTTAGAATCAAAAATAGGAGAATTTAATAAGCTTGATTCTAGTGGACAACCTGAGGAATCTAAAACCATGAGAAGTCAGCTTTTTGATAAAACTAAAGTAGTATTGGATTATATAGGAAGATATCTAGCAGCTAAAGAGGTATTAGGTTATATAGCAGGAACAGCAGTAGGAACAGTAGGAGCTGGTCTTGGATTAGCAATAGGAGGAATAGCAGTTGGGGTTGCTGATCTTTATGATATGGATAGAAAAAATACAAAAGATGGAAAAAAAATAAGTGAAGAAAATTCAACTGTTGATGGACAAATAGCTAGACTACAAGCAGTAAAAGAAGATTTAGGAAGAGAAGATCCTGTTATTAAGCCAGACTTACTAGATGGCATAATTCCTCTTGCCCCATTAAAAGAAATGATGGAAAAGGTTTTAGAAAATAAAGATAATGAAGAACTTTATAAAGAAGGAATAGCAGACATAAATTATTATGTTGCTTCACATTTAAATAGGTTGAAAAATACTAAAATAAATCAATTAAGAGAAAAGTATTATGATCAAGAAAATAATGATTTAGAAAAATTAGCTTTTGAAAGTATGTATAATGATCCTAAACAAGAAATTATTCCAAAATTAGAAGATGAAATTAATCCAATATACAAATTCTTAAATGAATATAAACAGGCTATAGAGGAAATGTATAAAAGTTTAACTGTAAATAATCAAAGTGAAGTGCCTGGAAGTTTGCTTCCTTGTATTCAAAAAACGAAAGAAGAAATGAAAGAACTTGAAAAAGCAAGTACTTTCCAAACTATTTTAGACAACTATGAGAAAGAGATGGAAAAAACTCCTAAAATTTGGGATATATTGGGACTAGATGATGAAGCTAGAATAAAACAAGAGATAAGTAAAATTCAAAATCTATTAACATCTTTAGTATCAAATGATGGAACTGTAGTTGATACAATAGAGTTTAAAGAAAATAAAGAAAAATTAAAAGCTTTACAAGAAGAATTAGAAGCAGTAGAAGCTGCAGCTGAAATGAAAAGAGAAGAAGAAAATGCAATGAGAAATCTTGTAAATGTAATGAATCATTTTGGTAATAACCTTATTGCAGTAGGAGAAGGTTTAAATAGCTCTTTTCTTAAAAATAGTGGAAATGTAGTAAATGCTTTCTCATCAATAACGGATGGATTTAATCTTTTTAAGGGTAATGGTGGACTTAGCTCTATAACAGGTATGTTTAAAGGTGGAATGACAGGTTCAGTAAAAGGTCTTGAATCTATAACAGGAGCTCTTACAAGTGTTTCAGGAATAATTGCAGGAGTTAATGTAGCATCAAGTTTAGTTTCTTCTCTTAGTGGAAAAGATAAAAAGAAAAAAATAGAGAAAAGTAATGAAGAAAATAAACAGGCTTTTGAAAATTCAACAACAACTCTTTTAGGCTTCGTAGAAGCTATAAAAGCTAATATTTCAGCTATAAATAGTTACAGCAGTACTTTACTTGGATATGCTACTAATAATACTACTCTTTCAGGGATAGCTAAAGTAGAAAAGAATTTTGATCTATATATCAAAGCTATGGTAGATGGAACAAAAGATTTTGGAACTGTAACAGGACTTGTAAAAAGTAAAACAAAATATAAATCTTGGTTTAAATCTAAATCAGCTGATACTTATGAAGCTGTAGAAGTTAAAGAAGCAGATATTTTAAAATCTATGGGAATAACTAATACAACTATAGATAATATGGATGAAAATCAATTAAGAAATTTTGCAGAAAAACTTAAAACAACAGGAAGAGGAGATTTGTTAATAAATCTTGTTGATAGTAACTTTGAAGAATGGAAAGAGGGAGTATTTGAATATGTAGCTCAATTAGATAAGTTAAGAGAGGAACAAGATCAGTTGCTCAGCAATTCAACTCTTAATGCTTTTGAAGGTATAGATGTATCAAGTTATAAATCTCTTGTTCAGGAATATACTCAAATGTTTGAGGATATGGGATTAAATACTGATGCATATAAAGATACTATTGAAGAGATGGCAAGAAATGCACAAGTTCTGGTAACAGCTATGCAGGATGTAAGAAGTTCATTTATAGAAGCTTTATCATCAGGAGAAACAAGTGACTTTAGTTCTTCTATGAGTTCATATTTTAAGAAAATTCTTAATAATGCAGCACAAGTAACATATGATGTGGCTTACAGCTCAATAGATGAATATATGACTAAAGAGTTTGAGAAAATATCTGAAAAACTTGTTGATATGAAAAAGAATGGAGTTCTTGATTTTAATGGATTCTGGGATAATTTTAATTTTAATAAGATACTAGAAGCAGATAGAATCACTACAGACTATGAAAAAGTAATAAATGATTTGAGATCACAATTAGAAAACAGGGGATTCTCAAATTCTCTTATAGATAGTATGCTGCCAGCTACAGAACTTTCAGAAAGAGTAGACAGTATAAAAAGTATGCTATCAAGTGCTATGTCAGAGGCTTTAAACAATAATTCCTTTGCTTCATTTGAAGAAAGTTTAGGAAACTCTATATATGAAAGTGTAAAAGACAGCTTAATTCAAGCTTTTGTAGATAGTGAAGTATATAGAACATATATGAATCAATTTTACAATATGGATGATATAAAAGAAAAATTGTCACAGGCTGCAAATGCACAGCAAGGGTTTAACTTAATGCAGGACTATTTAAAAGATTTAGAATATGAACTTGAAAAAATGGGATTGAATAGAGGGAATGCAGCAAATGGAAATTCAACAGAAGAGAATACACTTGGGAACTCATACTATCAAGATAGTGGTATTGAATATAACATCACTATTGAACAGAATTTTTCAGGAGTATATGGTTTTGATGCAATGTATGATGTAGCAAAGAAAGGAGCAACAGAAGCAATAGAAGAATGGAAAAATCAAGGTAAAATAATTTCTACAATTTAAATTAAGATACAAAAATAGAACTTTGGCAACTGAATAATCTGAGAGATAAAATAAATAATGAAATTTCCAATATGTTAATAAAATATGATATAATAATATCATAAATATATTGGGAGGAATGATTTATGAAAAAAAATGTATTAATATTAATTATGTTCTTGTTAACATTGACAAGCTGTGGTAAAGAAAGAATTGAAGATATGTCAAAATTAGAATTAAGAGATGGAAAAATTTATGTAATAGGTGAAAATAAACCATATACAGGTACATTTATTAAAAAATTTGAAAATGGTAATTTACGAAAGATAGCTGAATTTAAAAATGGGGTTCCTCATGGAAAAGAAGAAACATATGATAAAAATAGTCAATTATTATTATTAAATACATATAAAAATGGAAAAAAAGATGGACAGCAAAAACTTTATTATGAAAATGGTAATTTAAGAGCTGAAGATAAATATACAAATGGAAAAAATGATGGAGTTTCAAGAATGTATTATGAAAATGGTCAGTTATGGAGAGAATCAAAATATAAAAATGGTGAAAAAATAGCTCCAACAAAATGGTATGATGAAAATGGAAATCCTAAACCTTCTTTATAAAAGATTGAAAGGAATGATTTATGAAAAAAAATGTATTAATATTAATTATGCTCTTATTAACATTAACAAGTTGTGGGAAGGAAAGAATTGAGGACAATTCAAAATTAGAAATAAGAGATGGAAAAATTTATGTAATAGGTGAAAATAAACCATATACAGGTACATTTATTAAAAAATTTGAAAATGGGAATTTAAGAGAAGAGAAAAATTATAAAAATGGACTTCGTCATGGAAAGCAAGAAATATATGATAGAAGTGGTCAATTATTATTATTAGATACATATAAAAATGGACAAAAAGATGGCCCTCATAGAGGCTATTATGAAAATGGAAATTTACAAACAGAAGCAACATATAAAAATGGAAAAAATGATGGAGCTACAAGGGTTTATTATGAAAATGGTCAGTTATGGAGTGAATCAAAATATAAAAATGGTGAAAAAGTAGCTCCAACAAAATGGTATGATGAAAATGGGAATCCTAAACCTTCTTTATAAGAAATTGAAAGGAATGATTTATGAAAAAAATTGCATTAATATTAATTATGATCTTATTAACATTAACAAGCTGTGGTAAAGAAAGAATTGAAGATATGTCAAAATTAGAAATAAGAAATGGTAAAAATTATTTAATTGGAGAAGATAAGCCATATACTGGAACTTTAATCAAAAAATATAAAAATGGAACTATATGGGATCAAACAAAATATAAAGATGGGCTTCTTCATGGAGAATTAAAAATTTATTATGAAAATGGGCAATTAGCATCAATAGATGTGTATAAAAATGGGGAAAAAAATGGTTTTCACAAAGGTTATTATGAAAATGGAAATTTACAAACAGAAGCAATGTATAAAAATGGAAAAAATGATGGAGTTTCAAGAATGTACTATGAAAATGGTCAATTATGGAGAGAATCGAAGTACAAGAATGGTAAAAAAGTAGCTCCAACAAAATGGTATGATGAGAATGGGAATCCTAAATCTTCAATATAATTAAATAAAAATTAATAGTTATTTTACCCCTCAGGTTATTCAGTTGAGGGGTTTTTTATTTGTCAAAAGGGAGGAGGAAATAAAAAATGACAGAAACATATTTCAAAACATTAACAGAAGCAGATATGTTTAAATTTAATGGAGTTGTAATTAATGTTACAAAAGGAACAGTCTTAACAAATATTATTGAAGATATATCACTCTTTTACTCTAATAATAGTAAAAGTATTAAATCACTTACAGCTTCTTTTTCAATAGATGACACATCTCTTATTACTACTGGAGATATTATTGAGATAAAAGCAGTTCATAAACTAAAAGAAATAGTAATATTAAAAGGAAAAGCTGAATTACAAGAAAGAAAACTTAATAACAGCTTAATTCATAATCTGCAGGTAATTGTTTATGATGAAATAAAAGATTTATTTTCAAAAACTGTATCAAAAGATACTTTTGCTTTTGACAACTGGGTATATTACAAAAATAATGAAAATAATTCCTTATTATTTAATATCATAAAAGAACTTGGAATAACTGCAGATAATGTTGTATTTGAAGACATAAGAGACAGTCAGACAAGGCTGATCAAGATACCTTTTATGGTATTTACAAAAGGAAATAAATGGATAGATGAACTGGAAACAGTAATAGATTGTATAAAAGGAAGAATGTACATAGATAATAACAATAAGGTAGTTATTAAAGGGGGGCTTTATAATCCAGAAGAAAATATAATCTGCCACTTTAATCAAACAAATATCTTAAATAGTGTAACTCAAAAATATTCTTATGCAAAATACAATGGAATAAGAAAAACTTTTGATAGTTACAGTTATTTGGAAAATCAACCTTGTTTCAATCTAGCTCAGAAAATTGAAGTTGAAGCAGGAACAACACCAGAAAATCAAAATAAGATAATGTCTATAAAGTATATAACAGATGTTATTACTCAATATAATTTTACAAAAGCTACAGGATATTATTTCAATGAGCTATCTGAAAAAGTAGATATTAATTTAATAGAGGGAACTCATTATGATTTTGTATCTTTTATAAACAGTGGGGCACAAGTTAAGTTTTATAATCCATATGCTTCTAAATTATATATAGAGAACTTTGAAATAAAAGGAGTTCCAGTTATAAAGTATGAAGATAATGAGAGCATTGTCAAAAATACAGATGTTGAAACAGAAGAACAAGAGAATTTTCCAACTGTAAATAAAAATAAATATATACAAGAAATGCAGTTTGCCACAGAAATTGCAGAGTATGAATATAGAGAAGAATGTCTTGATGGAATAGAATTATCTTTTAAAAGTTTATTTTGTCCTTTCGTGATGATAGGAGATTTAATTGAAGTTGTAATTGATGATATAAGTACTCCTGCAAGAGTAACAAATATAAGTCATACTATTTCAAAGACAAAAGGATTTAGCAGTGAAATTACAGCAGTTAAAATTGATACTTCTATTCAGACATTCAAATATAATACTGTAGAAAGTTTAAAATCAAATGGAGAATATATTGAAACTATAAATAATTTACAAGATCAGATTGAAAATATAGAAGCTCCTCCAATCGATGAAGATCTATTGAATAAACTGAATGCAAAAGGATTTATTCAGGAAACACAGCCAACAGCAACAGCAGAAGGAGATGTATGGTATCAGCCAAGTAGTAAAATATTTAAAGTATGGAAAAATGGAACATGGCAGGAAGCTATGGAAGATGACATTATGCCAGCTTTAAAATCTTCAATAATGGCACAGGCAGGAGTATTCAGAATAGGAAGCAATGACACAGAAGCAGGGATCTTTTTTCAATATGATGAAGATACAAGCAATCCAGTATTTGGAAGAACTGATCCAACAAATATTGCAAGAATAGTTATAAATAAAGATGCAGGAGTAATAATTCAAAATGCAAATAATAGGCTTGCTTTTAATGTAAAAAATCCATTGAAGCCAGCAGAAATTACAAGCCAATTATTAATGGGAGTGACTAATCCAGAAGATACAAAACATCAAGGTACAATTTTTCAAATAGGAGAAGAAAATACAGGAACATATATAAAACTTACTGATGGAAAAATAAAGCAGGAAGTAGGAGGAACAGACCTTGCAAACTTTGTTGATGATATAGGAAAGGGGAAATTTGAAATAAATGCAAATACCCAAGTAAATGGAGTGTTGGAAGTTTACAGCAATGACAAAGGGATAATTTCATATGATGGAACTACACAAGCTAACAGCACAAAAAGAATAGTTATAAAAGGTGGGGAAATACTGTTTCAGGAAAAAGGTTGAAGTAACCTTTGGTATACAGTGAGTGTACTGAAAAAATACGTATTTATAGAATCTTTATATATAGGTTATATTCAAAATAAAATAGCATTGACAAGGTTTACAAGTCCTTTTCCAAATGACAGTATAAGGTGGAAAGGGATGAAGGTAGAGGCTCTTGTAAGTATTGCTGATGGTTGGAGTTTAGATTCTAATTTAACAGAAATACAAGTAGAAATACCAATAAAAACTAAACTAAGGCAAGATGGATATGTAGAAATATCTACAACAAATACAACTTTAAACCCATATAGTCTTATAAATATTATGCTATATGAAGCAGATTTAAAAACAATATAATCCTTTTCCAAATTTAATAAAAATGGGAAAGCTTAAAAGGAGAAAAGAAAATGGCATTTGCTGATTGGACTACTATTACAAATTATAATCAAGCTTTATATAAAACAAGAGCAAGTGAAAATTTTGAATTTATAATATCAGATAGTTTTAAAAATCCAGTATTTATGGTTTTTTGGAATGGGATTAAATATAATGGGACTATCACAGGGCTTTCTCCTGTTGTTTCTAAAGTATCAGGTACAAGGTATAAGGTAGCTCCTTATGTAAGAACACCATCACAATTAGCTTTGACAGTAACAACAGATAGTGTTTCGGTGGGTGGAATTTATCAATATGTAGTTAGTAATGTCCCAACTGCTAGAAGAATAAGTTTTGCAGGATATTTATATCCTACAGGAGTTGTAGGAGCTATGAATGGAACTGTAGATATAGAAGTTTTAAATCCTCAAAATAATTCTGTAATTCAAAAATTTTCAAGAGTAAATATGTCAGGAACTTCATATATGGGTAGTTATTGGTGGTTTTATGCAGTACCTCAACAATATTATGATAATGGGGTTGCATTAAGATATACTTTAACCCATACAAGAGGATTAAGTTGTAAAGATATTTTTGTGGTAGCAATAGATAATGATTTATTCTGGAAAGATAATGGGTCAGGAGGGCTTGTTTCTGATGGATATAATAAAGCTCTTGTAAGTGACGCAGAATTGACAATTCTTGTCCTTGAAAAAGGAGAAAGGGGGTTGACATAATGGCAGAATGGAAAACTAAAAATAAAATAAAGAAAACTCAAATAACAACAGCGAGAGGGAGCCAGTCAATCAATATTCAAAATCTTTTTGAAGGAGCAGGAGTTGAAAAAGCACAAGTATTTACTTTAAATGATGGGATAATTCTTGGAAGTACAGCTTGTGACTATTCTACATCGTGGAATTATGGAGACAAGAGTGTAACAATAGATAGTATAGCTAAAACTTGGAATACAACGCCTACTCTCTTTTTTGCAGATATAGAAAACAAAAGAGAACATCCATTGTATGCAGATGGGAAGTTCACTACAATAACTATTCCAAGTGGATACAGTCTTTATACAATAGAAGTAGCAGGAAAAGGAACGTTCACTGTATATGAAAATGAGGAACCAGTGACATTTCAAATGGCAGATAATAACACTATGACACCAGCTAAAGTATATAGAATATGCTACAAGCAAAAAGCTGAAACTGTAAATGTAAGAGTATCAGGAGTAAATATATCATGGGCTTACATGTCCTCTTGTTATTATTTCACTAAAAAAACTCAAAGCGTGAAAAATACAGTTGTAGTAACAGAATCAGTTTATGGGAACTTTGACACAGATAAGGGAATAACATTCCCAGCAACACCAGGAGAAAATCCAGAGCCAGAGCCAGAAAATCCAATAGGGCTTTTAGGTGGAGGAGATGAATTTGTAGATTTTTATTCTATGAAAAAGGAAGAAACAAATGAAGATATTACTTCCATATCAGAATTTAATTATGAAAATTCCAGTTTAGGATATATTTCCTTTCCTCATGTAACTAATATAGATGGGGAAATTAACTTAGAAACTTTAACGGGTTTAGACTATGTACAATTAGGAAGTTTAAACAATCCTGTAACATGGACTAATCCTATATTAAAAGCTCCGTTTCCTACTGGCTTTGAAGTTACAATATATACTCAAGGAGCAACTCCATTTGATATAGAAATAAGTCCAGCAATTGTGGGTGAAGATGGTTTTGTTAAGATAAAGTTTAAAGATTCAGAATTGGAGGTTGCTGATGGATAAAATAATAATGGGTGGAGTTGAATTTAAGTTTAATAATCTATACAAAAGAGGAGTAGAAACAGATGAATTAGGCTCTATGTTTAATTCTAATAAAGAAGTGACTTATGTAGAGATGGGAAAAATAACAGTAGCGAATTGGAGAGCATTTTATAACTGTTCAAAATTAAATACAATAATTTTAAAAAGATTGAGGGTTATAGGAGATGAAGCGTTCAGTGGATGTGGGTTTAAAACAATAGATATTTCAAATGTAGTATCTATTGGAGAAAAATGTTTTCAGGGAAGTGCAATCGAAACTATGAGCTTAAATGATGAAATAACAGAAATACCAGATGAAGCATTTAGGCAATGCCCTAATTTAAAAACAATTAAGTTACCATCTAATTTAGAAAGAATTGGAATTAGGGCTTTTTACAGAGCATATGATGTAAAAATTGAGTTGCCATCTACTATAAAAAGGATATCAACAGAAGCTTTTTATGCAGGAGGAACAGGAGAAATAAATCTATCTACAGAAGTATTAATAGGAGATAGAGCTTTTTATGGAAGTTATTTTTCTAAAATTGTTATAAAAAAAATAACAAATATAACAGAACAACTATTTAAAAGTTGCAGTTTTATAACAGCAGAATTTGAAAACGTAGAAGTAATTGAAAAAGAAGCTTTTTATTATTGTAGGGAACTTACAAATATTTATATGCCAAAAATAAGAAAAATAGGAAATTCTGCTTTTTATTATTGTCAAAAATTAGCTATAACCTCTTTACCTAATACACTTGAAGTGATAGAGGCTGGGGTTTTTGACAGTTGTAAAAATTTTTCTTTAACTTCTCTTCCAAATACAATTAAAGAAATTGGGGCATTTGCTTTTTTGGGTACATCAATAGCAATAAAACAACTTCCATTGAATATGAATAGGTTAGAAGATCAAGTTTTTAGTCATTGTCATTCACTAACAGAATTAACACTTGGAGGAAAAGGGCATCCAATGGAATATATAACTCCTCTTTTTCAAAGTGGAGATGATTACACTAAATATACTACGGGAAGTTTTTATGACTGCCCTAATTTAAAAAAATTAACAATATATACAACAGGTGGGCAGGCACTTGCAGGGGCTCCATGGGGAGCAACAAACGCAACAATAATTTATTTACCAGCATAAAGGAGGAACAAATGAAAGTATTGAATAATTTTAATTTTGAATTAAACGAAGCTAAAAATATGGTATTACATAAATTGCCAACTGCTTCATTGGGAGTAGAAGGGCAGATATTTTATAATACAACAACAAAAAAAGTTGTAATAGCAGGGGAGATGATAATATGAAAAATTTAGGTGAAGTTATAGACATAAAAGATATTCCAAGAAAAAGAGATATTCTTACACCAACTGAAGTTACAGTAGGGGATGAGATTAATCATAAATTGATGTCACAAATTCCAAAAAACTTTATAGCTTTTGATAATTTTTTTAATATCAAATATAGTGAATATGATGAGTTAGCTAATAATATGGGAATATCATCAACTACTGAATTTTACTGGGAGGAGATAAAACCTACTGTTGAATGTTTCTCTTTTGATAATGGTTTGAATAATGGAGGAACAAAAACTAGTGAAAGCTCATTAGCCTCAATTATTCAAAATATGATAGGGGGACTTTATAGAAGTGATAAATGGAATAATAGATACTTTAGAGAAATAAACAATGAGTCGAACAGCTTTACTAGTGCTTGTTTGTATATAATGCTAAAAGGTAGCGTAATAGAAGAAATAATAAACAATAATGAACCAGTCTTAATAGTTGCAGAATCTACTATGACAAGACAAAAAATTAATGATAATGGACAATTAATATATGCATATGAAAATTTTGTTGGAGGATCTACACAATTTTTACAAGGAGGGAATTATAACTTTGCAAATAATGCTCAATCAATTGAAACAGGAAAAATAGATTATGATTTTTATGCTAGTAAATTTTCAACTTATATAATAGGAGCTTATTTTTTCAATACACTAGCATGGGAAACTAACCAATTAAAAGCAAATATTTTTAATTTTAATTCTCCAACAAAAGACACAACAATGATAGGTTTGGGAATAAACTTTACATCTATTTTAAAAGATATAACTTTTCAAAATTTTAAAGTTTTTAGAAGAGTTAGAGGAGCAGGAGAATTATACATGGATTTACCTCCATTCTATTTTGTTCCACAATATCAAGATATGGCCAAATATAATTATTCAGGACAAGGAGATAATGCAATAGCAAGTAAAGAACTTACATATAGATTAGGAATAAAAAAATATATAGGGAATAAAAATGCTTAAAAGGAGGGTACTATGAAATACGGATATAATGAAAATGGAGATAAAATTTATGAAAATATTCATGGATACTATTATGATGAAAATGGAGATTGTTACTATGTTTATAAACCAAGCATTAATCACACTAAATGGAATAAAGAAAAAAGAGAATGGGAATGGGAAATTCCTGCAATCAATATTGAAAAGTATAAAAAAGAAATAGAATCATATAAATCTCAAATCTTGGAAACAGGTTTTATATTTAATGGACATATTCAAAAATGTAGGGATAAGGACCTAGCCCTTTTGAGTAATGCAATATCAGCATTAGAGGATTCAGGAGAAGAAGGACTTTCATGGGCTTTTTCAGATGATGATATTGTCAAAATAAGTTTGGATCAATTTAAGCAAATGAGAATAGTAGGAATGTCATTTATTACTACTGTATACGGAATAGAAGCTCTTTTAAAACGAAGTGAACCTGATTTAAACTTAAACTTGGAAAAATTTAAGAAAATGATAGATGAAAAATCAGAGGTTAAAGTAGGATAGGAGGAAAAAGAATGAATATAAAGCAAATAATGGAGAATATAAATTTAGAAAAGATTATGTATGTAATATCTCTAAATGAAATATCAGGAAATGAAAATGTCATATATAAATTTAGTTATGCAGGTGGAAAATCAGGTTATAGTTTTGGAAGAAGCCAGTTTGATGTGACTAATAATACAAAAGCTAGAAACTTCTTAAAAAATATCTGTGGCTTTACAAGTCAAGATATAGACAAACTATTAAATTTTGATAAGGATGTAAACTATCTTAATGAAAGATTGAAGTTATTCAGAAAAGATATAGATAAACTTGATAAGGAACATATAGAAGAGATAGTAAATTATGTGGCTTCACTTGAAAATCTGCCAAAATTTGAAAATGAAAAGACTTTTGTGCATTTAGTGGACTACCATAATCAATTTAATTTGAGTAAAGGTGGAAAAATGCACAATTTTATTAAAAACAAAAAAATACTTACTTCTCAAGATATTTTAAACTTTAAGTTGGGACTTAAATGGGGAAAAGAGAGACCACAAGATGTCAAAAGAAGATATTTTAATATAGAAAGCAACTGGAAATAATAAGGGGGAATTATGAAATTGCCAGTAATAGGGCTATTAATAAAAGTAGTAGAATTATTTTCAAAGAAGTCAAAAAATGGGGAGAAAACACAAGAGATTGAAACTTTAAAATTAGATATTTACAAAGAAGCTCTTGTGAATGTGTTATATGTGTTTATAATTCTAATAGTAATAAATATAATTTTTCCAAAATTTCAAATAGGAGATTGGATTTATAATATTACAGATAGATTATTAACATATATGATGGCACAGTAGGAGAAATAATAGGTGATTGAATTAATAAAAGAATCCTTAATTTAGATAAAATTTGGATTGTTATGATAAGGACAAATTAGGTAAGTATTTTTATTTTCTTGATAAGAGATTTTGATAATTTGTTTAGAGCTTTATTAATTATGGTGGTATTTTGATATAGCAGGTAATAAATAAAAAATTATTATATAAACATTATACAAGGAAGAAATAAAAAATGGAGGAGGAAATGGAAGAATTAATTGAATATTTCATAAGCTATGGAGCTTTAGGAATTATAACAGCATATTTTTTATGTAATGATTATAAAGATAGAGAAACTTACAGACAATTTATGTCAGAATTAATGAATAAAGTAAATGAACATGAAAGAAGAATTACAGCTTTGGAAGATGAGAAAAAGTAAAAAATAGGGCTGCCACAAATTGATGATTTTTACACATTAATTTGCACAGCTCCATTTTTTTATAAAATTAAGATAGCCAGATAACCCCACCAGGACCAACAGGAAGATTAAATGTCATCCATACAACTATCTGAACTATAAATATACAAAGGAATACAAATGAGTAGGGAAGCATAGCTGCAAATAAAGTTCCCATACCTGTATTTTTATCATATTTTTGAGCTGTTGTAAGTAATATAGCAAAGTAGGCAAATAAAGGAGTAAGATGATTAGTAGAACAGTCTCCCAGTCTATATATAGCTTGTGTGAAAGCTGGATGTATATTTAATTGTATCAGCATAGGAACAAATATTGGACCCATTAAAAGCCATTTTGTTCCACCACTTCCTATGAAAAGATTTACAAGAGCTGTCAGTAACAGGAAACATACAACTATTATTTGTGTAGGGATTGGAAGAGAAGCAAGAAAATTTCCACCTTTTATTGCAAGAACTTGGGCAAGATTTGATTTATCAAAAAGGAAAAGAAATTGTCCGATAACTACTGCTAAAGCTATAAAGCCTGATAATGAAGATATAGATTCAGACATCATAGTATAAACATCATTTATATTTTGAATCTTTTTTATAGTTATTGCATAAGTAAGTCCTGCTAGAGAAAAAACTATTATTATAATAAATTGAAGGCACTGCATAAGTGGAGCTCCAAATATTAATGAGTGATTTATTGGATTTCTAAGAAAACTATTTTGTGGTATACAACTTACTATTAGAATAATTAAAAAAATTAAGACATTTCTTCCAGCTTTTTTCACAGCTTTTCTTTCTTCATCTGTTATTGCCATATCAGAATTATCACTTTCAGTAAATTGATATTCACCAAGCATTGGTTCAATAATTTTTATAGTAACAATTGCTGAAGCGATTATTACAAGAATAGCTGAAACAAATAGGAAAAAATATCCATTCAATAGAGGCATATCAAAATTAGGAAGGATACTTGTAGCTGACTGTATAGAAATTGGAGTAAGAACTACGTCCCAGCCTCCAGGAATGAGGGAAGTGCTAAATCCACCACCAACAGATGCATAACCTAGAAATACTCCAGCTAAAGGATTTCTTCTAAGTCCATAAAATATTGCTCCTGAAATAGCAGGGATAAGAATAAAGGCAGCATCTCCAGCCTGATTTCCGAGCACTCCTATAGTAGCTATTACATATATGGCTATATTACCTTTTCTCCCATATAATCCCATTTTTATTGCAGATGTAAAAAATCCACTTCTGTCACAGAAACCAGTTGCTATACCAAGTATAATAACGACACCAAGAACAGGAAAGTTTTGGAAATTTTTAACAAAATTAGGGACTAAAAGCATAAATCCTTTTAGGCTTATAAGATTTATTACAGATATAGTTTCTCCAGAAGTAGGGTGTATAGCTGAAACTCCTAATTTACCTAAAATAAATGAAAGCCCTAAAACAATAATAATAATATAAAGGAATAAAGCCATAGGATGTGGCATTTTATTTCCCACAACTTCTATCCAGTTAAGAAACCCACTTTTTTCTTTTTCTTTCATAATCTATCCACCCCTCAGATATTTAAAAAACATGAAGCAAATTTTACTGTAGAAATAACACCAGTGATGAAAGCATTTTCATCAAGATCAAAATGAACATTATGATGTTCAGCTGTTGAGCCAACTTCTTTATTCCCTGCTCCCACAAATACAAATAAAGTTGGACATAGAACTGAATACTTATTGAAAGATTCAGAAGCATACCATTTTTCTTGATGGATAAGTGCTCCTTCAGGAAGTATTTCACTTAAGTGTTTTGCAGCAAAAGTAGATAATTGTGTATCATTTATTGTAGGATTGGCAGCTATTCTCATATCAGGAGCAAATTCTATTGAACAATTTTGTGATTTAGCAGCATATGTAGAAACTTCTTTGATAAGATTAAAAGCTTTTTTTCCTTCTTCGATATTAAAATATCTTATAGTCCCTGTAATAGAAACTTTATCAGGAATTATATTTGCAGCAGTACCACCATTGATAGTGGCAAGACCTAATGTTACAGTTTCATTTGAATCTATTCTGTTAACCCATGCAGAAGACAATGACATTAGAACATTAGCAGCACCAAAAAGAGGATTAATAGAAAGATCAGGTCTTGAGCCGTGACCTCCTCTTCCTATGATATTCATATTTATGAGGGCAGCTCCAGCCATTCTTGGTCCAGGGTCAACACTGACAGTACCAGTTTTCATAAAAGAAGTAATATGCATTCCCCAGACTGCATCTATATTTTTTTTAGAAAGTACTTCTAACATTTTATCTATTCCACAACCTGTTTCTTCTCCTTCTTCAAAACAGAATATAATAGTTCCAGAAAGGAAGTCTTTAAGTTTGACTAAGATTTTCATAGAACCAAGAAGCATAGCCATATGACTGTCATGACCACAAGAATGACATGCTTCTGGTCTTTTAGAAATATATTTTTTCTTACCAGACATATTAGTTTCACTTTCAGACATTTTCAAAGCATCTATATCACTTCTTAAAGCAAGCGTTTTTCCAGGGTTTTTACATTTTAAAGTGGCAATAAAACCAGTTGTTGAAACATTTTCAATAGGGAGTCCTAAAGCTGCAACTTCCTTTTTTAAAAATGCACTTGTATCAAATTCCTGACCGGAAATCTCAGGGTTTTCATGCAAATATCCTCTTGTAAGTTTTACATATTCTTCAACTTCTTTAGCAGCTGATAGTATCATTTCATTTGACAACATAAATTTACCTCCCAAATATTTTTATGCAGTTAGATTATAGTTTTTTTAAAGCCTTGTCCAATCTTTCAAGAGCACCTTTAATAACCCATGAAGGAGCAGCAAGATTTATTCTTTCATATCCTTCTCCTGATTTCCCAAATATATATCCTTCATCTAGAAATAATTGTGCTTCATTAGTCATAAAATCTTCCATTTTTTTAGGATCCATGCCTAGAGCTCTAAAATCTATCCATTGGAGATATGTACCTTCAATAAGAGGAGCTTTTATCTTAGGATAATTTTTTTCAAAAAACTCTTTTACTATTTTTTGATTTTCATCTATTACAGTTATAAATTCTTCCAACCAGTTCTCAGCTTTTGTATATGCAAGTTCGCAGGCTTTATATCCTAAAATACTGAAAGGAAAACCAGAAACATTATTTATTTCTTGGATAAATTTTTCTTTGATTACAGGATTTTTAATAATGATATTAGATATTCCCATTCCAGCTAAATTAAATGTTTTAGAAGGTGCTGTACAAGTTATGGTTCTGTCAGCTAATTCATCAGATAGTGTTTGAAATACTGTATGTTTATAGCCAGGCATTATAATATCATGATGTATCTCATCAGAGATAACAGTTACATTATTTTTAAGAATTATTTCTTCAAGTTTTTTTAATTCTTCAACTTTCCATACTCTTCCTACTGGATTATGAGGACTGCAGAAAAGGAAAAGTTTATTTTCAGGTTTTTTTGTAATTTCATCAAATTTTTCAAAATCTATAGTATAATATCCATTTTTTTCTATCAATGGACAATCAACCAAAGTTCTTTCATTAAAATTTATAGCATTGTAAAATGGATAATAAATAGGGCTCATAATTACAACTCCATCACCAGGTTTTGTAAAGGCTCTGATAGCAGTGAAAAATGCAGGAACAACCCCAGCAGTATTTACTATCCATTGAGGTTTAATAGAAAAATTATGTCTTCTCTGCATCCAATCTACAACTGAATCAGTAAATGCTTTATATGGGGAAGTATATCCTAAAACTGCTGATTTTAAATATTCTCTTAACCCTTCTATTATTTCAGGAGCATTTTTTAGTTCCATATCTGCAACAGATAAAGGAACTATATCTTCTCCGATATTGGGATTTGTTTTATACATTTGCTCCCATTTTGATGAACCAGTATTTTTTCTAGAAATTAAAGTATTAAAATCATATTTCATATATTCCTCCTATGACATTTATATTTTATTGATTTAATAGTTAAGTGTCTAATCTATCTTAATGAAAATATACTACTATATTTTTAATTTGTCAAATTTTTTTATATTAAAGAGAAAAATAATTATTAAAAATTAGATAATATAATATTTTTAAAAAATAAAAAAGACTAATGAAATATAGAAATTAAATTTAAATTTTTTGTTAAGTCACTCTTTTCAAATCTTAGAAAATTACTTAATGTTATATATATTTGATAGTAAAATTAAAGATAACTTTAGTGCTTGATAATTTCTTCTTTAGAAATTTTAATATAAATACTAATAAAATATTATTATATAAAAAATAAAAAATTTTAAGTTTGCTTTTTAAAAAAGGTTATAGAAATATAATGGAATAAGATGATACAATATAATTGAAAAAATAATAATGGGGGAAGATATATGAGTGAAAAAGGAAAGAATTTTTTAATAGCATTTATTGTAATATTAATCATAGCAGGAATATTGGCTGGAGGAGTATATTTTGCTCAGAAAAAAATTAAAGATTTAGATATAAAATCGAAGATTGAAGCTAATATCAATGAAAGTAAGAAAAATATAGAAATAGCAGCAAATTTATCTAAAACATCTAAAAAACCAGTAATGAAAGTAACAAAAACCACTGTGACACAACCTATTTCAAAGGTAAAAACACTTCCTACAACTGTAAAAAGGGAACAGAAGAATGGAGTGTACAAAGAACACTATAGTAATGGCTCTATAAAATCAGAAACTTCATATATTGATGGAAAGAAAGATGGAGAAGAAATAATTTATGATACTGATGGAAGAATAAAGGAAAAAAGAGAATACAGATATGGAGTAAGAGATGGAAAATGGAGTAAATTTTATACTAATGGACTTTTAAAAGAAGAGATTACTTACAAGGAAAACAAACCATTAGGAGAGTATATATTAAAATATGAAAATGGAAATACAAAAGCAACAGGAACCTATATAAATGGTGTACTTGATGGTAGCTATATAACATACGCAGTTAATGGGGATAAAAAAAGTGAAACTATCTATGAAAATGGAAAAAAAGAAGGCGTAGAAAAGATATATTTTGGAAAAAATCTTCAATATGAAATTACTTATCAAAATGGAAGAAAAAATGGGACATATGTAAAATATTATCAAGATGGAAATGTGGAAATCAAAGGAAATTATGTAGAAGACAAAAAAGATGGACTATGGCAAGGGATAAGCAGAAAAAGAACTCTTCTTTGGGAAGAAAATTTTCAGGGGGGTATTCTTAATGGAATCTATACAAAATATGATAAAAATGGAAACAAGATAGAACAAGGAAATTATATAAATGGGGGAATAGATGGAACTGTAGAAATATACTATCCAAGTGGAAAAATATATAGACAGTTAAATTATGTTTCTGGTAAAAAGGAAGGAATCTTTAGAACTTATTATGAAGATGGCAAGTTGTCTATTGAAGAAACATATTCTAATGACAGGCTGGAAGGTGATTATAAAAAATATAATAAACAGGGAAATATAGAAATCTCAGGTACATATAAAGAGTCTATGAGGGTAGGGACATGGAATACTTTTGATGAAAAAGGGAAAAATGTATCTATTTATAACTACAATGAAAATGGGAAAATGGAAGGGAAACAGATACAATATACCCCTACTGATTTTGATAGAAAAGATTATTTTAAAAGAGAATCAGAATTTAAAAATGGTCTTCGTCATGGAACAGTAACTGAATATTATCCAAATGGAAAAGTATATAAACAAGGAAGATATGAGATGGATGAAAAGGAAGGAAGATGGGTGCAATATTCAGGAGAAATTATTATATCAGAAGAAAATTATAAAGCAGGAAAAAGAGATGGAGTACAGAGATTTTTCTATACAAATGGAAAAATAGCTGAGGAGTATATATATGAAAATGGTAAAGAAAAGGAATATAAACGTTATAGCCAAGATGGAAAATTAATAGGTCAAGGAAAGAGATTTTAGTATAAATACTTATAAAAAAGCTGAATAAAATACCTCTTAAAAATTTTAAATATAGTTTATATCATTAAGTATTGATTTAATTAAAAACATAAAGTATAATAATAGTATTAAAAATTTGTGGAGGTAAAAATGAAAAAAAAGTTTAATATGCCAGATACGTATGTAATCATATTTTTTGTAGTTATTTTAGCTGCAATATTAACACATACGGTTCCAGTAGGAAAATTCCAAATGGAAAAAGTTAGTTATATAACTGAAACTGGGGCAGAAAAAACTAGGACAGTTCCTGTAGCAGGAAGTTTTACTTATGAATTAAATGAACAGGGAGAGCCTTTAGTAAAAGGAATAAAATTCTTTGAACCAGGTGGAGAAGTTGGAGTAGCAAACTATGTATTTGAAGGTATTGTAAGTGGGGATAAATGGGGAACTGCAGTAGGGGTAATCGCATTTATTCTTATCACTGGAGGATCTTTTGGAATTATATTAAAGACTAAAGCAGTTGAATCAGGACTTTATGCCTTGATAAAAAAGACAAAAGGATCAGAATGGCTGCTTCTTCCAATAGTTTTCTTTGTATTTTCTTTAGGAGGAGCTGTATTTGGAATGGGAGAAGAGGCAATACCATTTGCTATGGTACTTATCCCAATAGTAATAGGAATGGGATATGATGGAATAACAGGTATACTTATTACTTATGTTTCTACACAAATAGGATTTGGAACATCTTGGATGAATCCTTTTAGTGTTGCAATAGCACAAGGGGTAGCAGGAATTCCTGTACTTTCAGCAGCTGGATTTAGAATGGCTATGTGGGCATTTTTTACAGCATTTGGAATATTCTATACTATCAGATATGCTAATAAAATAAAAGCTAATCCACAAAGCTCTATTTCTTATGAAGCAGATAGATATTATAGGGAAGAATTTAAATTAGAGGAACAAGGAGAAGTTGACTTTAAATTTGGACATAAATTAGTCTTATTAGTTGTTCTTTTAGGAATGGCTTGGATAATATATGGAGTTGTAGTATTTGGATATTATCTTCCTGAAATAGCTACTCAATTTGTAATAATGGGTGTTGTGGCAGGAATAATTGGTGTAATTTTTAAACTTAATGATATGACTGTAAATGATATAGCTACATCATTTAGAAAAGGTGCAGAAGATTTAATTGGAGCAGCTATAGTAGTGGGAATGGCAAAAGGAATAGTTCTTGTATTAGGTGGAACAGAAGCTGGAACACCAAGTGTACTTAATACAGTTCTTAACTGGGTTGCCAATGGACTTGGAGGATTGCCAGCAGCAGCTTCTGCTTGGGTAATGTATATATTCCAATCTGTATTCAATTTCTTTGTTGTATCAGGTTCTGGTCAAGCAGCTTTGACAATGCCTATCATGGCTCCATTATCAGACTTAGTTGGAGTTCCTAGACAGGTTGCAGTTCTTGCTTTCCAATTGGGAGATGGATTTACTAATCTTATTGTTCCTACATCAGGAATCTTAATGGCTATATTAGGTATTGCTAAATTAGAATGGGGAATTTGGGCAAAATTCCAAATTAAATTCCAAGGTTGGCTTTTCTTATTTGGTTCATTATTTGTTATTGGTGGAGTATTAATGAAGCTTCAATAAAAAATATTGAAAATATTTAATTAATGTTAAAAATAAAAGAAAACAGTAGATGGGGGAATTAATCTCAACTACTGTTTTTTATTTTGCTATTTATGAAAAAATATCTTTCAAAAATTATGAAATGAAATTTTTTTTTAAAAAAACACTTGATTTTTTTTTAATTTAGGGTTATACTCAAACCTATAAAATGATTTTAAAAATAGGAGGAATAAGAATGTTCGTGATACTAAGCATAATATTTGTCATATATATACTACTCATATGTAGAGAAAAAAACTATATACAGATATTTATGTTAGGAAAAGTTGCGACATTATTCCACAGAAATCTTGTTGTAAAGGATATTTTTGTTCCATTTGAGTAATTTTTAAATGGAAATAATAATACTTTTTAATGATAATTTTATGGATATTTTAATAATGTTGATATAAACAGCCTGACGGGCTGTTTTTTTTTATAAAAATTTTAAATTAAAGAAAAATAGTATAATTTTAAGGGGGAAAAAATGGAAATAAGAGTAGAAAAATCAGAACATTTAAAGGTTAAACCAGATGAAAGTAAACTTGGATTTGGAAAGCATTTTACTGACTATATGTTTGTTATGGATTATGATAAAGGACAAGGTTGGCACGATGCAAGGATAGTTCCATTTGGACCTATTTCTATGAATCCAGCCTCAATGGTTCTTCATTATGCTCAGGAAACATTTGAAGGATTAAAAGCATATCGTGCACCAGATGATCGTATTCTTTTATTTCGTCCAGAAATGAATGCAAAGAGAATGAGAAACTCAAATAAAAGGCTTTGTATGGCAGAACTTCCAGAGGAAATATTTGTTGAGGCAGTAGAAGCTATTGTAAATCATGAGAAAGATTGGATACCTCATCTAGAAGGAACATCTCTATATATTAGACCATTTATATTTGCTACTGAAGTTGCTGTAGGTGTACATCCAGCAATATCATATAAGTTTATTATTATTCTTTCACCAGTAGGGAATTATTATCCAGAAGGTGTAAATCCAGTAAAAATATATGTTGAAGATGAATATGTCCGTGCAACAAAAGGAGGAACAGGATTTACAAAATGTGGTGGAAATTATGCTTCTAGTATTGCTGCTCAGGAAAAAGCAGCCAGACTTGGATACACTCAGGTTTTATGGCTAGATGGAGTAGAAAGAAAATATGTAGAAGAAGTTGGAACAATGAATGTAATGTTTAAAATAAATAATGAAATCTATACTGCTCCTATTGATGGAACAGTTCTTCCAGGTGTAACTCGTGATTCGTGCATAGCTCTTTTAAAAGAATGGGGATACAAAGTTCATGAAGAACATTTTACTATAGATTTTTTAATGGAAGCAGCAAGTAAAGGAGAATTAGAAGAAGCTTTTGGGACAGGAACAGCAGCTGTTATTTCTCCAGTAGGAGAACTGAACTATAAGGGAGAAATAGCAATAATTAATAATTTTAAAACAGGAGAACTTACTCAAAGACTTTATGATACATTGACAGATATTCAATGGGGAAAAATAGAGGATAAATTTGGTTGGACTCATGAAGTAAAAAGATAGAAATGAGGAATTTATTATGACAACAGGAGAATATTTTAATAAAATAGCAGAACAATATGAAAAGACATTTGATATATACAGAGATGAAGAGATAAATGGTGAAAAATATTTAGCTTATGGACATTTTTATTCTCACTCTGAAAAATATGTTTTGGTAAAAGAGGTACAGCTCTGGGAAGTTAAAAGTCATGAACATATCATTTTTATGGATATCTCTGAAATAAAAATGAATGATTTAAAAAAAGTGGATATCTTGATAAAAGAGTATATGGAGCCCTTTCTTGTGAGGAAGGGAGAAAAATATCCAGAGAAAAATCATATGTATAGTTTTCTGACTGTTGTTATTTTTACTTCTAAAAGAATTTCAGATGATATGAAAAGAAAAATAAAAAAATATAAATATGAAAAAAATTATCTTTTTTTTATAAGAGGTTATACCTCAGGTAGAATAATAGTTATTGATACAGAAAATATGGAAATTGTAACAAATAAGTCAGGGAAGGTTTTAGGTAAATTTTACAGAAAAATTTTTGAACAAAATAATATATTGAACTAGGGGGAAAGATTTATGAGCGGAGTAATTATTTTAGTATGTTCAATTTTGTGCTTTTTTATTGCATATGTAACCTATGGATCGTGGTTGGCAAAACAATGGGATGTAGATCCTTCAAGGGAAACACCTTCACATGAATTTAATGATGGAATCGATTACATACCAGCAAAAGCACCAGTTCTTTTGGGACATCATTTTGCTTCCATAGCAGGAGCAGGACCGATTAATGGTCCTATTCAGGCAGCAGTGTTTGGTTGGGTGCCAGTGTTGCTATGGATAATTATTGGTGGAATATTCTTTGGAGCAGTACAGGATTTTTCTTCGATAATAGTTTCAATAAGACATAAAGGAAAATCTTTAGGAGAAGTTATTGAAGAAAATATAGGATACAGATGTAAGATACTTTTTACTATTTTTTCATGGCTTGTACTTCTTTTAGTAGTTGCAGCTTTTGCCGATATTGTTGCCTCTACATTTCAAGGATATACAGTTGCAGCTGAAGGAGTAAAAGTGTATAATTCGGCAAATGGGTCAGTAGCAACAGCTTCTGTACTTTTTATACCACTGGCAGTAGTATTTGGATTTCTTATTCATAGAAAAAATGCTCCTCTTATAGTATCATCAGTGGCAGGAGTAGGGCTTTTGGTAGTGTGTATAGCTGTTGGACTAAAATATCCAATATATCTAAGTAAAACTTTTTGGTTGGGAATGGTATTTGTATATATTTTTATTGCATCAGTAACACCAGTATGGATTCTTTTACAACCTAGAGATTATCTTAATAGTTTTCTTTTATATTTTATGATAATAGCAGCAGTTATTGGTATAGTAGGGAGTAATCCTACTGTAAATCTTCCAGCTTTTACTGGGTGGACAAGCAGTTTTAATGGACAGGTTATGTTTCCTTATCTATTTATCACAGTGGCATGTGGAGCTATTTCAGGTTTTCATAGCTTGATTGGATCAGGAACTACATCAAAACAATTAGACAATGAAAAAGATGCAAAACTTATTGGATATGGAGCTATGCTTATAGAGTGTGGACTTGCAGTTGTAGCTCTTATAGCAGTAGGAGCATTATTCACAAATAATGAAATGCCTAAAGGAACACCAGCAGTAGTTTTTGCTTCTGCTATTTCTGGATTCTTTAAAACTTTAGGAATGGGGGAAATAGCAGTAAGTACTACATTTACAGTTATTTCACTTGCAATTTCAGCTTTTGCACTTACATCTTTAGATACTGCTACAAGACTTGGAAGATTTATGTTTCAAGAATTATTTGCAGCTAAAGCAGGAGAAAAGGCAGGTAAAATTAGAAAATCTTTGGGAAATATGTATGTAGGAACTTTCATAACAGTTATTTTAGGTGGAGTCTTATGCCTTGGAGGATATAAGAATATATGGCCTTTATTTGGAGCTTGTAATCAATTAGTTGCTGTACCTTGTTTTCTTGGAGTATCTGTATGGCTTTCTAAGAAAGGAAAAAATAATAAAATGCTTTTTATTCCAATGGTCTTTATGCTTATGGCAACAATGAGTTCTTTGTTGATTTCTTTTAAGTCAAATGTACTTATACTTATGAGTGGAAAAGGAAGTCTTGCAGTACATGGACTTCAATGTGTTATTATTATTCCTATATTTGCCCTTGCATTTATTTTGGTAATTGAGGGTGGAAAAGTATTGTGGGAAAATAGAAGAAAAAAGAATATTGTAAGAATGGAGATTTGATATTTTAAAAATAATAGCACAAGGAAAATTCACCATAGAAGTTATGAAGGCTAAAAAGTATAGAATTTTTTTAGCTAGAGGAATAATGTGAAAATTTAATGAAAAAAAGCTGACCAGAGAATATTGTAATTTTCAGTCAGCTTTTTTATTTTATTCTTTTGTAGCATCTACATATTCAATAATTAGATTAGAATCTATCATTTTTCCAACTTCATCAATAGTATCAATACCTTTATAATAAACTGATGTTGAAATATTAGGAACAAATTTTAATGAATTACCTCTTAAAGTAAGTCCATTAAATTTTTGATCAATAGGATTTTTAGAAATAGGCTTTCCCATTTTTTGTACAAGATCACCATAAATTTGTTTGATTTCATTTCTTCCAACAGTTTCTTTGTTAAAAAGAACTTCTATTTTGAAAAGTCTTCCATTACTAAAATAAAAAGTATATTTACTAACATTATCATTTGGTTTTTCAAAAGCATATATTTTCATATCAGGATAAAGAGATGGTTCCTCTTTTAATTTTGGGAAAATAAGATCAAGATTACTTTTACTATCTCCCCAATTTACTTCATTAAAATCAATAATTCCAAAAGCCAAACTGTATAAACATAGAAATAAAAATATTATTTTTTTCATAAAATAGCCTCCTAGTAATGTACTTATAGATTATTTTACTTTAAATTTTCAGATATAACAAATAAAATTTTGAAAAAATTGAAAAAATCAAGTCAGGTATGATATATTGGTATATATAATAAAAAATATTATTGAAGGAGAGAATCATGAAAAGAGAAGATTATATAGAATGGGATGAATATTTTATGGGGGTAGCTCTTCTTTCAGCTAAAAGGAGTAAGGATCCTAATACTCAAGTGGGAGCCTGCATTGTTAATGAGGAGAGGAGAATAATTGGGGTAGGATATAATGGACTTCCTAAAGGATGTAGTGATGATGAATTTCCTTGGGAGAGAGATGGAGAATTTCTTGATACAAAATATCCATTTGTATGTCATGCAGAATTAAATGCAATATTGAATAGTACAAAAACATTAAAAAATTGTACATTATATGTAGCACTTTTTCCATGTCATGAATGTAGCAAAGCAATTATACAAAGTGGAATAAAAGAGCTTGTTTATCTCTCAGATAAGTATTGTGGAACAAAATCTGATATGGCATCAAAAAGAATGTTAGATGCAGCAGGAGTAAAATATAGAAAACTTGAATCAAAATTAGAAAAGCTGGAACTGTCTTTTAAAGCTTCAGATTATTAGAAAACATAGAAGACTAAATGGGGGAGAACAAATGGAACAAATGAAAAAAAATGATCTTGGAAAAGACAGTATAGGTAAATTAATAATAAATCTGACTATTCCAGCAATCACTGCTCAATTAATAAATGCTTTATATAATATAGTAGATAGAATATATATTGGAAGAATACCAGAAGTAGGGGGAACAGCTCTTACAGGAGTAGGAGTAACATTTCCAATTGTAATGCTTATATCTGCTTTTGGAGCTCTTTTAGGAATGGGAGGGGCACCAAAGGCTGCTATCAAAATGGGAGAAAAAAATAATGATGCAGCAGAAGAAATCTTAGGGAACTGTTTTTCTGGAATGATAGTGATGGCAACAGTTCTTACAGTTTTCTTTTTAGTTTTTCAAGAGCCTCTTTTAATGATGTTTGGTGCTAGTGATAAAACAATAGTGTATGGATTAAAGTATCTTAACATATATGTATGTGGAACAATTTTTGTTCAGGCTACATTAGTTCTTAATAGTTTTATAACTGCTCAGGGGTTTGCAAGAACAGGAATGCTTACAGTACTTATAGGAGCAGTTTTAAATATAATTCTTGATCCTATTTTGATTTTTTACTTTAAAATGGGAGTACAAGGAGCAGCAGTTGCAACTGTTGTATCACAAGCTGTATCAGCAATATGGGTAACAAAGTTTTTAATAGGAAAAAATACAAAAATAAAAATAAAAAAAGAATATTTTAAAATAAAAAAATCAGTAATAATTCCCATAATAGGTCTTGGACTCTCACCTTTTGTAATGCAGAGTACAAATAGTGTGGTAAATGTAGTACTTAATTCTTCCCTTCAAAAATTTGGAGGAGATTTAGCTGTGGGAGCTATGACTATATGTGGAAGTGTTATTCAAGTACTTCAAATGCCAGTTTTCGGTCTTGCACAGGGAGTTCAACCAATAGTAAGTTATAATTATGGAGCAAGGAATATAGATAGAGTAAAAAAAGCATATAAAATACTTCTGTTTATGAGTATGGGATATTGTGGAATAGCATGGCTTATAGAAATTTTATTCCCAGCTATGTTTGTGACTATGTTTACAGAAGATAAAGAACTCATAAAATTTACAGTGTGGGCATTGAATATATATGGGGCAGGACTTTTTATGATGGGGGTTCAAGTTCCATGTCAACAGACATTTGTTGCTTTGGGAGAAGCTAAAGTTTCTCTTATACTTTCTTTACTGAAAAAAATAATACTTTTAGTACCATTTGCTTTAATATTTCCATTTTTCTTTGAAAATAAAGTATTTGCAGTATTTTTAGCAGAGCCAGTAGCAGGGATATTAGCAGCTTCAATAACAGCTACAGTATTTAGTATTAGATTTCCTAAGTTATTAAAAAGAAGAGCAATAGGATAATGAAAATGGAAAATAACGGGGAAAGATTTATAAACTAAATAGAATTAAGTATAGAAAAAGTATATTAAATATAATGGAAGTTAATAGAAAAAAGATTAAGAAATACTGAAGAAAAAATAATAAAGACTGGTCTAAAAAGTAAAAATAAGATTATTTAAACTTCTTTTGATCAGCCTATTTTTTATTATTTTTTCTTTTTGAAAAAGTTTTTAAATGATCTTTTTGGAGTTACATCTTTCATTTCTTCTTGCTGTTTTCTGTAATTTGACCAGTTAGGATCATTCTTCATATTTTTTTTAAGTTGGCTCATATATTTATAAGTAGCTTTTGTATCATTGTATTTTTTTGTTATATTATATTTGATATCTTTTAATGTAGTGAAACCAACACTTATATCTTTTACATTATGGATAATTTTTTTATCAAAAGTATATTTATATATATTTCCACAATGTGGACATTTGTATTTAGCTGTTTTATCTGATATCTTCATTTTTTTCTGGCAAGAAGGACAGACAATAACTATTTTTTTCATATTATATCTCCCTAAAATTAATTTATTTGATGTAGTAATTTTAACAGAGAAATATAATGTTTTCAAGCTTAAAAATATGATAAAATGAAAAATAGTAATAATCATAGTCAGTTAGGAGGCATAATGGATTTAAATATAATTAAAAGATTAAAAAAAACAGGATTGTTTTCTGAGATAGAAGAGAAGAGTATAGAAGAATATTTTACTGGAATAAAATATGAGATTAAAAAATATTCTCAAGATGAAAATATAGCTTTCAGAGGAGATGAAATAAAAGGGTTGTATATCAATTTGGAAGGTAAAGTAGCTACAGAAATGTTGAAAGAAAGCGGAGAGGTAAAAAGAATAGAAGAAATAGACAATTATTCTCTTTTAGCTACAGCATTTATCTTTGGAGATAAGAATAGGTTTCCTGTAGACTTGAATGCTGTAACTTCTACTTCCATATTTTATATAGAAAAAAATGAACTTATACAATTATTGAAAAAAGATGATAGATTATTAAAAAAATTTTTGGACGAAATAAGTTGCAAAGCACAATTTTTATCTAATCACCTTTGGAATAATTTTACTAATAAAACTATTGGAGAAAAATTCAGTCAGTATATTTTAGAGAATCAAAAAGATGGTTTTTTTCAAATGAAAATATCTGTAAAAGATTTAGCAGAATATTTTGATGTGAGTCGTCCATCTCTTTCAAGAGTAATAAAAAATTTTTTAGAAGAAAATATTTTAGAAAAAATTGAGAAGAGAAGATATAAAATAATTGATATGAGCAGGTTGAAAGGCCAATAAAATAAAGAATTTTCCAAACTATAAAAAATATTTTAAAAATATTTTAAAAAAATTGTTGACGGAAGATATTAATTGTGATATTATAATCCTTGTCCACGAGAAAAGGGGACGGAAAAGAAAAGCAATAAAAAAGGACATTAACAACAGAATAGAGAGAGATGAAAAAATCAACAAACAATAAATAGGTGTAAACAATCAGTTGAAAAAACTGAGTAAATAGATTGAACGAAGAGTTTGATCCTGGCTCAGGATGAACGCTGACAGAATGCTTAACACATGCAAGTCTACTTGATCCTTCGGGTGAAGGTGGCGGACGGGTGAGTAACGCGTAAAGAACTTGCCTTACAGACTGGGACAACATTTGGAAACGAATGCTAATACCGGATATTATGACTGAGTCGCATGATTTGGTTATGAAAGCTATATGCGCTGTGAGAGAGCTTTGCGTCCCATTAGTTAGTTGGTGAGGTAACGGCTCACCAAGACGATGATGGGTAGCCGGCCTGAGAGGGTGAACGGCCACAAGGGGACTGAGACACGGCCCTTACTCCTACGGGAGGCAGCAGTGGGGAATATTGGACAATGGACCAAAAGTCTGATCCAGCAATTCTGTGTGCACGATGAAGTTTTTCGGAATGTAAAGTGCTTTCAGTTGGGAAGAAGTCAGTGACGGTACCAACAGAAGAAGCGACGGCTAAATACGTGCCAGCAGCCGCGGTAATACGTATGTCGCAAGCGTTATCCGGATTTATTGGGCGTAAAGCGCGTCTAGGCGGTTTAGTAAGTCTGATGTGAAAATGCGGGGCTCAACCCCGTATTGCGTTGGAAACTGCTAAACTAGAGTACTGGAGAGGTAGGCGGAACTACAAGTGTAGAGGTGAAATTCGTAGATATTTGTAGGAATGCCGATGGGGAAGCCAGCCTACTGGACAGATACTGACGCTAAAGCGCGAAAGCGTGGGTAGCAAACAGGATTAGATACCCTGGTAGTCCACGCCGTAAACGATGATTACTAGGTGTTGGGGGTCGAACCTCAGCGCCCAAGCTAACGCGATAAGTAATCCGCCTGGGGAGTACGTACGCAAGTATGAAACTCAAAGGAATTGACGGGGACCCGCACAAGCGGTGGAGCATGTGGTTTAATTCGACGCAACGCGAGGAACCTTACCAGCGTTTGACATCCCAAGAAGTTAACAGAGATGTTTTCGTGCCTCTTCGGAGGAACTTGGTGACAGGTGGTGCATGGCTGTCGTCAGCTCGTGTCGTGAGATGTTGGGTTAAGTCCCGCAACGAGCGCAACCCCTTTCGTATGTTACCATCATTAAGTTGGGGACTCATGCGAGACTGCCTGCGATGAGCAGGAGGAAGGTGGGGATGACGTCAAGTCATCATGCCCCTTATACGCTGGGCTACACACGTGCTACAATGGGTAGTACAGAGAGCTGCAAACCTGCGAGGGTAAGCTAATCTCATAAAACTATTCTTAGTTCGGATTGTACTCTGCAACTCGAGTACATGAAGTTGGAATCGCTAGTAATCGCAAATCAGCTATGTTGCGGTGAATACGTTCTCGGGTCTTGTACACACCGCCCGTCACACCACGAGAGTTGGTTGCACTTGAAGTAACAGGCCTAACCGTAAGGAGGGATGTTCCGAGGGTGTGATTAGCGATTGGGGTGAAGTCGTAACAAGGTATCCGTACGGGAACGTGCGGATGGATCACCTCCTTTCTAAGGAGATCATTTCTCTTTCTCTATTCTATTGATGGTGTTCTTGTGGTAACGGCAGTTATCAGTTAAAAGATAGAACAGTATCTTTATGAATGCGTTTGTAGCTCAGCTGGTTAGAGCACACGCCTGATAAGCGTGAGGTCGGTGGTTCGAGTCCACTCAAACGCACCATATGGTATGGGGATATAGCTCAGTTTGGGAGAGCGACGCACTTGCACTGCGTAGGTCAGCGGTTCGATCCCGCTTATCTCCACCAAATTTTTTTTCAATTTTTTATGGACATTGGAAACTATATAGTAGATAATACAATTTTAACTCTTGTTTATATAAACAGAGTTAGCTGTCAATCAAATTAAACAAAAACAAAATAGGTTAAAATAATTAAGGGCACACAGGGAATGCCTAGGTAGTAAGAGCCGATGAAGGACGTGGTAAGCTGCGATAAGCTTGGGTTAGCTGCAAACGAGCGCCAATCCCAAGATTTCCGAATGGAGCAATCTGCTAAGATGGAGTCTTAGCACGAAAGAGGGTACCGAGTGAACTGAAACATCTAAGTAACTCGAGGAAAAGAAAGTAAAAACGATTCCCCAAGTAGCGGCGAGCGAACGGGGATGAGCCTAAACCATATAAGTGTCAAGGATACAGCCGTTGCTTATATGGGGTTGTGGGAAGAACGTTTGAAGAACTGTAAGATATTCAACATATCTAATGACCGAACTGGAACTAGTTGGAAAGCTAGATCGTAGAAGGTGATAATCCTGTACAGGTAAACTCATTAGAATGTATGTTCTCTCCCAAGTAACATGGAACACGAGGAATTCTGTGTGAATCTGCGAGGACCATATCTCGTAAGGCTAAATACTCTTACTAACCGATAGCGTATAGTACCGTGAGGGAAAGGTGAAAAGAACCCCGGGAGGGGAGTGAAATAGAACCTGAAACTGTGTGCTTACAAGCGGTCAGAGCTCTTCGGAGTGATGGCGTGCCTTTTGGAGAATGATCCTGCGAGTTACGTTCAGTGGCGAGGTTAAGTATAACGGAGCCGAAGGGAAACCGAGTCTGAATAGGGCGACATAGTCGCTGGGCGTAGACGCGAAACCTGGTGATCTAAGCCTGTCCAGGGTGAAGCTGTGGTAAGACACAGTGGAGGCCCGAACTCACCGCCGTTGAAAAGTTGGGAGATGAGGTAGGTTTAGGGGTGAAAAGCCAATCGAACTAGGAGATAGCTCGTTCTCTCCGAAATGCATTTAGGTGCAGCCTTGAGTGTTTAATTATGGGGGTAGAGCACTGAATGAACTAGGGGGCATATTGCTTACTGAATTCAATCAAACTCCGAATACCATAATTCAAAGCTCAGGAGTGAGACTATGGGAATTAACTTCCATTGTCAAAAGGGAAACAACCCAGACCACCAGCTAAGGTCCCTAATTATAACTAAGTGGGAAAGGAGGTGGAGATTCACAAACAACCAGGAGGTTGGCTTAGAAGCAGCCATACCTTTAAAGAGTGCGTAATAGCTCACTGGTCGAGAGTCTCTGCGCCGACAATGTAACGGGGCTAAGTTATAAACCGAAGCTGTGGAATTGCGCAAGCAATTGGTAGGAGAGCGTTCTGTAGGCCGTTGAAGGAGAAGCGCAAGCAACTCTGGAGGTATCAGAAGTGAGAATGCAGGAATAAGTAGCGAGAAAGGGGGCGAGAATCCCCCTCGCCGGAAGACCAAGGTTTTCAGGGTAAAGCTTGTCTTCCCTGAGTAAGCCGGGACCTAAGCCGAGGCTAAAATGCGTAGGCGAATGGAAAACAGATTAATATTTCTGTGCCAGTTATATTTTGTGAAGGAGGGACGCAGAAGGGTATGTGCGCGGGAGAACGGAAGTTCCCGTAGAAGCATGTAGAGTGGTCTAGTAGGCAAATCCGCTAGATTAGACTTGAGGTGTGATATATAGTCGTAAGATGAATGCACAAATCCCACGCTGCCGAGAAAAGCTTCTAACGTTAAGGTATAACTGCCCGTACCCGAAACCGACACAGGTGGTCAGGATGAGAAATCTAAGGCGGACAGGCTAACTCTCGTTAAGGAACTCTGCAAAATAGCCCCGTAACTTTGGGAGAAGGGGTGCCCCTGAATGTCAATATACACGCGATATGAAGCATTTGGGGGTCGCAGTGAAGAGGCTCAAGCAACTGTTTAACAAAAACACAGGTCTATGCTAAGCTGTAAGGCGATGTATATGGGCTGACACCTGCCCAGTGCCGGAAGGTTAAGAGGAGGAGTGAGAGCTCCGAATTGAAGCCCCGGTGAACGGCGGCCGTAACTATAACGGTCCTAAGGTAGCGAAATTCCTTGTCGGGTAAGTTCCGACCTGCACGAATGGTGTAATGATTTGAGCGCTGTCTTGACGGGAGGCCTGGTGAAATTGTACTACCGGTGAAGATACCGGTTACCTACAGTAGGACGGAAAGACCCCATGGAGCTTTACTGTAGCTTGGTATTGGGTTTTGGCATTGCATGTATAGGATAGTTGGGAAACTAAGAAGGTATGGCGCTAGCTGTATTGGAGTTGTCGGTGGAATACCAACCATTCAATGTTGAAATTCTAATCTGTGGTTTGTAGCCACGGAAACAGTGCTAGGTGGGCAGTTTGACTGGGGCGGTCGCCTCCGAAAGAGTAACGGAGGCGTTCAAAGGTTCTCTCAGGTTGGATGGAAATCAACCGCAGAGTGCAATGGCATAAGAGAGCTTAACTGCAAGACTGACGGGTCGAGCAGGTGCGAAAGCAGGACATAGTGATCCGGCGATTCCGAATGGAAGGGTCGTCGCTCAACGGATAAAAGCTACCCTGGGGATAACAGGCTGATTTTGCCCGAGAGTCCATATCGACGGCAAAGTTTGGCACCTCGATGTCGGCTCATCGCATCCTGGGGCTGGAGAAGGTCCCAAGGGTTGGGCTGTTCGCCCATTAAAGCGGTACGTGAGCTGGGTTCAGAACGTCGTGAGACAGTTCGGTCCCTATCCACTGTAGGCGTTAGAATATTGAGAAGATCTGTCCTTAGTACGAGAGGACCGGGATGGACAAACCTCTGATGTACCAGTTGTCACGCCAGTGGCACAGCTGGGTAGTCACGTTTGGAACGGATAACCGCTGAAAGCATCTAAGCGGGAAACCAGCTTCAAGATAAGTATTCTTTAAGACTCCTTCGAGACTAGAAGGTTGATAGGTTGGGGGTGTAAGGGCTGCGAGGCTTTTAGCTGACCAATACTAATAAGTCAAAGTTTTAACCTAAAGATTGAAAAGCGCGAAGGCGTAAGCTACTATATAGTTTCAAGTGTCTATTGGAAAAGAAAAAGACACAGCTTGGTAAGAATAGCTGCGGGGGTACACCTGGTCCCATTCCGAACCCAGAAGTTAAGCCCGTAAACGCTGAAAGTACTTGGAGGGAAGCCTCCCGGGAGGATAGGAACTTGCCAAGCTTTTTTTATAATGTTTTTTAGAACTCTCCATTTGGGGGATATTTTTTTATTTTTTGAAGTTTATGTGGAGGACAAATGGCTAATATAAGTGCAGATAATAAAAATATATATCATAAAATAAATGTTCTCAAGAAAGGGCAAAAAGAAAAAGAGGAGAGAAAAAGAAAAAAAAGAAGAAATATAACAATGATAGGGTGTATCCTTATTTTGATTATATTGAGTATTCTAAATATGCTAAGTGCTAGTTTTTATACTATTTATACAAGAGGTATAGGAATATTTACTAATCATCTTGTATATATGATTGTCAGTTTTATTGCTTTAATAATTACAGGAAATATAAACTATAAGAAATACAATAAAAATGGTTTTAATTTATTTCTCCTGATAATAACAATAATTTTATTCAGTTTTATATTGATAGGGGCAAGAGTGTTTCCTAGTGTAGTTCCTAGAATAAATGGGGCTATTGGCTGGATACGTTTATTTGGATTTAGTTTGCAGCCAGCAGAATTATTAAAAGTTCCTTTTATAATTTTGATTGCTCATATTTTAGAAAGATGTGAAAAAGATGGTGTTAAAAATCTTGCAATAGTTTTGTCTGTCATGCCTATAATGGTTTTATTTGGATTTTTTATAATGTTTCAAGATGATTTAGGAACAATGATACATTACATAGCTATACTACTTTTTATGCTGTTCATGTCAAAAATAGATACAAAGTGGATAGTTTCTACTATAACAGCAGGTATAGTAGGGATATCAGGAATATGTCTATATGTCCATCACTTAGGAGATGTTTCAGATAAAGGGTATAAAATGAGAAGAATAGGGAGTTTTTTAAATGGGCTTCTTCATAATGAGTATGATAATGCTATTGGATATCAAGTAGGACAATCTCTTCTAGCTTTTGGAAGTGGAGGAATTTTGGGAAAAGGATATGCAAATGGAGTGCAAAAATATAGTTATCTTCCAGAAATTAGAACAGATTTTATTTTAGCTTCATATGGAGAAGAGCTTGGTTTCATTGGAATGTTTATTATAATGATATTTTTCTTTTTAATATTTAATCTTATAAAAAGAACTGCCATGGAGTGCAAAAGTTACTTTGGAAAATATTTGGCAATAGGAATAGGAGGGTATCTTATAACTCAAGTATTGATAAATATATATGTTGCACTTGGAATGCTCCCAGTGTTTGGAATACCTATGCCTATATTTAGTTATGGAGGGACTTCCCTTATAACCATATTTTCAGCCTTTGGAATAATAGGAAATATAAATTCAGAAGAATAAAAAATATAGATATTTAAGTAAAAAAATGAATAACTTGTAAAAGAGGGGCTTTAATTCCCAACTCATATATGATATAATGACATTATTAATTTTTTATTGTGAAAATTAAGCATTTTTTCGGGAAAGAAAATAAAATAATTAATAAGGAGATTAGGTAAAATGGAAATGAATAAAATAATAGAAAAAATAAATTATTTTACAAAACTTTCAAGAGAAAGAGAACTTACTCTTGATGAAAAAAAAGAGAGAGAATTATTTAGAAAAATGTATATGGAACAATTTAGAGCTCAAGTAAAAGGACATTTAGATAATATAAAAATAGTAGATGGAGAAGTTGAAAACAGTACAAAAATAATATAAAGTTTTACGGGGGTAAAAATGGAAAAAGTAACAGTAAAATCTCTATACAGAGATAAAGAAAAATTTATTGATCAAGAAGTAGAAATATCAGGTTGGATAAAAAAAATCAGGGTTCAAAAGAATTTTGGATTTATAGAAATTAATGATGGATCATTTTTCAAAGGAATCCAAATAGTATTTGATACAAAGCTAAATAACTTTGATGAAATCTCACGTTTATCTATAATATCTTCAATCAGAGTAAATGGAAAACTAGTAAAATCTCAAGGAGCTGGACAAGATATTGAAATAGTAGCAGATAGTATAGAAATATATCAAAAAGCTGATTTAGATTATCCTTTACAAAATAAAAGACATACTTTTGAATATTTGAGAACAAAAGCTCATTTAAGACCTAGAACAAATACATTTTCAGCTGTATTCAGAGTAAGATCGGTTATAGCTTATGCTATTCATAAATTTTTTCAAGAAAATGGATTTGTATATGTGCATACTCCAATAATAACTGGTTCTGATGCTGAAGGTGCTGGAGAAATGTTCAGAGTAACTACTTTAGATTTAAATGATTTACCTAAAGGTGAAGATGGAAAAGTAGATTCTTCTAAAGATTTTTTTGGAAAAGAAACTAACCTAACTGTAAGTGGGCAGCTAAGTGGAGAAACTTATTGTGCTGCTTTTAGAAATATATATACATTTGGACCAACATTCAGAGCTGAATATTCTAATACAGCAAGACATGCTTCAGAATTCTGGATGATAGAACCAGAAATAGCTTTTGCTGACCTTGAAGCTAATATGGAACTTGCTGAAGCTATGGTAAAATATATAATTAAATATGTTTTGGAGCAATGTCCAGAAGAAATGGAGTTCTTTAATCAATTTATTGAGAAAGGATTATTTGATAAACTTAACAATGTATTAAATAGTGAGTTTGGAAGACTTACATATACAGAAGCTATAGAAATACTTGAAAAATCAGGAAAGAAATTTGATTATCCAGTAAAATGGGGAATTGATCTTCAAAGTGAACATGAAAGATATTTAGCAGAGGAATATTTTAAAAAGCCAGTTTTCCTTACTGATTATCCAAAAGATATAAAAGCATTTTATATGAAGCTGAATGAAGATGGAAAAACTGTAAGAGCTATGGATTTATTAGCTCCTGGAATTGGAGAAATTATTGGTGGTTCTCAAAGAGAAGACAATCTTGAAATTCTTGAAGGAAGAATAAATGAATTAGGAATGAATATAGAGGATTATGGATTTTATTTAGACTTAAGAAAATATGGAAGTTTTCCACATTCAGGATATGGATTGGGATTTGAAAGAATAATTATGTATATAACAGGAATGACAAATATTCGTGACGTAATTCCATTCCCAAGAACACCTAATAATGCAGAATTTTAATTAAAATATTAATTAAGGGGATTAATGATGGTATTGAAATTTTTTTTACTCTGGGTAATGATTATACTTGGAATATTCTATATAATAACTTATCCATATAAATCAAAGCTTGCCAGAAAATTGAAGAGGGTTAATAGTTTTGAAGAAGTTGAGTTTATAAAAAATTCAGATGAAAATTATTCTGATATATCACAAGAAGAAATTAATGAGTACGTAATTTTAGAAGAGAGAAAAATTAAAAGTTCTTTTGTGAATGAAGAAATGAAATATACTATTATTACTCCTAAAAATAATATAAAAGATAATATTCCTTGTCTTTTTCTTCTTCATGGATTGAGAGATGAAAATAAAGATTGGTTGGAAAAAGGAAAATTATTAGAGAATTATATTTCTTTATTGAAAAAAGGAGAGATAAATCCTATGATATTTGTCTTGGCAGCTTCTGGAAGAGAAGGACAAAGTTGGTATTCCAATTTTGCCACAGAAAAAAACTGTCAGTATGAGGACTATATGATAGGAGAGCTTGTTCCAGAGATAAAAACAAGGCTTCCAAAGTCACCTTTAGGAATAGCTGGATTTTCTATGGGAGGATATGCAGCCTTTAAACTTGGGCTTAAGTATATAGATATATTTAAAGTTATTGGAAGTTTTTCAGGGGCAATAAACCTTATAAGAATGAGTGTTAATAGAAGAGTTATAAGGTTATTTCAATTTATTTATATTCCTAAATTTTTTTTTAATAATGTTGATAAAAAACAGTTTGTAAAGGTTTTTGGTTCATGGGGATATAAGATATTAAAAGAGGATCCCTACAGCATAATAAAATATATGAAGGCAGAAAAACTGAACAATAAATACTTTTATGCCAGTGTTGGAATAGAAGATAGAGTAAATCATTTAATGCTTCAGCAGTGGTTAGATGTAATGGGCAGAATGAAAAAGAATAAATATAATTTTAAAGGTTATCTATGTGCTGGAGAAACTCATACATGGGATTATGTAGCTAGAGATATGGTCAATTTTTTAAAATTTTTCAACGAAAAAATAAATAAGTAAATATATAAAACTCTTTGTTGATGTTAAAAATCTTCAAGGAGTTTTTTTTATTAAACTCTATTAATTTTCTGTTATTTCTGTTACAATATATAAGTTAATAAATCAAGATAAAGAAGTATTTGAGAGGTAATAATGAAAAAAAGTATAAAAGAGATAATAGTTGTAGAGGGAAGAGATGATATATCAGCAGTAAAAGCTGCTGTTGATGCTGAAGTAATACAAGTAAACGGATTTGCAGTGAGAAAACAGGGAACCATTGAAAAAATAAGAGTGGCAGAACAAAATCGTGGAATAATAATTCTTACTGATCCAGATCATGCTGGAGAAGAAATTAGGAAATATATACATAAATTTTTTCCAGAGGCAAAAGATGCATATATTAGAAGAATAGAAGGAACAAAAGATGGCGATATAGGAGTTGAGAATGCTTCTCCAGAAGCTATTATAAATGCATTAGAGAAAGCCAGATGTAGTACACTAGAAGTGAAAGATAGAATTTTTACAATGGATTATTTAATGGATTGTGGATTGATAGGAAGTGGAGATGCAAGTATAAAGAGAGAAAAAGTTGGTGGAAAATTGGGAATAGGATATTCTAATGGAAAACAATTTCTATCGAGATTAAATAGATATGGAATATCTAAAGAAGAATTTGAAGAGGCTTTAAAAAGTATTTAAGATGAAAAAGAAGATTTAAAAAATTTTAATAGAAATTCTAATATATTTAGTTTTTAATGAAGGAGGTTCTCACTTTAAATTAAAATTATACTCTGATTATGAGATGATTTTAAGTAGTGAGAGCTTCTCAGTTAGGTTTAAATATGAATGATGAAAGTTAAAAGGATAAAATAGTCTATGATATATTTGAATGTAATGTTACTGTAAAAATTATTAAATAAAAATATTTAGATTATATTGTTACAAATAAAATTTAAATTAGTTTATGTTTAGAAGGGATTTTTTTTATAAAATTATTATTGACTTTTTAATGTGTAACATATAAAATATAGTGTCAAATTAAATAAATCACTAAATCCTCTGTAAGAGGGAGATGTCCTAGCGTGAACCAACCATCTATAAAAAACTAGTCTTTTTTTATTTATGCAGGGTTTGGACTCTGCTTTTTTTATTGAAAATTTTTAAGAAGGAGTAAAAATGGGAATAAGATACAACAAGATTACTGATAAGCATCAAAGAGAAATAGTTCTTTTGAAAAGCTTTCCATGCAAGTATGGAAAATGTAGTTTTTGCAATTATATAGAGGATAATTCTTTAGATGAAGAAGAAATAGATAATGTAAATATGGAAGTGTTAAAAGAAGTAACAGGAGAGTATGGAGTTTTAGAAGTTATAAACTCTGGTTCTGTTTTTGAATTAACACAAAAAACTTTAGAAGAAATAAAAAGAATTGTTAAAGAGAAAAATATAAAAATTCTCTATTTTGAAATTTATTATGGCTATATAAAAAGAATTGAGGAAATTAAAAAATATTTTTCAGGTGTAGAAATACGTTTTAGAATGGGGATAGAAACATTTGATAATAATTTTAGAGTGAAAGTATATAATAAAAATTTTATTTTAGAAGAAAAGGAAATTATAGAAATCAGTAAAAAATTATTTTCAGTTTGTCTATTAATATGTGTAAAAGGGCAAACGAAAGAAATGATAGAAAACGATATAAAAATTGCTTTGGAAAATTTTCAAGGTGTAACTATAAATATTTTTATTAATAATGGAACTGTTATAGAGAGAGATAATGAATTAGTAAAATGGTTCATCGAAAAATATTCATATTTAGCATTAGATGATAGAGTAGAACTACTTTTAGATAATAAAGATTTAGGAGTTTTTGAACAATAAATGAACTGCAGGAGGAAAAATGAGAAATGAATTTTTATGGGCAATAATGCTGTTAGTAAACTTTTTAGCAATAATATTTGCTTATTCCAGATTTGGAAAAATAGGATTATATATATGGATACCAATATCAACTATACTAGCTAATATACAAGTAGTCATGCTGGTTGACTTATTTGGATTTGGAACTACTTTGGGAAATATACTTTATGCTGGAGGTTTTTTAGTAACTGATATACTTGCAGAAAACTATGGGAAAGAGCATGCTAAAAAAGCTGTGAAAATAGGATTTTTTTCCTTAATAGCAATGACATTAATAATGCAGATAGCTGTAGCTTTTACTCCTTCAAATGTAGAAGAAGGATTGATTACTTTTAGTGGAGTAAAAAGAATATTTGATTTTATGCCAAGGATAGCAATAGCTTCTCTTGTTTCTTACTGGATATCTCAAAGTCATGATATATGGGCATATGAAATGTGGAAAAAGAAATTTAGCGAAAGAAAACATATTTGGATCAGGAATAATATGAGTACTATGATAAGCCAACTTATAGATAATAGTATTTTTACATTGATAGCTTTTTGGGGTGTTTATCCTAGAGAAGTATTGTTAGAAATATTTGTTACTACTTACTGTATGAAATTTATAGTAGCAGTTTTTGATACACCATTTGTATATATTGCCAACCATTTAAAAATAACTGGAAGAATAAAAGAAACAGAATTATAAACAATAAAGAGGAAAACTTCTGTGTAATGCACTCTCCCTCCCTCTAGGAGATATCTAAGAAAGAGAATGCATTACCAAGGCTACCTCTTTTTTTATATTAAACTTTCATCGATATAAAGGCTTATTTTATTTCTCAATTTTTCTCTTATTTCTTTTGATATGGGAGTATTTTTAATTTCTCCATTTTGAATATAATAAAGCAGTTTCATATTTTCTTTA
>Ga0192243_10061_pt1 | contig 44971 bp, 43 predicted proteins | sample Koala_Koa27_K3_FD_131233 | JGI IMG/M metagenome (GOLD analysis project Ga0192243, IMG submission 131233) | Enriched cells from koala feces incubated with labeled cellulose particles, San Francisco Zoo, California, United States - Koala_Koa2-7_K3 ... | reverse complement strand
GCATGGCGGATTCTACGGTGTGCGATGTGATTTTCGGGAGAAACAGGAGAGCGGAAACACGGGAGATCATAGCCGCCGCTCTGGGTTTAGAACCGGAAGTGGCGGGCGCGGAGGAGACAGGCAGGTGATCATGGATGCCGTCTGACAGAATGTTTAAAAAGGCTTTGTTTGGTCTGGCGGAGGATGAGGTTCTGGATTATATGGAGCGGCTTCTGCCGGGAATTCCTGATCTGCCAGATGCGGGAAGATCTGGCGCTGGAGGCAGGGCGTTTGAGGCGGGAGAGGATGATCAGACGGCTGCTCTTTGCACTCTGTCCCATCCTGTTGGCATTGGCGGTGTTTGGCGTCACCTGCAGATGGTATGGGATTGCGGAGGTAACCGGAGACTCCATGAGCCCGGCGCTTAGGACTGGGGATCTGGTGATCTACAGCCGGAGGAAGGAACCCTATAACCGGGGAGACTTAGTGGTCTGCGATGTGGAGAAAACCAGAATTGTCAAGAGGGCCGCGGGAATCCCGGGGGACTGCGTGAAGCTGGATGGAGACGGCAGAGTCAGGATCGAGAGCGGAGGCGGCCAGGGACACGGAAAGAATACCGGGGGCCCTCCCCTTCAAATCAGCCTGGGAAGCGACGAATATTTTCTGCTCGGAGATAACCGGGATTTATCGGTGGACAGCCGTGATGTGCGGATCGGGCCGGTAAAATGGGAACATATAGAGGGGCGCGTGCTGTTTATGATACGCGCCATAGGGAAAAGAGGGGAACAATGAAGATCAGACTGAAGGACATCATGGACGAGAGAATGGGCAGAATCCTGCTGTATGTCGCAGGAGGAGCAGCCGGAGTGCTGATGGCCGTCGTCGTCCCCTGCAATCTGCTGTTGATCGTCAGCAGCATAAGGAATCCGGGTCAGATGCCGTCGGCTTTCGGAAGGAAGCCGGCGATCGTGTTGTCAGGTTCCATGGAGCCGACGTTTATGGCCGGCGATGTGATCCTTTTGAAGAAGACAAAGCATCCAGATCAGCTGGAGGTGGGAGATGTGGCCTGCTATCTGTATTCGGGAAAAGCGACGACCCACCGGGTGATCGAGAGATTTGAGGCGGATGGAAAGCCCCGCTATATTATGAAGGGCGATTACAACAATGTGGAGGACCGCCTGGCCGTGGACCCGGAGCAGATTCAGGGCGTGTGGACAGGCGGGAGAATCCCGGGGTTAGGCCGGGTGCTGATGTTTATGCAGAGCACCATGGGCATGTTTCTGCTTTTGATCTGCCCGCTGGCCGGCCTGCTCTCCTGGGATATTCTGAAGCGAAGACGGGAAGACCAGATCCGGCGGGAAGCCTGGGAACGGGGAGAGGCCGAAGCGGACGGCGGAGGAGCCGGAACAGGCAGAGGTGGAGCCTCCCGCCTCAGGAGAGAGTGGAAGCAGCTTACAGACTCCGGAAGGCGGAGAGAGGCGGCTGAACAACGGACGGTGGCAGTGGATGAGAGTACACGCATGCACGTTATGGCAGCGTCGAAGTATGAGAACGCATGTCCGCCTGCGCTGGCAGCGTCGGAGGATGAGAACACACGCCCGCGCAAGATGGTGTCGTCAGCGGAGGAGGAGGACTATCGGAGGCTTCAGGAGGAGCTTTCGTATTACCGGAGAGAGGAAGCACGAAGGCGCAGAGAAGAACAGGAAAGGGAACGGAGCAGTTTTCGCAGAAAGGAATCCCGCAGGGCCGCGCAGGATGAAGAATTTGCCTTCTACAGCGGTATGGGAGACGACATGGACTGCTATGCGGATTTGGAGGCGGCTGCGGAGCATTACCGCAGGATGAAGGAATCCCTGGCCCGTTTCCGGAGGATGGAGGCGCTTATGAACCGCTGCAGGAAGTTGGAGGAGGAGTTAGTCCGCTACGAGAAACTGGCGGAGCGTCTGAATGCATATGATAGGAAACCTGGTGAACCCAACCAGGGGGGTTCGGAGATGAACCCCCTGTTGATCACATAAACCGGCAGGACCGGACAGAGAGAGCAGAACAAGGAGGAAAGAGACAATGAAGTATGAAAAACTGATGAAGAGGTTTGGAGCAGTGGCGTTTGCATTGACAGTTGCCAGCTCCTGTATCGTGGGAGGAACGCTGGCCAAATACACCACGACCGTGGCAGGGACAGGCTCGGCGATCGTGGCCAAATGGGCGCCGTCCTTTAAGGCGGGAACCAATGGGGGAGCGTTTCGGGACAGCATTAACGTCAAGCTGACGGACACAAGCTTAAACAGCAAGGTGGCGGACGACAAGATCGCTCCGGGAACGGACGGAAGCTTTTCGGTGGAGGTATCAAGAGGAGCCAACACAGAGGTGGGATTTACCTATTCCGTATCCATCAGCGACCTCAACAACCGTCCGGCGAATCTGATGTTCTATAAGGATTCCGGCTTTACAACACCGCTTACGGAATCCGGCGGAGTCTATGCCCTGACATCGGGCGACGCACACATTATGCCTACAGGAACACCGGACAAAGATACCTTGACGGTCTACTGGAAATGGCCCTATGAGGTGGATACCGAAGCCAGCTCTGCGGCGGAGAGCCGGGACGCGGCAGACAGTGAGGTCGGTAATAAAGCGACGGCATCCGAGGCTGCGGCCACGATGACATTTAAGGTGAACTGTACGGCAACGCAGATGAATCCGACCACGCCGTAATGACGTGAGATACCAGGGAGTGTGGAGATGATAAAACCAGCAGAGAAACCAGAGGAAGGCAAAACCCCGCCGGGGAAGAAAAAGCGGACGCTGATTTTGCTTTTGTGCATCCTTGCCCTGCTGTTTCTGGTCAGCACCGTGATATCCGGGATTCTTCTGGGAAACAGGACAGGGGAACAGAAAAAAATACATTCCGATTCCTTTGTGATCGGGGAGGAGGAGACCGGCGGGCGTCTGCACCTGGCAGGGAGAATCACGATGGCGGACGGCAGACCATTTGCCAATGGATCGCTGGAGCTGCACAGTGAGGTGCGGCGTGGAAAGACAGACAGCGGAGGCTGGTTTCTGTTCGGGGAGGTGGAGAGAGGCAGTCACAGTCTCTTTGTCCTCGATCAGGATGGAAAGACTCTGGCCGAGATCAAGGTGGAGCTGACGGATCATGAGGACGGTATGTACGGCCAGCTGAATATCGAAAAGACGGCGGCAAACCAGTACCGTTTCCTCATGGCGCCGGAAGTCCGCTACCTGGAGATGGATTTGGAGCTGGACAGAGGAACCTTGACTGTCCGGATGGACAAAACGGTTGCGGTGGACCGGGAGGGGCTCGTCAGCCTTCCGGGGCGGATGATGGATGCCAAGGACGGCCTGGTGGTGTTGCCGTCAGGTACCGTGATCACCAGGGAGAATCAGATTCTTCACGGCGTGATTATGATTCTGCCGGACAACCAGATTGTCCGCGTGGCTGAGGATGGAATGATTTTGGAGGACGGAACCGGGATCGCAGGGGACGGGACCATTACCCTGCCTGACGGGACATTGATTACGCTGGAGGGGGTCCGCTATCCTGATACAGAGGAAACGGTACGTCCGGAATATCCCCTGCAGCTTACGGAACCGACGGCGGAGAAGGAGCCGGCGGGGCCAGGGCCCAACGGCCAGGCAAGCAGCGGGGAGACAGAGTCGTCCGGCGGGGAGCGCGCCTCCACCGAAGCGGATGAGAACCAGGGAACCGTACAGACAAACCCGGCGGGGAGTACCGCCGCCGGGGAGGAACAGGTCCGTGGACCGGACAAGGTAGAATCCGATGATCCGTCGGAGACACTGGCACCGGACTATGGAGACCTGGGGGTCTATTATGAGGAAAATGGAAGCTGGAGCGTCTGGAAGGATGCGAGGGAGATCCGTCTGTTTGACTATATGCCGGGACAGAGTTCCACGGCGAGCATCGCGGAGCCATTGATCCAACCGGGAAGCACCGGCTATTATCCGTTTGAAGTGACCAATACCTTCAGCAGCCACACGGTCAAGATCCGCGTGACGGTTACGGAGGAGACGATTCATCTGCCGCTGAGATTCCGTCTGGTGACGGTAAATGGCGGCCAAAAAACAGCAGTCTCCGACTGGAGCAGCCCTCTTGCGGGAGCGCGTACAGGGGTGGTGGTGGCTAACGCCAATGCCTCTCCGCCCGGCAGCACGGTCCGCTATCATCTGGAATGGATGTGGCCCTATGAGGGTGGCAGGGACGCCATGGACACCGCCGCGGCTGCCCCAACCAGTGAGCAGAATAAGAATTACACATTAAAACTGGAAATCAACGCCAGGAGGTAACCGGAATGGAAAAGACAGGATGGGGGCGGCGGGCGGCTTCCTTTGCGGGGGCGGTGATTCTGGCTGCCCTCGCCCTTCCGGCGGCGGCCAGTCTGTGGCTGATGCTTGGAAAGCTGTTTGGCAATGAGCGGCTTCCGTCGGTTCTGGGCTGTATGCCGGTGTACGTGCTTTCGGGAAGCATGGAGCCGGCCTTTTCGGCGGGAGATATGATTGTGATCCGAAAGAAAGATATCTATGAGCCGGGGGACACGGTGACATTTGAGAGCGGAAGGGATCTTGTGACCCACCGGATCGTAGGGCAGACCGTGGATGGCTATATCACCAAGGGGGATGCCAACAATACCGTGGACGAGGAGCTGGTGCCGCCGGAGCGGATCGCCGGAAGCCTGCTGTTTGTCGTGCCGGGAGCCGGCAGGGTATTCCTGTTTTTTCGGACGAAGAAGGGTAGGATGTGGCTGGCGGCGGCAGTATTGTTTGCGATGGCAGGCTCTGTCAAGGGAAAGCGCAAGGTTAAAGTGAGGTGAGAGAGATGAGGGAGTACGGGGCGGCAGAGCTGCGGAGGCATAGGGCGACAGAATTGCGGAGGCATGGGCCGGCAGAATTGCGGAGGCATGGGCCGGCAGAATTGCGGGGGCACAGTCCCATAGAGATCCCAGGCCAGGGGCCCGGAAGGGAAGGTGTCAGGAGATATAAAACCGGCAGTCTGTGGGTATATCTCATATGCATGATATTGGCATGTGGGGCGGCAGGAACTGCGGCATGGTCAAAGTATGGAAAGAAATCAGAGGGAGGCGGAGCCGCCTATGTGGCCAGACTGGTGACAGACTACTCCGACTTTACCATTGTACCGGAAAATCTGCCGAAAAAGCCGGGAGAATCGGTGCCGGTGGAGTTTGCAGTGGCTAATTTTGACGGCGGTAAGGTCTGTGAGGCGGCGCTATCTTACACTGTGACGGCCCTCACCGCAGGTAATCTGCCGCTGACCTTCCGGCTCGACCGGGATCAGTCATCGGCCGGCGCCGACAGCAGCTGGATTGCCGACGGAAGCTTGGACGGCAATACGGCAAGTTCCGCGGGGAGCTTTTTACCCGGGGTGGAAACGGAGCACCGCTACCGGCTCACCATCAGCTGGCCGGTCGATGCCGCGGGCAGCGGAAATGATGAGGATTACGCCGGGGAACTGGATTATGTGAGGATTCAGATTAAGACGGAGCAGGAATTGCCTCACGTCTGAGAGGATTGAGGGAACAAGGGAAGGAGACACGGACAGTTGGACCATAGAGAGCGAAAGAGAAGCCGCAGAAGGCGGCCGCGCCGGGCGGCATATATCATGGGAATCAGTATCTGTTTTCTGGCGGCCGCAGCCGGGGTGGGGACTGTTACGTTTGCAAAGTATCTAAGCGGCACGGAATCCGGATGGTTTCAGATCCTGCCGGAGAATTTTTATTTTACAAGTGATCTGCTAAAGCCCAGGGCGGAGGAGGTTATTGAGCTTTACAACTGGAATCAGGAGGAGGATTACGTATTTTTTATGGATATCCGAAACTGGAAGGACGATTTGAGATTTAATCAAAACCGGATCGTCTACAGTGTGGAGACGGCGGGGGCGGACGGAATCGCCCACTCGGTCGTTTTGCCGGGCAATGTGACGCAGAGCCAGGAAAGCTACGAGCTTCCCGGCAATTTAATCACGACGCAGAAGCTGGTAATCACCGTGCCCCGCGGCGTGACGCCTGTGGGAAACCAGGTGAAGGTGACGGTGAAAGCCAAACCAAAGGACGGCATCGGCTATACCAAGAGCCTGACCGGGACATTTAAACTGAATGAAGGGACGGAAACGATGAAAAGTGAAGTGGAAGTCCATAAGGCATATATAGATCTTTTGATCGGTGTGGACAAGGGCCAGACGCTGCATATCACCTGGCCGTCAAGTCTGACGCCGGACAACACAAATAAATGGCTGAAAGAGGCGGTGGGAACGGCGGGAGATGTGACGCTGGAGGAGAAAAGCAGCTGCCGCCTTCGCTTTTTCATAACGGGAGACTTGGGGGCGGGCGATACCTTTACCGTCAACGGGAAACCGGTTACTATCAGCTGATAAGGGGCGGAAAGCATGAAGAGAACAAAGAGGAAAAACAGAAAGATGAGGAACGCCGGAGTGGCGGCCATGATCTGCATGGCCGCGGCTCTGCTGTTGGCAAAGAATCTGAATCCGTTTGTGCACGCGCTGGGCAAGAGCACGGCGAAGCTGGAGATCGGGGCGGAGAACAGCAGCGTGACGGCGGTCCTGTCCGAAACGGGGCAGCTGACCATAAGCGGTCACGGAAGAACCTTAGACTATACGGAGGAGAGCGCGCCGTTTCAGGAGTACGCGGACCAGATTACCTCTGTAAAGCTGGAGGAGGGAATCACGTCAATCGGCGATTATCTGTTTTATAACTGCGGAAATCTGAAGGGAAATCTGGTGCTGCCGTCCACGGTCATCTGGGTGGGAGACGAGGCGTTCGGAGGAAGCGACCGGGAGAGCGCACCCAAATTTGCGATGGTGAGCAGCAAGTTTACGGAGGCCGAGATCGCTATACCCAAAAAAGGCATGGAGCTGCCGCCGGAGACGGAGAGCGAAAGCGCGGAACATGAGATAGCCACGCCCGGAGAGGCCGCCGGAGGACCAGGGGAAACTATAGGACCGGAAGGAAATGTGGGGGAGACAACCGCAGGGGAGGAGACGAAAGGCCCGGGGAGTGAAACTGGAGCGGGAGATCAGGAGACGGAGACGAAGGAGCCTGCGGATGGAACCGGAGCGGGCGGTCAGGAGACGGAGACGAAGGAGCCTGCGGGTGGAACTGGAGCAGGAGGCCAAGAGACAGAGACGAAAGGCCCCACGAGTGGAACCGGAACGGGAGGTCAGGAGACAGAGACAAAAGGCCCGGGAAGTGGGACCGGAGCAGGAGGCCAGGAGACAGAGCCGAAAGGCCCCGCGGATAGAACCAGCGCAGGAAGCCAGGAGACGGAAACTACAGCCACCGACACGGCTCAGGGCCAGAGCGGTTCAGCCCAGACCGTCAGCCTCATGGGAAACGTGGTAAAAAACCTTGCGGGACTGACCACGGGCGGGAAACCCAAGATCCCCCAACCAGCCATGAACCCCAGGAATCCGATTCTTCCGACACAATTCCGGAAGCTCTGGAAACGCAGCCCACCAAACCGGAGGAAACTTCCGCCGCAATGAAACCAACTCTCCAATCCTCACCATCCGATGCCACAGAGGAGCCGGAGGACGAGGAGGAGGAGACCGAGCCCACCGAAGAATTCAGTGAGGACGGCACACTCTCCAACGATCTATATGAGAACGCAGTTCCCGTCTCAGAATTAAACCCGTCCGTTCTGGACCGGTATCACACGGAAACCATTGTCTGTCAGATCATGGGAACCGATGTGTTTTACCCGGGGCAGAAGGGCGGCTATCAGTGCGAGGGAACCAACAGCACCTTTGAGGAGGCAGCCGAATCGGCGGGCTACCGCCGCTCCGACCGTTTCCTGATCGCGGACATGGACAACGGAACATATACGGAAGATCTGGCGGTTGTGGACGGAGTATTTTACGCTCCCGACCTTCCGGAAGAAGTGGTCTGCATGGAAGGGGAGGATGAACTGTTTACCAACCGATTTGCCGGTTGGATACTGGAGGAGGAGTGGAACGATCTGGGAGAACATGCCCCCCGGTTTACGTCCCGGGGACAGGAGATCACCGCACCTGAATCCCGAGAGACGGTAAAGCTTTATTCCGAATGGGAAAAGACCTGCCGGATAGAACCGGCGGCCAGAGCAGATACCGGTGAGAACGGGACCATCACCTATACGGTAGTGGACGAGAGCACCGGAGGTCCTATGCCGGATACCTACGGCTATGCATTTCTTTATCAGTGGCAGGTCTGCGAGACCGAGAACGGCGTATATGAGGAGGAGATACGGCAGGATGAAGAAGCCTCCGATCTCATCATTTCCGAAGATCAGGAGACCGAAGTGGCCCGGTTCTCCGATTTATCCGGCTGGAAGGATATAGAAGGGGCAGAGGAGTCCTCTTATTCCAGGGAATATAGTCAGGATGATGCAAGATTTTACTTCCGCTGTCTGATTACGGTACAAAAGCTGACCCGGGCCAGAAGTGCGGAAGCCCCTGTAGTGTTAAGCAGCGAACCGGTATCGGGGGCGGTGAGCATGCCGATCACCATCAGCTATGAGCCGGGGATTGGAGCGACAGGGACCCCGCCTGTTTCGCCTGCGCTTACGGGCGGAGAACAGTTTACACCGGCATTTAATACATTTACCAGGGAAGACGGCCAGGTATTTGCCGGATGGGAGATCACATTTCATGGAGTGACAGCCGTCTGGCAGGACCAGACTTCGGTTGTAAGTAATCAGATAGTCTCCTACACGGAACCTATGCTCGTTTCCGTGGAAAACGGTGCGGTGAGTCCTGCCATCACATTGACGGCCCAATGGGGAACCGCTTCAGTGATCTACCTCAACAGCGGTGCTGGTAATGATGAAGCAAACGGCCTGACGGAGGCAACGGCAGTAAAAACATTAGGCAAGGCATATGAGAGACTGGGGACAGGCGGAACAGTGGAGACGAATCGAATTGTGCTCTGCGATACCTACACCATATCCGGGACAGTCAATACGGGGAATGTGCCGGCTACAATCTCGGGAACAGCGGCAGGAAAGCCGTATTTGCCTTCCAGCAACAGTGTTTTACAGTGTCAGGCGGATACCACGATCGAGAATCTTACGCTGCACGGTGCACCTTTACCCTCCAATACCCAGTCCCTCAGCGGAATTTATGGGATGGGCCATCGTCTGACTTTAGGATATGGAATCAGCTGCACAAATGATTATCTTTATATATATGGAGGAATCCCATCAGGCACGCTGCAGGGGGACACTCATTTGACGATTTTCAGTGGGACTTATCGTTTTATATATGGAGGCGGTTTTGGAACCGGTAACACTTACGCCGAAGCAAAATATCTGTCCCATGTCAATGGCAGTACTTATGTGACCATCTATGGCGGGAGGATGTGGAGAGTATATGGCGGAAGTAATATCGGCAATGTATCAAAAAAGTACCAATATTACCATGTTTGATGGAACGATAGACCGGGTATGGAACAATACATTGTCAATTGTAGGAGGAGCACGATATGGATCTGTTTCCACAGACACTTCCGTGGATTACAGTACAAAGATAGAGGTATTGGGAGGAACGGTAGAACAGGATATTGCAGGGGCAACCCATGCCGGTGCGGATGCAGGAGGATACCTTAATAAAAAGTCCTGGATTCGAATTATGGGAGGTATCTGTAAAAGAAATATTTACGGAGCCGGAATTGACCCTAGCTACGGGGGCGGATATTGTGTAAAGGATGGAGTCTTGATTCAGGTCTACGATGGAGCAGTGGTAGAGGGAAGCGTGTTTGGAGGAGGATTTTACGACAGTGCTAAAGCTTTGGATACTGTCGTAGGCCCGATTCAGTTTGAAATGTATGGAGGTACGATACGCGGAAATGTCTTTGGAGGCTGTCAAAACTCTGATATTGTGGGAAACACAGATTTACGGATCTACGGTGGAACTGTAGAAAAAAATCTGTATGGAGGAGGATATGGCACAAAAAAGGTAGCCGGTATAAAAGGAAATACATCAATCCACATGACAGGCGGGATTATCTTGGGAACGATATTTGGCGGTGCCAGTCAGCAGGGAACCATAACCGGAGGCTCCACTGTCAAGGTAGAAGGCGGACTAGTCGAAAGCTCACCAGCAAAAAGAAAAGTATTCGGCGGAGGGGAAGGCTCTTCCACCGCGATCAAAGGCGCTGCCGACGTTCGAATCGGAGGAACCGCCGCCGTCAACGGAAACGTCTACGGAGGCGGTTACAGCGGCACTACGGGCAGCACCCATGTTGCGCTGACAGGCGGGACTGTCGATGGGGATGTATTTGGAGGCGGAAGCAGCATAGGAACCGGCACGGTTAACGTGGAGCAGACCGGAGGAACCGTGTCAGGGGCCATCTACGGAGGCTCCGATTCCTCGGGAGCCGTCACTGGGGCCGTCTCCATGAACATAGCAGGCCAGGCAGCCAATGTCTACGGAGGCGGAAAAGGCTCCTCCACATCAGCGGCGGCAGGCACCTCCATCACCCTCGGCGACGGCGCCAATATTCAGGAAAATGTCTATGGCGGCGGGGATGCAGGAACCGTGTCGGGAGGCGCTTCTATCCAGATGAATGGAGGAACCGTCATAAAAGGCATCTACGGAGGCGGTAACCAGGCCGGCGTCAATGGAGCTGTATCGATCCGCCAGACCGGAGGCGCTGTCGCCGGTATCTACGGGGGCGGCAATCAGGCCGGAGTCAACGGAACCGTATCAATCCATCAGACAGGCGGTTCCGTGGCAGCCGTCTACGGAGGCTCCAACAACTCAGGAACCGTATCAGCCCCCACCGTGGAGATCAACGGCACAGTGGGTAATGTGTACGGAGGCGGATACGGAGGTCCCACAGTGACCACCGCCCCCACCGTTTTGGTAAAAACAGGAGGCAATGTCACCGGCAGCCTGTTTGGCGGCGGAAACTTAGGAAGTGTGACAGGCGGCGCCGCCATAGTACAGGAGGGCGGAGCCATAGCAAAAGTTTTTGGAGGAGGCAACGAGGTTGGCGTCAGCGGAGACGTGACGATCCAGCAGACCGGCGGAACGGCCGAAGCGGTCTACGGAGGTTCCAACAGCTCCGGCGCGGTGGAGGCGCCGTCCGTGACCATAGGAGGCACCGTGGGCAATCTGTACGGAGGCGGATACGGCCCCAGCACCACAACGACGGGCCCAAAAGTCACGATCACAGCTTCGGGCAAGGTCATCGGCAACGCCTTCGGAGGCGGCGATTTGGGTGCCGTCACCGAGGGAACTAGTGTCATTCTGGAGGGCGGAACCGCCGCCAATGTCTACGGAGGCGGCAACCAGGTCGGCGTCACGGGAACCGTCCAGGTGGAAGTGGGACAGAACTCTTCCGCCACGGCAGTGTACGGAGGTTCCAACGATTCCGGTGAGGTGGCGGGCCCTGCCATAACCATCCGCGGAACCGTGGAGCGTGTATTTGCCGCCGGTTACGGCACTAACACCAAAACCACCGCGCCAACCGTGGCCGCGGAGAGCGGAGCCGCGATCACCGAGCTTTACGGAGGTGGTGAGTTGGGCGTGACCAGCGGTGGAACCACGGTCACGTTAAAGAGCGGAAGCAGCGTGGAAAACACCTTCGGAGGCGGAAAAAATGCCGGAATTGAAGGCATCGCAGTCATCAATACCGAAAGCGGCTCCCAGGCAGCCAATATCTACGGAGGGAGCAACTCCTCGGGATCTGTGGGAACCGTCCAGGTGACAGTCAACGGCACCGTAGGCAAAGCGGATACAGGGGCCGGTCCCACGGCTGGCTCCGTCTATGGCGGAGGTCTGGGTCAGGGAACCGCCACCGCATCCCCGACAGTGACCATCGGCCCCACAGGAATCGTATACGGCGAAGTGTACGGCGGCGGAGCCGAAGGGCCGGTGTCAGGCGATACGAACGTTATCCTGGCAAACGGCGGAAAGATTACCGGCAAGACCTATGGCGGAGGCCGCGGCCTGACCGCCGAGATCGCAGGAAATACAAGCGTGGACGTCTCCGCCTCAGTGACCGGTGAGGTCTATGGAGGCGGAGCCCAGGGCCTGGTAAAAGGCAACGCCAAGGTATGTTTAAAGAGTGGAAGTCAGATATCCGGCAATGTCTATGCAGGCGGAGATGAGGCCGCCGTGGGAGTAAAAGAAGCGGCCGGCGGAGGAAATACCAGCCTCACCGCGGAGCATGGCGCCGTTTTATCGGGCAGCATCTATGGTGGCGGCCGGGGAAGCACCGCGATTGTCATTAATGATACCAGTGTTGTCGTGTCTGCCAGCGCCTCCGGCAGCGTGTTTGGAGGAGGCGCCGAGGGCGCTGTCTATGGCAATACCCACGTAGACATTATCAGAGGAACCATCGGGGACGGCAGCGCGGATACCGGCAATATCTTCGGCGGCTCCGACCGGGCCAAGGTCTATGGCAATACCCAGGTGCATATCGGGAACCAGGCGGCCACGGAGGCCGGTGTTTCCGTCCGGGGAGAGACCTTGCTGATCCACGGGACCGTGTTCGGAGGCGGCAATACCACGGACAACGGCAGCACCTTTGATGCGACGGACCCATTTGTGCTGGGGGACGCCTCGGTATCAGTCAGTGCCGGGGATTACGGGAGCTTCCGTATTAAGAAAAGTATCTTCGGAGACGGCAACATGTGTACCGTCAAGGGAACACGTACCATATCCATGAAAGATTATGCAGCCGCGGGACCTCTGACGGGAACTTCTCTGCAGAGGGCGGACGATTTGACGCTGGACGGCTGCACCATAGAGCTGTCCGAGTCTACGGACAGCGCCAACCTGGTGACCACCATCGCCTACTCGCTAAACCGTATTGGACGCCTGGTATTGAAGGACAATACGACCCTAAAGCTTCAGGCTCCGGTCAACCTGGTAAAGGAACTGGTGAGTCAGGACGCCTCCGGCCAGCTGGTGACTACCACATCCACCGAGAGCGCCGGTGTGAGGCCGTCTGTTGAAAATTGTATCTATATCCAGCAGGGAGCCCAGATGGAGCTCAGAAACAGCGAGGATGCGACCCGCCAGGGCTACGGCCCGGTGACCGGCTATATGCTCCTTGGAAACTATGATAAAAATGGAGACCCCATTGTCAACGGCGTCTATGTGCTGGGAGGCTACGATGCCACAGGCGAGGACGGCGGCTTCCTCTACGCCGAGGACAATGCGGAGGACGGATACCAGCAGTATCAGAAGATCAAGCCGACCACGGATTCCGACACATGGAGGAACTGGGCCCTCGGTAAAAATATGACCAGAGAGGGACTTCTGGTCATGTCCAACAAACCGGCAGGCCAGAAGCTTCTGAAGGTGGAATGTCCGTGGCCTGCGGACGGATCGGTTTACCGTCTGGTGGATGGAAGCGTGAAGATCAACACAATCTCCGGGACTTCGGAATCATTTACACTGAAAGATCCCGACGGGCTGACTGACAGTGATCCGGCGGCGACAACCCTGGGAATATCAATCCGGACCGGTCAGGACGGCTGGACGGAGCAGGTGGAAACCGGCTATGTAAAAGGAAAAAGCGATCAGAACGCCAGCTGGGAGTTTATCGACACCTCCCATAGTGTCGCCATGAAAACGATCAATAACCTGTCGGTTAAGCCCACATTTCAGCTGGAGCTGACCAACCGTCAGGGAATTGCCATGGATGACGGGGATGTATACCCGCTGAATGTTCAGTTCCAGCTGGAGAATGTGAAGGTTCTTTCGGATGGGACGGAGGCGGATAACGGTATTTTGACCATTAAGCTCCAGATCAAGCGGATCAACGCCCAGGATTATGACGACATTCTGCTGATACCGGGCAAGGAATATACCCGGGCCTCCGAAACCTACACGTATGCAACCAAGCTGGGGGGAAGCCGGAGCTACGATCACAAAACAGAGCTCCATCACCCTTCAGTATGCGAAGCGCTCCACGTCGGGAAGCAATGGGGCTCAGGATCACAGCCTGTCCTTTACCACCAACGATACCCCGTCAACCACAGCAATCCCGGTGACGCTGCCGGAGGGAACCATGATTCTGGCTGTGGACCGAAGCGGAGCTCAGGCGGTTTACAGCCGCTATATCGTGCCGGCAGGTGGGATCACACAGGTAAATCTCAGTGATTTTATCGTAAATGGAACGGCAAATACGCCTTATGGCAAAACCTTTGGACGGAGCGATTCGGAAAACTACTTGTTTGTATTTGACTTCGCAGAAGTTCCGGATTTCAGTCAGGAGGGGCTATGCGTATCGTTCCTGCCGATATACAATGACAGCGCGGCGGACGCAGCGGCCCAGCCGACGAAGATCGTGTTTAATGTGGCGGATCAGAATCCAAAGAATTATGTATTGAACAGTCCTGACAAGACCACACCCACGGAGGAAGGGACAGCCTATGACAGAGAGGAAAGTTTAAGCTTTGGTCTGCTTACCGCGGCAAACAGCGTGCCGGCCACAGATACCACAGGGGTGGACTCGCAGATGGGAGCACAGCTGAAGCTAAAGAGTCTGGACGTGGGAAGCTACATGCCCATACCGACCGGCTGGCTGGTGACCGCAGACGGGAATACCTACAAATCCGCAGGAAAACAACTCATGGTGCCTCTGGCCTCCGGTATGATGGGAATCAATACCAGCCTGACCATGAAGATGGCAAAGAGCAGCCTGCCTGCCGGCAGATACCAGTGGGAGATCAGCCTGACGTCCTCCGCCCTGGCCCAATACCCGGGAACCCCGGTGAGGAACCCGATCGTCATCAATTTCAGGCTGACCGACAAGCTGTATTCCATCGAGTCGGAATTTGAGTCCACAGACCGGCTATATCCGTCCGACGCGGCCGCACGCATCCCCATCCCCATCCGTCTGGAAGCCAAAACCTCCGGAGGAGCCGCGACAGATCAAGTGGAGCGGGTGGTGAGTCTGTGGAAAAAAGAACGAGACCACAAGCGTCTACGAGAAGATTGCACTAAACAATGTATTCACCGATTCCTCCGGGCTCAATGGAGCCTTTGGATGGACGAAAGACGAAGACGGAAATGGAACCTGCACGGAGACCCTGTCCCCCACACTGAAAAACCATGTGGATGTGGGGACCTACCGATTAAAATTTGAATTGATTCGCAACGGCAAGACCGTTGCCTCCGATACCGGAAATTTCCTGATTGTACCGGAATAGGATGATGAGTAAAAGCGTGGTCTGTATGGACTGCGCTTTTGCTTAAAAAAGTATTGCCAAATGAAGCGGTTTTCGATATAATGATTTATATCTGCAATAGGATATTTTGTCCTATATCTGATAATGTCTTGTTTTATAACCGGCAGATCGCCGAATGATCACAAATCTTGAAAGCCCAGTTGGGAGGGATGTATATGTCTGTTTGAGCTCGCGCTGATTGTAAACGAAACTTACTTGTGATAAAATAAAGGAGAGTCATTGTGGAGAAAAAACTGAATAAAAGACAGAGAAAGAATCTCGCATCCCCGGCTAAGAGAGGGCGTGTGTACAAGGTCCAGGATCAGGGGGCGAAGGCGGTTTTTGATAACCCGGAGCTGATGGCCCAGCTGCTCCGTGATTACGTTCCGATTCCGGAACTGAAAAGTGTGACGGCGGAGGACATCGAGGACGTGTCGGAGCGGTTTATCCCTCTGAACCAGGAGGGAAGGGATACGGATAATATCAAGCGGGTGCATTTAAAATCCAGCCCGCTTTTTATCATCAGCCTCTTAGAACACAAGGCCCAGGTGGACTTCCGGGCGCCGTTTAAGATGCTCCAGTATATTATGCTGGTGTGGGACGATTATGAGAAGGAAGTCAACAAGGAGAGTCCGGGAGCCAGCAAACGAAAGGATTTCCGTTATCCACCGGTTCTGCCGATCATCTACTATGAAGGGGCTGGAAGCTGGACGGCAGCAATGAACATGAAGGACCGTGTTTATATGTCGGATATATTCGGCAAATACATTCCCGATTTCGAGTACGAACTGATCCATGTTCACGGCTACAGTCCGAAGGAGCTTGTGAAAAAAAGGAAACGAGCTGTCCTTAATCATGCTGATCAACCAGATGAGAAATTCCAGCGACTTTGCGAAGTTTAAGGAGATTCCAGTGGAGTATTTTCAGAACATCGAGAAGAAGAGCTCTAAGGAACTTTTGCAGATCATCAGTCAGGTGATCACGCTGCTGCTGAGCCGACTGAACGTGCCGCTTAAAGAGATTCATACTGTCACAGACCGATTATGGAAGGGAGAGACCAATATGCTGTTTGACAGTTTTGAGGGATATGATATTCAGAAGGTGCGGAAGGATAGCCAGGAACAGGGGGAGATAGCCAAGGCGTACCGGACTGCACGGAACATGTATGACCGTGGATTCCCGGCGGAGGAGACGGCCGGGCTTGTGGAGGAGAGCTTGGAGACTGTAAAGGGATGGTATGAATCCTGGAAAGAGGGAAGCGATTCATAGTTAAAATTTTTAAGTAGAATCGCCGGAACGGCAGAGCAAATATCTGCTGTTCCGGCGGTTTTTTAATCCCTGGACAATTCCTCTGTTTACTCTATCAGAATCCTGTCTGCCAACTCCGGCGGAGCCTTCACCACGACCTCCATTATATAGTCATCATGGTAGGAGTAGACGACCCGGTTCTTCAGTCCTTCCAGCAGGATATCCTTTACCCGGAAGAACTTGGACAGTCCGTCGTCGGAATTATGGAAGGCGTAATTCAGGGCATACACCGTTTCTGGCTGGTCTGTTTCTTCCACGATATACGGGGTGATGACATCCTTCTGGCAGAGAACCTGAATCGAAATCTGATTGTACGCCAGAGAGGAATCCGGCTCAAGCCGAACACTGCTCAAATCTTCTCACAGACAGAGTGAGATTTTGTACATCCTCCGGCAATGTTTTCTGCAGGTTTACCTCTGTCAATTCCCCGTTCAAATGCTTCTCGCCGCCATAACGAAACGTCGAGAACTCTCCGAAGGCGACTCCGCCGCCCACGCCCATCAACAGCAGCCCGGCGAAAAATACGATGATTCCATGCTTCGCTTTTTTGGAAAACAGCAGCCTGCATACCAAAAAGAGAAAAGCAGAACCGCCGAGCAGTCCGCCAAGGGACAAAATCGTAAGCCCGATCACGGGATAGCCGATCACAGACAGCACAGTCAGGGTTCCGAAGGCCACAAGCAGAAGCAGTGTGACAAACAGTATCGGCGCCAGGATACACAGCACGATGACCTTTCCCGCCCATATCAGTCCGGTGCGGATAATGTTCCATAATGTTCTCATACAATAACCAGTCCTTCCGGTCTTAGTCGTCCGTTCTTTTGCAGAAAAATTCGGCAGAACAAATAAATGTTTGATCCATTGTCCCAGCTCGGAGATATGGATTGCCTGTCCCCTGTGTTTCCACATCAGGTTGTAAAACACGAAAATGGCAAATGCCAGATAACACAGATGAAATCCTAAAATCACTCCGACGGAAGCCAGAACGTCAAAGGGCGAGTCCAGAAAGCGGTACAGAAGATCGCCGATGTATAAATCCAGCAGCAGTAAAGGCAGATAGATCAAAAATAAGGCGATGAGGACCAGACAGCATTTGAAAAAGACCCGAAAGCGGCTCTCCGGTCCGCCGTGGATCAGACTGGCCGCCTGCGCCGCACACCGTCTCCACAGACCTCCGATCTTGCCTCCGGCCGCCGTCAGCTTCCTGCTGATTTTGCTCTTATCGATAGAAACGGCGCGCTTGTTATAATCGGGGTTCACATGGTAGGCATCCAGAATCTCCGCCGCCAGCTCGTCCAGATTGCCGAAATCACCTATGGCCTCCGCCTCGCTGAGCCCGCTTTCCATCTTTAGTTCTATGTGCTGGGCGTATTCACTGAGAATATCATCCCGTTCGTTCTCCTTTAAAACATGAAGCTTTTTCCTCAAATGCTCCAGAAACTCTGTCTCAGTCATCCCGATCACTCTCCCTTATAAACTGATTTACCTTGCAGTTAAAGTCGTTCCATTCCTCTTTTAAGCTGTCCTTATAGAGAAGCCCGGCCGCCGTCAGGTGATAATACTTCCTGGGAGGCCCCTCCGTGGATTCTTTTAAATAGGTTTCAAAATAATGTTCATTGGTCAGCCGCTTCAGCAGCGGATAGATGGTTCCCTCGTTGACGTCAATCACCTTCGACACCTCATTGACCAGCTCATATCCATACATGTCCTTCTTTGTCACCGATAAAAGCACCACCAGCTCCAGGACGCCCTTCTTAAACTGTGTATTCACTTCATCACCTGCCTTACTATAATATTATAGCAGGTACTATGTAATGTCAAGTACTATATTATTTATAATAGCTTAATGTATTGACATCGGGAAGGACTATGCTAGAATGTTACCATTCAGGTAAGAGCAGGAAGAAAGGAAACCACACATGAAATTTTATTTTGCCCCCATGGAGGGGATCACCGGATATCTGTATAGAAATGCATATCATACCTGTTTTTCGCAGGTGGAGCCGGATAAATATTTTACTCCCTTTTTTGTACCCATGGAGCAAGGGAAATTTACGCCCAGGGATATGAATGATATGGCGCCGGAGCACAACCGGGGGATGAATGTGGTTCCACAGCTTCTCACAAACCGGGCGGATGATTTTATAGGCGCGGCGCGGACGCTAAAGGATCTGGGGTATGAGGAGGTCAATTTGAATCTCGGCTGCCCGTCGGGCACGGTGGTGGCAAAGCGGAAGGGGTCCGGGTTTCTGGCTTACCCGGAGGAGTTGGACCGTTTTCTGGACCGGATCTTTGAAGCGTCGGAGATCAAAATATCGGTAAAGACCAGAATCGGAAAGGACGATCCCGACGAGTTTGACGAGCTGCTGGAGATCTACAACCGGTATCCGATCGAGGAGCTGATCGTTCATCCCCGCATGCAGAGGGATTTTTATAAGAACCGTCCTAATATGGAGGCTTTTGAGAAGGCGCTGGACCGGGGAGAGAACCCGGTGTGCTATAACGGGAACATATTTACCGCCAGGGATTACAGAGAATTTGTCCAAAACTATCACCAGGTGGAGGCCGTCATGCTGGGCAGAGGGCTGATCGCCAATCCATGGCTCATCGGAGATATCCGCGGGGAGCAGCGTCCGGGGAAGGAGCAGCTTCTGGAATTTCACGATCTTGTCTGCGACAGCTACCGGGAGTATATGTCCGGGGACCGGAACGTCCTGTTTAAGATGAAGGAGCTGTGGCTCTATCTGGGCTGCATGTTCCCGGATGCGGACCGTCTCTTAAAAAAGATCAAAAAGTCGGAGCGCCTTTCGGACTATGATGTGGCGGTCCGGACCCTGTTTCGGGAGCGGGACTTGCTGGAGGGCGGCGGATACCGGGGCTGAATTTCGTCAGCATTTTCTTGCCAGGAAAGGGCGGCTATAGTATAATTGGGAAGAAAATGTGGAAAAACAGGAAGAAACGAGACATGCACATAAGAAAAGGAAGGAATCGGATATGACAATTAAAATTGGTATTTTAGGTTATGGTAATCTTGGAAAAGGTCTGGAGTGTGCGATTCGGCACAATCCCGATATGGAGCTTGCGGCTGTTTTCACCAGAAGAGATCCGCAGAGCCTCAGGATTCAGACTCCGGGAGCCAAGGTTTACCCCGTTTCGGAAGCGGTATCCATGAAGGATTCCATCGACGTGCTGGTTCTGTGCGGCGGAAGCGCCACAGACCTTCCGGTTCAGACTCCGGAATACGCGCAGTATTTTAATGTTGTCGACAGCTTTGACACCCACGCCAACATTCCTCAGCATTTTGACGCGGTGGACGCGGCGGCCAAAAAGAGCGGCAAGGTGAGCATCATCTCCGTGGGCTGGGACCCGGGTATGTTCTCCTTAAACAGACTGTACGCCAATGCAATCCTGCCCGGCGGCCACGACTACACCTTCTGGGGCAGAGGCGTGAGCCAGGGTCATTCCGACGCGATCCGTAGAATCGAGGGAGTGAAGGACGCCAGACAGTATACGATTCCGGTGGAGAGCGCGCTGGAGTCTGTGAGAAACGGCGAGAATCCGGAACTGACCGTCAGGGAGAAGCACACGAGAGAGTGCTTTGTGGTAGCTGAGGACGGCGCTGACTTGAAGAGCATCGAGCAGGAGATCGTCACCATGCCCAACTATTTTGCTGACTATGACACCACGGTACATTTTATCAGCGAGGAGGAGCTGATGAGAGACCATGCGGGGATTCCTCACGGTGGTTTTGTCATCCGCACAGGAAAGACCGGCTGGAACGACGAGCACAGCCATGTGATCGAATACAGCTTAAAGCTGGATTCCAACCCGGAGTTCACCGCCTCCGTGATCGCAGCCTATGCCCGCGCCGCTTACCGGATGAACGCAAAGGGACAGAGCGGCTGCAAGACCGTGTTCGACGTGGCGCCCGCTTATCTAAGCCCGGTGGACGGGGCGGAGTTAAGAAAGCATCTGCTGTAATCATAAAATTTTTTAGAAATGTCTATTCCGTTGGAATTCCAACGGACAAATGAAGCTCCATTCCATATACTCCTATTATCACATAACCATTTACAACAGACAGTGAAAGAGGAGGATATCAAATGGAACATAATATGTTTTGTTTTCAATGTGAACAGACGGCAGGCTGCAGCGGCTGCACCGGCCATGCAGGTGTATGCGGAAAGTCTGCGGCCAATGCCGGGCTTCAGGATGAGCTGACCGGGGCCCTGATCGGACTGGCGCGGGCCGCGGCCGGCCAGGCGACGGATAAAGAGACGGACCGGGTGATGCTGGAGGGCCTGTTCACCACAGTGACCAACGTAAATTTTAACGACGAAACCGTAAAAATGATGACGGAGCGGGTCTGGGCCGAGAAGCGCAAACTGGCCCCCGGCTGTGCCGCGTGCACTTCCGCCTGTGACCGTGTGGAAGATTATCATATGGAAGAACTGTGGCGGGAGGATGAGGATATCAGGTCCTTAAAAGCCCTGATCCTGTTCGGCCTCAGGGGGGATGGCGGCCTACGCCTATCACGCCTGGGTCCTGGGATATTCGGATGAGGCTGTGAACCGGTTTTTCTATGAGGGATTGTTTGCAGTCGGATATGAGTATACCGTGGAACAGCTGCTCCCCATCGTCTTAAAGACCGGGGAGGTTAACCTGGCATGCATGAAGCTTCTGGATCAGGCCAACACGGAGACCTTCGGAACGCCGGAACCGGCCACAGTCCCGCTATGCGTGGAGAAAGGGCCGTTCATCGTCATAAGCGGTCATGATCTTCTGGACTTAAAGCTTTTGCTGGAGCAGACGGAGGGAAAAGGGATTCACATCTACACCCACGGCGAGATGCTTCCCGCCCACGCCTACCCGGAGTTAAGAAAATATTCTCATTTAAAGGGCAATTTCGGCACGGCCTGGCAGAACCAGCAGAAGGAATTTGCCGATATTCCGGCGCCGATTCTGTTTACCACCAACTGTCTAATGCCGGTGAAACCGTCCTACCGGGACCGGGTGTTCACGACTGCGGTGGTCTCCTATCCGGAGATGGTTCATATAGACGACCGGAAAGACTTTGCCCCTGTGATAGAGAAGGCTTTGGAGCTGGGCGGCTACGGCGAGAGACGGGAGTTTTACGGTATCAACGGCGGGACCTCCGTGACCACAGGCTTTGCCCACGGCACCGTGCTGGCGGCGGCCGGTCAGGTGGCGGACGCGGTGAAGAACGGTAAGATCAGCCATTTCTTCCTGGTAGGCGGCTGCGACGGAGCGCGCCCGGGCAGAAATTATTACACGGACTTTGTAAAGCAAGCCCCCGGGGATTCCATCATCCTCACCCTCGCCTGCGGCAAATACCGGTTCAACGATCTGGACTTAGGCACCATAGAGGGCCTTCCCCGGATCATGGACATGGGACAATGCAACGATGCCTACAGCGCCATCCGTGTGGCCACGGCTCTGGCGGAAGCCTTTGACTGCGGAGTCAACGATCTGCCCCTGACCCTGGTCCTCTCCTGGTACGAGCAGAAGGCCGTATGCATCCTTCTCTCCCTGCTCTACCTGGGAATCCGAAACATATACTTAGGCCCCACCCTGCCTGCATTTTTATCCCCCAATATCCTAAATTATCTGGTGGAACATTATGCGATACATCCGATTTCTACGGCAGAGAAGGATTTGAAGGAGATTCTGGGGGGAATAGTTTATAAAATGCTGCGAAGATGACACGATTCTGTGCTATTTTCGCAGCATTCTTGACGTAAAGGGTTATTCGTTATATTATAGTGTATATACACGAAAAGGAGTGCTGCCCCATGAATCATCCCAAACGCCCCTGTTACTGCTACTACCTCAGGCGGGCCGCCAATATGGTGGCTTCGATTTATGACTGCGCCATGGAGGAGACCGGTCTGACGGCCGCTCAATATCTGCTGCTCTCGAATCTGGACCGGGAGGAGGCTGTCAGCGTCAGTGAGCTGGCTTCCTTTGCGGTGCTGGACCGAACCACGGTGGTGCGCACGATGAAGCCGTTGATGGAGAAGGGTTACATCCTGGATCTGGCCGATGAGGGGGCCAGAGACCGGAAGCTGGTTTTGAGCGGGGAAGGATGGCGGATTATGAGACAGGGGGAGAAGCGGTGGGCCCAGGCTCAGGTCTGTATCGAGGAGAAGATCGGCGCCGAAAAGGCCGGGGAGCTTTTAACACTGTTGCAGCAGCTGACAGAATAGGTGTGCCGCGGCATAAAAACGTGTATCTACACGAAATGGAGGGATTTATCATGAAGAAAATATTCGAAGAAACCACGCTGGGAAGTCTGCGCGTGAAGAACCGCCTGGTGCGCAGCGCCACGATGATGATGGGGGATGCGGATCAGGGGATCGCCACGGAGAGGCTCCATAAACTCTATGAGGAGCTGGCCGAGGGCGGCGTCGGAACTATCATCACCGGCATGATCGCCGTCATGGACCAGGGCAGCGTGAACTCCAGCATGGTCCGGGCGGATTTGCCGGAGTTTATTCAGGACTTTTCAAGGGATGTGAAAGCAGTGCACAACCACGGCGGCAGGATCATTGCCCAGTTAAGCCACTGCGGCGCGAAAGCCCACCCCACACAGGGGAAGCCCTGCGCTCCCAGCGCCATGGACGGAGCGGCGGAGATGACGGATGAGGATCGGAGGGCGGTGGCCGAAGCCTTTGGCCGCGCGGCGGCAGCCTGCAAGGAGGCGGGAGCCGACGGGGTTCAGATTCACGGCGCCCACGGATATTTGATCAGCCAGTATTTGAGTCCCTGTTTTAACCACCGGACGGACAGCTATGGCGGAAGCTTAGAGAACCGGGCCCGTTTTCTGTATGAGGTGTACGACGAGATTCGCCGGATGGTGGGAGAGGAATACCCTGTCTGGATCAAGATCAATTACCGGGATCCGGTGGAGGGCGGCCTGACAGGGGAGGAATGTGTCCTCGTCTGCCGGGAGCTGGATCGACGGGGCATCGACGGAATCGAAGTCAGCTCCGGCCTTGCCATCGACGAGCGCTCCTTGTCGGCCCAGCCGGTGCAGGGGCCGGAGGATGAGGGCTATATCAGGGAAGGCGGTCTGGCCGTGGCGGCTGCCGTCTCGGCATCGGTTATCAGCGTGGGCGGATACCGCAGCCTCTCTTTTATGGAAGAAACTCTGAACGCGGGCAATATATCCGCTATCTCTCTGTGCAGACCGCTGATGGCGGACCCCGCCTACATAAAGAAACTGAACCAGGTAAAACCCGACGGCTCCGGCAAGCTGGCCCTGGTCTATTTCAGTCCCACCGGCACCACGCGGACCGTGGTGGAGGCCGTGGCGGACGTGTTGAAAACGAGACTCTCCATGGAAACCACCGAGTACGATATGACTCTCCCGGAGGCCAGAACCGGAAAGCTGACCTTTGACAGCGATGCTCTTGTGATCCTGGGCCTTCCGGTCTACATGGGAAGGATTCCTGATTTTATGGAGGAGGTTTTAAAGAATATTCACGGTAACGGCACTCCGGCCATCGCCATCGCTCTGTACGGAAACCGGGAGTACGAGGATGCCCTGCTGGAGATGGCGGACATCTTAAAAGCGCAGAATTTTAACATGATCGGAGCGGCCGCTTTCATCGGCGAACATTCCGTGACCAGGCTGGTGGCGGGAGGAAGGCCGGATAGCGCCGATATCGGAATCGCAGCCTCCTTTGCCGGACAGATAGCGGACAAATGGCTCTCCGGCACTCTGACCACACCGGAAGTCCCGGGAAACCGCCCCTATAAGGAGAGAAGGGCAGGAGCGCCCTGTCCTCCCAAGACGCTGGATACCTGTATGGACTGCATGGTCTGTGCGGAGCGCTGCCCCATGGGCGTGATCTCCAAGGAGGACCCGAGGATCGTGTCTGAGGGCTGCATCCGCTGCTGCGCCTGTGTGAAGAGCTGCCCGGCGGAGGCCAAGTATTTTGACGACGAGGGATTCTTCCGTGTCAAGGGCATGCTGGAAGGAAACTGTATGGCCAGGAAAGAGCCGGAATTATTTGTTTAAGAGGACATTTATTGATGATGCAATTAGGAATCACCATACCTATGGAGAGATATTTAACCGGGATCAAGAGTCTGCCGCGGCAGGCTCTCATACCGGAGCGTGGCCGCGCAAGCGGCCATACTGCATTGGCAGGGGGCGGGACTCCCGGGGAGGACCTCGTGTTCTGCTGGGAACTCCACGTGATTACATGGCAGGGCCGAAAAGCCCTGATCGCCGTCAATGCCGGGAACTGCTTCACGGTGCTGCTCTGGGACATGACCAGACAGCACTGGAGTCAGTATCCTGAGCTGGTACAAGAAGGAATCCGCCGCGGTTTTCTGGAAGCGGGATACACCGCAGAGCAGGCCGCCGCGTATTTTGACTTGGCCGGGGAGACTGTCATCACCAAAACTCACGGCAGAAGACCGGTGGCGGCACTAAACCGTATGGTGGAGTTTCTCTGGCGCATCCCAGCTCAGCCGGACGCAAAACAGCTCTATCAGCCCTTCCTGTCCCGCGCGCTGAATCAGGAGGTTTTAAAGGCTCCCGGTTTCGGAGTATACGGCAGCCCCGAGGAATTTCTGGAGGCGGATTTTAAAAAGCTAAAAATAATTTAAAAAACCTATTGACAAACAAGACTGTACTCAATATAATTACAGTATAAACTGTAACAATAAAAAACACATATAGGAGGAACAAAAGATGAAGATCGTCGAAATAAAGAAAGATAACTTTGAAGAACTGGTAGCCAATGCGAAAACCCCTGTACTGGTTGACTTCTGGGCGCCGTGGTGCGGATATTGCCGCAGGATCGCACCGGCCGTCGATCAGCTGGCGGAGGACTATGACGGAAAGATCGTAGTGGGCAAGATCAACATCGATGAGGAGCCGGAGCTGGCTGAGCGGTTTGAGGTGGAGACGATTCCGACCCTGATTCTGTTCGAGGACGGAAAGGACAGCGAACCCTTCGTGGCGCCCCAGTCCAGAGCGCAGATCGTAGAATGGCTGAAAGAGAATGGAAAGAAGGTTGACCTATGAAACAGGAACTCTATGATGTCGTGATCATCGGCGGAGGCCCGGGAGGTTACACGGCGGCGCTGTACTGCGCCAGAAGCGGTTTCTCCGTGCTGGTATTGGAAAAGCTGTCCCCAGGCGGCCAGATGGCTACCACCGGACAGGTGGACAATTACCCCGGCTTTGAGGAAGGGATCGATGGCTTTGAGCTGGGAGAGAAGATGAAGAAGGGGGCCGACCGATTTGGCGTGGAGACCGCATTTGACGAGGTGACGGAGGTCGAGCTGACAGGAAACCCCAAGAAGATCGTGACCACCTCCGGCACGGTGATGGCCCGCAGCGTGATCCTGGCTACAGGAGCCTCCCCGAGAACTTTAGGCTTGGAAGGCGAAGAGCGTCTCCGCGGACGAGGCGTAGCCTACTGCGCCACCTGTGACGGCATGATGTACAAGAACAAGACGGTGATCGTCTCCGGCGGCGGCAACAGCGCGGTGGCAGACGCCCTCTATCTGGCAAAGATCTGCCAGAAGGTTTATTTAGTCCACAGAAGAGACGCCCTGAGAGCCTCCAGAGTTTATATGGAAGCGCTGAAAAACAGCGGCGTGGAGATCATTTGGAACAGCAGAATACAGAAGATTCTCTACGAGAAACGGGTCAATGGCGCCGTGATCGAGGACATTCCCTCAGGGAAAACCCATGAGCTGGCCTGCGACGGTGTGTTTGTAGCCATCGGCAGAGTACCGGATACAGACCTTTTTAAGGGCCAGGTGGATTTGGACCAGCAGGGATATCTCATTGCGGACGAGACTACAAAGACGAACATCCCGGGCGTATTTGCCGTGGGAGATGCCAGGACAAAGCCTCTGCGCCAGATCGTCACGGCGGCGGCAGACGGCGCCGTGGCTTCCAGGTTCGTGGAGGAGTTTTTGGCCTAACTTTCTGATTCTCAATCGGACAGTCTGGCTTTCCCCTTCTGCTTTGCCCGATACAGGGCGGCGTCAGCCGCCTGATAGAGCAGGAGGAAGGAATTGGCTTTCGGACCGGCATGGGCGATCCCCACGCTGACGGATATTTTCCATTTCTTGCCGGCCTCAGTCAAAACATAAAAATTGTGGATCAGTTCATGAACCTGTTCTTCAATATGCTCCATGTTCCTTCCGTCGCGGAGGAACACGACGAACTCGTCGCCGCCGATACGCCCGACGAGTCCGTCATCCCCGAATAGATTGTTCAGCCTGCTGGCACATTCCCTCAGCACGCTGTCCCCAAAGATGTGCCCGCCCTGATCGTTGACTTTCTTAAAGTCGTCCAAGTCTATGATCAGCAGGGCGGCATGCAGAGCTTCTCCTGATTTCTGGAGACTCTGTTCGATCAATTCCTCTATCGCTTTTCTATTATAGATTCCGGTCAGGCCGTCCATCATGGCGGCCTGTTCCAGTATCATCCGTTTTCTTCTCTGTTCCGCCCGCCGGTTTGCGACGATCACGCACAGCAGTCCTGCCATGATGATCACCAGTTCCACGGCCAGCTGAAATCCGTAGCGCTCCAGATTGACGAGCCTGCCCCGCAGAGATATTTCCCGGACCATCACAACCACATACCAGTCGTTGAGGCCCACGGGTGCATAGGTGCAGTAGCGGGCGACGCCGTTTACGCTGTAGATGGAAAAACCGGATTTGCCCTCCGCAAAATCCTGCCGCATGGCATCCGCCGAGGACGTCACGAATCTGGTTTTGCTCAGGGAGTCGAAGATGTTGAGCATGAATTCCTCCGTGCTTTTTCCGTTGATGACTTCCCCCTTGCTGTTGATGATGCCAATCTCCGAGGAACCGCCGATAAAGTTATTGGTCAGCAGCTTGGAGAATTCCTCCACATCGTAGGAGGAGATGAACACTCCCTCATAACCGCCCATGGTGGCCGGCGCGATCACTCCGAAGATGACCGCGTCCAAGTCCTCCGAGTAGTAAGCCTTGGAGAAGATGGGGGACGTGATCTCCGACAATGGCCGTCCGTCCACGGTCTTATACTGGTCACTCTGTCCCAGGCATCCCTGTTTGCTGGAGTAGAGACGCCCGTCCAGCGTGATAAAACGGGTGCAGATAATGCCGGAGGCGTCGGAGTAATCCTCCAGTGCCTGCAGAATATCCTCGTCGGTCTGTATATCCGCCAGGCTTAGGGTCTGCGCCCCGGAAGCCGTCAGCCGCTTCAGATAATTCATCTCGTTTTTGATCAGCATGGAACTGTTGATTTGGATGGCTTCGATCTGAAAATGCATGCCCTCATCGATATAGGAGTTTACCTGCAGACGGAATATGATAAAGCACAAAATAATCATCACGGACGCACCCGCCACCGCACAAAAAATGATACCCAGTCTATTAAAAAACAAGGATAGTTTCTTCAAATTAATGTCCCCCTGTCCAATCTGTCCCTCGGCTCCGAGTCAGTCTGTGACTCCTCTGGTTATTACCCCCATTCTACCACAATCCCCCCCCACAGCGTCCATACTCTTACGATTTAGTCGTCAGCCCAATGGTTACCTTCCCCTAACCTACTTGACGTATCCCTCCAAATCCCCCATAATAATACTTTCAGGGCCTTTACCGGTCCCACGGAAAAAAGATATGGGAGGGATATCATGAAACAAAAGAGATTCAAGAAAATACTGGGCGCCATCGCAGGAATCGTCCTCCTTCTGGCGGTCGCCGCCGTCGGGGGAACCGCATTTTTATTCCGCCACGAGTTAAAAACCCTGTCCTCTGTCAAAAAGGTGGACGACAATGTCCTCTATGTGATGGACTACGACGGAGACTACGGCTTCGACGAGTTCTTAGAGACAGGAGCAGCCAGCGACGGGGAGCTGGTGGAGTTTGTCACGAAGCGTCTCTTAAAAGGAATCCCCGTCAAATTCTCCATCCCGGATTTGGGCTGTTCCACCTTCAGCGCCCAGACGGAGGACGGAAAACAGATCTTTGGCCGGAACTTCGACCTGACCTATTCCCCGGCCCTGTTTGTGAGCACAAAACCGGACAACGGCTACCGCTCCCTCTCCACGGTCAACTTAGCCTTCTTGGGCTTTAACGAGGAGAAGCTGCCGGACACATTTAAGCGGAAGATCATCACCTTGGCCGCCCCCTACGCCCCGTTGGACGGCATCAACGAGAAGGGTCTGGTGATCGCGGTGCTGAGGATCGCCGATGAGCCCACCAGACAGGACAGCGGAAAAATCGATATCACCACGACCACGGCGGTGCGCCTGGTTTTAGACAAAGCGGCCGATGTGGACGAGGCCGTCAGCCTGCTAAAGCAGTACGACATGAACTCCTCGGCCGGAAGCTGCTACCATTTTCAGATCGCCGACGCCATGGGAAACAGCGCCGTGGTGGAGTATGTGGACAATGAATTTGTGGTTCTGAAGGCGGAGCAGAACTACCAGATGGCTACCAACTTCCTGTTATCTGATAAGAAATATAACTTCGGAACCGGACAGGACCGCTACGAGATTTTAAAGAACACCCTGGACGAAACCGGAGGCATATTAAAGGATGAGCAGGCCGGGATGGACCTTTTGGAGGCCGCCTCCAAGGACTGGCACATCTCCGAGTCCGGCCGCCGCAACGCGACCCAGTGGTCCATCATCTACAACAACACAGACTTAACGGCCAACGTCATAACCGGCAGACAGTATGACAAACCGGCCCGCCAGTTCCGGCTTCCCTAAGCCGGAACACAGAGTGTCGACGAAGTCGCCACTCTGTGAACTTCATGGCTACGCCATAAAGTTCAGTCACATAAGGATAAAATGCCGATTTCCTCGCGCAAGGGCTTTCAGCCCCTAGAAATCGGCATTTTTGCACTGCGGCGGAAGTGAATTCCGCCTACGTGATTCCAGTTCGAGGGCTTGCCCTCGAGCTCCCAACGCCTAACGCATAGTTTGTCTACTAGTTAAATTCCGGCTTCCCTAAGGCCGGAACTTTTTTTGCTCTTTCAGCCCATCTTATAAGCAATTCCCCATCTCACCCATAATTATTTTTAATCATTAAAAAAATATTTCAGCTTGAACCTATACTTACTATAGCTTTTATAATAAGACATAGATTGACAAATGAAACGGAGGATTGACATGGATGAAAAACTCCTGATTAAAAATGCGAGGGCTATCGTAACATGCGATGCGGAGGATCATGTGTACTGGGACTCCGATATCCTGATTGACGGACCGAGGATCGTCGCCATCGGGAAGGGACTGCAGGCGGAGGGTGCCCGCACCATCGACGGGAAGGGGAAGTTTATCTACCCGGGTCTGATCAACACCCACCACCATTTTTTCCAGACCTTTGTCCGCAACCTAACCACCATCGACTATCCCAACATGATGGTCATGGACTGGATCGACAAGATCTACCGGATCTTCCAGATCATCGACAGCGATGTGATCTACTATTCGACGCTGACGGCATTTGCGGACCTGATCAAGCACGGGTGTACCTGCGCTTTTGACCATCAGTACTGCTATACCAACAAGACCGGCAAATCGCCGGTGGACCGCCAGATGGAGGCGGCCGAGCTTCTGGGAATCCGCTATCACGCGGGGAGAGGAACCAACACCCTGCCCCGCAGCGAGGGCAGCTCCATCCCAGACAACATGCTGGAGACCACCGACGAGTTCTTAAAGGACTGTGAGCGCCTCATCGGCCTATACCACGATCCCAACCCCTACTCCATGCGCCAGATCGTCATGGCGCCATGCCAGCCCATCAACTGCTACGAGGAGACCTTTCGGGAGACCGTAGTCATGGCGAGAGAGAAGGGCGTGCGGATGCACACCCACTTGGGCGAGGGGGAGAACGAAGGTATCATCGCCCGCTACGGCAAGCAGACCCTGGACTGGTGCCGCGATTTGGGCTTTATCGGCGAGGACGTCTGGTATGCCCACAACTGGGAGGTCCTGCCGGAGGAATACCGGATTCTGGCAGAGACAAAAACCGGCGTTTCCCACTGTCCCAGCCCTGCGATACTGGGCGGGTTCCCGATCCTGGACATCAAGGCCATGCAGGAGGCCGGCGTGCTGATCAGCTTAGGCTGCGACGGCTCGGCCACCAACGACAGCTCCAACCTACTGGACGCGCTGCGCATCGCATTTCTCATGCAGACCTGGCACACGAAGGCCAGAGGCGGCTGCGCTTCCGCCTATGATATGCTGAAGGTGGCCACCATCAACGGCGCAAAGACTCTGGGCAGACCGGATCTGGGTTCCTTAGAGCCGGACAAGGCCGCGGATTTATTTATGATCGACACGGAGACACTGGAACTGGCCGGAGCGCTCCACGATCCCAAGCACCTTCTGGCAAGAGTCGGGTTGACAGGTCCTGTCTGGCTGACTATGATTAATGGAAAAGTGGTTTACAGAGACGGCTCACTCCAGGGCGTGGATGAGCAGAAGCTCTTCGCCGAGGGCGAAGCTGTCTGTACCAGGGTCATCAGAGACCCTAGCGAGGCATACAAGGCTCTGAAAATATAACCACTTCTCAGACAAAGGAGTGCAGGACATAAAGGACTACCTATCCATAGGCGAGATGGCCGCCCTCTTCGGGCTCAACATCCAGACCATGTACCATTATGATACCATCGGCATGTTCCGCCCGCGGCTGCGGGATGAAAAAAATGGCCGCAGGAGATACGAGTTTGACCAGGTCTACGAGCTGGCTACCATCTGCTATATGAGAAAGCTGGGCTATTCCTTGGAGGAGATCCGGGAGTTTCGAAGCACCCAGCACTCCGACACCGCATTGGAATCCCTAAAGCAGCGCTCCGTGGAGCTGCACCGCCAATGGCAGGAGCTGTTCTCCATCGACGAGGCCATCCAGCGCAAGATCAGCTTTATCGAGCAGCAGATGCAGGACATCCACACCGATGAAATCACCATCCGCCACTACGGACCGCGCCGCTACATCGCCATAGGGGAGGAGGAACTGCTCTACCGTCACAACTCCTTTTACTTTTACCCCACCATCGCATTCTATGAGGGGGAGGGCAAATACTTCGGGGCTTACCTATACCCGGACGAGGAGGGCACGCCGTCCCACATTCCGCCTGACCAGATTCAGGTGATCGAGGAGGGGGATTTCCTCTGCGGCTACCACTTGGGCGCCTACGAGACAGTCCCGGACACCATCAAAAGAATCCGTGACTCCAGGCCCGATCTTACCCTGGGGGAACGCAACATCAACTTTAATATTCTGGATCAGTTTGTGGAAAATGACAGCGCCAACTACATCACTCACACCCAGATCCGGATATTAGATAAGTAACATTACGATCAGATAAAAAGGAAGGAAACGAAGATGAAAAAAATGAAGACGATTGCCGCAATGATGCTGACCGCAGCGTTAGCCATGACCAGCCTTGCAGGCTGCGGCGCAAAAACAACAGAGACCACAAAAGCACCGGAGGCTGCCGAGGCGGCCGACAAAGGAACCACCGGGGCGGAAGCCGCGGAGAGTGCAAAGGCTGCCGACGGCAAGACCTACAAGGTAGCGCTGTGCTTATCCGGCGCGGCCAACGATATGGGCTGGTGCCAGTCCGCATACGACGGCTTGAAGCTGCTGGAATCCGACTACGGCTGCGAGACCGCCTACACCGAGAACTTAACTCCCGACGACATCGAGGCCGCCTTCGCAGACTACGCGGCCAACGGCTACGACGTGGTCATCGGCCACGGCTATGAATTCGGCGATCCGGCCATCGAGGTGGCGGAGCAGTATCCCGACACCAAGTTCATCGTGACCGAGGGCGAGGTTTCCGCAGACAACGTGGCTTCCTATGTCTCCAAATGTGAGGAGGGCGGCTACATCATGGGTATGCTGGCTGCCGGTATGTCCGAGAGCGGCAAGGTCGGCTTCATCGGACCGATCCAGGGCGCATCCCTTGTAAAGATCATGAATGGCTTTGAGGACGGCGCCAGGGAAGTCAACCCTGACATCGTGGTGCAGACAGCCTGGACCGGTTCCTTCACCGATACGGCCCTTGGCAAGGAGGCCGCTCAGGCCATGATCGACGGCGGAGCCGATGTAATCGGACACTGCGCCAATGAGTCCGGAACCGGCGCCATCAACGCGGCCAAGGAAGCCGGCGTCTACGCTACCGGCGATTCCTACGACCAGAGCGAGCTGGCTCCCGAGACCCTGCTTTCCTCCTCCGCATACCACATTCCTCACGTCGTTGAGGTGGCATTTGGAACCGTGGCGGACGGAAGCTTCGCAGGCGGAATCTATCAGCTTGGCATGAAGGAAGGCGCTGTCAGCGTGGCTCCCTATCATGATCTGGAGAGCAAGATTCCGGAAGAGTTAAAGAGCAAGATTGCCGACAAGATCGCTGCCATCGAGTCCGGCGACTTTGAAGTACCATGTGATACAAAGCCCAGAAATTAATGGACTGCCTGACGAAGGGCTTGCACCGAGACATCAACGCGTGCATGCCCTTCGTCTGCTGTCAGAAGAAAGGAAGGAAACAGCGGGATGCCATTATTAGAAATGAGACATATCACCAAGGCATTTACCGGCGTCTATGCCAATGAGGACGTCAGCCTGACCGTGGAGCAGGGGGAGATACACGCTCTGTTAGGGGAAAATGGAGCGGGCAAGACCACCCTCATGAATATCCTGTTCGGAATCTATGAAGCCGACGGCGGAGAGATTTATTTTCAGGGAAAACCGGCCGCGTTCCACTCGCCCAGGGAGGCCATCGACCATGGAATCGGCATGGTTCACCAGCATTTTTCCCTGGTGAAAAAGATGACCGTGCTGGACAATATCATACTGGGACTAAAGGGCAGCGGCTTCATCGCCGACCGGAAGACGGCGGAGGAGAATATCCGGGCGCTGGCGGACAAATACGGCCTGACCGTAAACCCCGGCGACCGGATCTGTGACTTGTCGGTGGGAGAGCAGCAGAGGGTGGAGATCTTAAAAGCCCTGTACCGGAATGTGAGCCTGCTGATTCTGGACGAACCCACCGGAGTGCTGACCCCTCAGGAGACGGAGAACTTTTTCGACGTGCTGCGAAAGCTGAGGGACGAGGGCTACGGCATCATCATCATCACCCACCGTCTGGCGGAGATCATGGCCATCAGCGACCGGGTGACGATCCTGCGAGACGGAAAGCCGGCCGGAGACTTAGTCACCAAGGACACCACCCCCGAGGAGCTCTCCGCCCGCATGATCGGCAGGCCCCTCTCAAAGGAGCAGGAGACCAGAAACAAACCGGGAGAAGAGACGGCCCTCAAGATGGAAGGAGTCTCCTTAGCCAAACGCCACGGCGGCAAAATGACCCTGGATCACATCGACTTAACCGTCAGAAAGGGCGAGATCTTAGGCATCGCCGGTGTGGAGGGCAACGGGCAGAAGGAGCTGGCGGAGGTCATCACCGGAATCCGCAGGCATACCTCCGGCCACATGGAATTTTTAGGTCATGGCCTGACGAAAACTCCCGTCAAGGAGCGTTTTCAGATGGGGATCTCCTATATCTCCGACGACCGCCACGCCGACAGTCTGGTGATGGATATGACCGTGACCGACAATATCATCCTGAGAGAATTCGGCCGGGCCCCCTATTCCAAACACACCATCCTAAACAGCCGGAAGGCCGAGGAGACGGCGGGGAAGGCGCTGGAGGACTACAAGATCAAAACCTCCGGAAAGAGCGGAATCCGCACTATGGTAAAGCTGATGAGCGGAGGCAACCAGCAGAAGGTGATTCTGGCAAGGGAGATCTCCGAGCGGGCGCAGCTCATCGCGGCCAGCCAGCCCACCAGAGGGCTGGATATCGGAGCTACCGAGTTTGTCCACCAGACACTTCTGCGCCAGAGAAACCGAAACAGAAGCGTCCTTCTGATCTCCGCGGATTTGGACGAGATCATGGAGCTGAGCGACCGGATCGCGGTCATGTTCGAGGGAAAGATCATCGGCATCCTGGACCGTGAGGAGGCCGACGTTCACAAGATCGGCCTGTTGATGGGCGGAGTCGCAGAGGAGGGGAGCAGAGCATGAGCCATAACAGAAAGCAAAAAGTGCTGGAGATCGGAGGCATCGCCCTCATCACCATCGTGGTGGGGGCCGTCCTGATCGTCCTGGCCGGGGCCAGTCCCATAGAGGCCAGCGTCATGTTTTTTAAGGGAATCTTCGGAAATCTAAACGGATTCGCGGAGGTATTTGTCAAGGCCACGCCTCTGATCCTGACGGGGCTGGGCTGCGCCGTGGCGTTCCGCACCGGATTTTTTAACATCGGAGCCGAGGGACAGTTTTACATGGGAGCATTGGCCTCCGCCTGGGTGGCCTTAAACTTTACGGCGGTTCCCGGCCCCCCTGCGGATCGTCTGCGCGATGCTGGCCGGTTTTTATTCGGCGGTCTCTGGGCCCTGATCGCGGCCATGTTCAAGGCCAAGCTGGGGATCTCCGAGATCATCGTGACCATCATGTTAAACTATATCGCTATCAATCTGCTGGGAATCGCGGTCCGAACCTTTATGATGGATCCGGCCGGCAGCATTCCCCAGTCGGCCAAGGTGGAACCGGCGGCAACCCTGTACCGCTTTTTACGCCCCACCAGAATCCATGTGGGTATCTTCATCGCCGTAGCCCTGGTGATCCTGGTCTGGTTCCTCGTGGAAAAGACCACCGTCGGCTATGAGATCAAGGTGGTGGGCTTCAACAAGCGGGCGGCGGCCTGCAACGGCATCTCCGTGGTGAAGAACACTATCATCTCCGCATTTTTAAGCGGCGGCCTGGCTGGAATCGCAGGCGTGGTGGAGGTCCTGGGCGTTCAGAAGAAGCTTTTGGAGGGAATCTCCGGCGACTGCGGCTACACGGCGGTTTTAATCGCCCTCTTAGCCTCCAACCATCCGGTGGGAGTGCTGTTTGCGGCCATCGGCTTTGCCGGTCTGGAGGTGGGAGCCAACTCCATGCAGCGCCAGATGGGAATCCCGTCGGCCATCGTCAATATCTTAATCGGCCTGATCGTGCTTCTGATCCTGGGCCGCGAGCTGCTGACCAGAAAGAATAAGACAAAGAAGGAGGGAGCCACATGCTAGAACAGATCTTTACCATCGGTTTTCTGACCGCATTTCTCACCGCAGCGGTCCGCATGGCCATGCCCCTGGCCTTTGCAGGTCTGGGGGAAACCATTGCAGAGAAGACCGGGATCGTCAATATCGGTATGGAGGGAGTCATGCTGAGCGGTGCATTTTTCTCCTTTGCAGGCGCCTTTTTTACCGGCAGCATCCTCCTGGGACTTCTGTGCGGGATGGCGGGCGGAGCCGCGGTCAGTCTGATCCACGCGCTGCTCTCCATCAAGCTTGCCAAGGACCAGTCCGTCAGCGGCCTTGCCATCAACATCTTTGTGCTGGGGGTGACCAGCTTCCTCTACAAGCTGATGTCGGGCGGCCAGTCCTACCAGCAGATCGTTCCATTGTCCAAGCTGAGAATCCCTCTGCTGGCCGACATTCCGCTGATCGGAAACGCACTGTTTAACCAGGATATCCTCACCTATCTGATCTATGTCCTGGTGATTGCGGTCACCTTCTTTTATAAAAAGACCTCCCTGGGCCTGGCCTTCGCCGCCATCGGCGAGAATCCCAGATCCGCCGACTCCGCGGGCATTCCGGTGCACCGGTATCAGTACATCGCCATGGTGCTCAACGGAATCCTGGGGGGGGGGGACTGGGCGGCGCTTACTTAGTGTTGGGACAGGGGGGCAATTTCTCTGAGGATATGACGTCGGGCCGCGGATACATCGCGCTGGCGGCCGTCATTCTGGGCAGATATATCCCCTTCGGCATGCTGGGCGCGGCCCTGATCTTCGGCGGAGCCAATGCCTTACAGATCCGCCTTCAGGCTATCGGAGTGCCCCTGCCGACCCAGGCCCTGGCCATGCTGCCCTATATCATCACCCTGATTGCCCTCTTAGGGTCCATCGGCAAGAACAGCGCGCCGGAGGCATTGGGCAAACCCTATATCAGAGGCGCCAGATAAGAAAACTGGTAAATGTTGCTATTTCGGGTAAAAGTCATTATAATAAGGAAACATAGCAACAGGAAAGTTTCTTGATAAGGGGAGATTACATGGATCGTGGAGATTTGATTGATGAACTGGAAGAACTGGTTTATGTCAGTGATATCAGGACATACGAACTGCTCTATATGAACAAAGCCCTGCAAACGGTGGTAAACTGCGGCGATTATCTGAACCGCAAATGTTACCAGGTGTTACAGAACCGGGAGACGCCCTGTGAGTTCTGCACCAATGGAAGGCTGAGCAGCGACGCCTTCTATGTATGGCAGCACTGGAATCTGTATCTGGACAAATATTACAAGCTGAAGGATAAGCTGATCAGCTGGAACGGCCGCCCCGCCAGGATGGAGCTGGCCGTGGATATCACGGAGCCGGAGCATGCCAAACAGAAGATTCAGAGAAAGCTGAGAACCGAGCGGACGCTGGTGGAGTGCATCCGCTCCCTCACCATGGCCGGCAGCTTAGAGGAGGCGATCCAGGCGGTGCTGTCCGGCATCGGCGAATATTATCAGGCGGACCGGGCCTATATCCTGGAGCTGAATGAGGAGCGAACCGTCGGAACCAATACATATGAGTGGTGTGCTCCGGGGGTGAAGGCGGAGATCGAATTTAATCAGGACATCCCTCTGTTTCTGGTTCCACTGTGGAAGGAGGCGATCCGTGATATCGCCTTCGTTCATGTGCAGGACGTGGAGACGTTAAAGGAACGGTATTCCGTCGAGTATGGGAGGATGCGCAAGCAGGGTATCCACAGCCTCATGGCCGCGCCGTTTATCCTGGAGGACAAGGGGATGGGTTACGTGGGAGTCGATAACCCGTCCAGCAACGGGGACGACACCGACTTTTTAAAGTCCGTCTCCTACTTCGTTATCAGCGAGCTTCAAAAGCGTCGTTTCCAGGAGGCCCTGGAGTATCAGAGCGGCCATGACAGCCTGACCGGCGCGTTCAACCGTCTGCAGTTTGACCGGGATATGGAGATCTACCAGAAGAAGCGCCAGGGCAGCATGGGCATCGTGTTTGCCGATATCAACGGCTTAAAGCAGACCAACGACACTTTAGGCCACGAGTCCGGCGACCATCTGATCTGTTCCGTGGCGGAGAAGCTGAGAGAGAGCTTTCAGCAGGGCCGCGTTTACCGCATGGGCGGAGATGAGTTTTTGGTGTTCTGCTCCGATGTGGGGCGGGAAGAGTTTGAGCGGATGGTGGATGAGTGCAGGCGCCGCCTGCTTTTGGAGAGCAAAAGTGAAGCCTCCGTCGGATGGGCCTGGGAACAGGACGAGATTGATCTCGAGCGCATGCGGCGGAAGGCTGATAAGAAGATGTATCAGGAAAAAGAGGGGAGCAGGGCCGAATAGCGTCGGCCACTACCCCCTGCGCAGCTCCGGGATGGCGTGGAGCATAGGAAAGAGGGCCGAGGCGATGAGAAGGCCGCTAAGTCCCTGGATGACATTGGCCGGAACGCTCGCCAGCGCCGCCCCGCCTCCGTAGAGAAAGACCTCACAGAGCCCGTAGCCCCCGGCCACCAGCAGGATGTCGGCGAGTCCGCAGACCACGACAGCGGGATAAGGCGTTTTCAGCCTTCCGGCCAGGGTGTGGAAGATCCGGTTGGAGGCCAGCGCCACCAGCCCCTTGATGGCAAAGGCGATGGGCACATAGATCATATATCCGCCCAGCAGATCGGCCATGCAGGACCCCAGGCCGGCGGCTAAGAAGGCGGCTCCCGGACTCAAAAAGATTCCGCACAAGATGACGATGGCATCGCCGGGATGGATGTATCCGCCGGTTCCGGGAGTCGGAATCCGGATCGCCATGGTGGCCGTACAGGCCAGCGCTGCAAAGAGAGCGGTCATAACCAGATTTTTAGTTTTTTGCATAGTGAAAACCTCCTTTATGTATCGCTTGATCAGTATGGCTACACTATAACGGAAATATGGACTGAATTAAATATCCAGTTATGCGATAATTGACCAGTCCAGTTTTGACTTCCCTATGACGAACATGAGGGTGCCCTCACAGACCGGTTCAGACTGTGAGGACACCCTCATGGTGTATATAGACGGATTCATCCGCTCCTTTTACGGTTTTACGGATTGGCAGCAGGCTGGCTGCTCTCAGCCGCCTGAGTCTCCAACGGAGTGTCGGATAACTCGATGGAGTAAACCTGGGGATAAATGCCCGGAAGACTCATGGTCATCATGTCGGAGTGGGAGATCAGGTAGGTTTCGCCCTCCTTTAATTCTTCGGGAACTTCGGTCATCTCGGAGATGTTGGCGATAAAATCATTGCCGTGCTCATCGACGAAGGTGGCCTGACGCTCATTCTCCGCGATGGTCTCCTCCGACTTAAAGATTCCTGGTGTCACCACCGGCTCCTGTGTCTCGTCGGCCTGAGTGTCATCCGAAGCCGCCATGGATTCAGAAGAGGGCTCCGTAACTGCCTCTGTCGTGGTCTCCGCCGTGGTGCTCTCTGCCTGGGGCGCCTTCGCACAGCCCACCGCCAGGAATGCCGCCATAGCCGCCATGGCTGTCAATATCATAATCCTTTTTTCATAATTTTTTCTCCTTTAATCTTTACTTTGTTGACGCTCTCTTATTATGCACGAAGGGACGTATGATTTCCAGTCCTTTTTTATGAAGGTTTTTTACAAAATCCTGATATTTATTAAATTTTTAACAGATGCATCAGTTGGCTGATATAACCCGCATTTATAATAACCATTACTTTTATATACTTGACAAATAATAACAGGATTGCTATCATTAAATATACTATATTAAAAAGGCAGGGGGATACCATATGGATAGAATTGTATTATCATTGCTGGTGGATAACACCTCAGGTGTACTGAGCCGGGTAGCGGGATTGTTCAGCCGCCGCGGTTACAACATTGAGAGCCTGACCGTAGGCGTCACCGCCGATGAGCGCTATTCCAGGATGACGGTGGTTTCCTTCGGAGATCCTGAGATTCTGGAGCAGATCGAGAAGCAGCTGCGCAAGCTGGAGGACGTTCGGGACATCAAGGAATTAAAGCCTGGCCGTTCCGTATACAGAGAACTGATCCTGATCAAGGTCCGGGCCAATGCAAGCGAGCGTCAGGCAGTCAGCGCTATCGCCGATATATTCCGCGCCACCATCGTGGACGTGGGCAAGGAGTCTCTCATGGTCATGCTGACCGGAGACCAGTCGAAGTTAGACGCGCTGATCAATCTGTTGGAGGACTACGAGATTCTGGAGCTGGCCAGAACCGGTCTCACGGGACTTTCCCGCGGCTCCGACGACGTCCGTTTTTTACCATAGTAAGCTAGAGGCGCCGCCAAAGGCGGACAGAGAGTCGTCGGCAGCGTACCTTTAACACATAAAGTTTCACTATACATATCCTGAGGAGGAAGTTAAGCATGGCAAAGATCTATTATCAAGAAGACTGTAACTTAGCGTTACTGGAAGGCAAGACCATCGCTGTGATCGGTTACGGCAGCCAGGGACACGCACACGCATTAAACTTAAAGGAATCCGGATGCAACGTTATCGTTGGTCTGTACGAGGGCAGCAAATCCTGGGCCAAAGCAGAGGCACAGGGACTGACCGTCTATACCGCAGCAGAGGCAGCCAAGAAAGCCGACATTATCATGATCCTGATCAATGACGAGAAGCAGGGCGCTCTGTACAAAGAGTCCATCGAGCCGAACTTGGAGGAGGGCAACATGCTGATGTTCGCTCACGGCTTCGCTATCCATTTTGGCCAGATCGTTCCGCCTAAGAACGTGGACGTAGCCATGATCGCTCCCAAGGCTCCGGGTCATACCGTGAGAAGCGAGTATCAGATCGGCAGAGGAACTCCCTGTCTGGTAGCCATCGAGCAGGATTTCACAGGCAAGGCCAAGGACATCGCACTGGCTTACGCATTAGGACTGGGCGGCGCAAGAGCCGGAGTCTTAGAGACTACCTTCAAGGTTGAGACCGAGACCGACCTCTTCGGCGAGCAGGCAGTTTTATGCGGCGGCGTATGCGCGCTGATGAAAGCTGGATTCGAGACTCTGGTGGAAGCCGGATATGCGCCCGAGAACGCATACTTCGAGTGTATCCACGAGATGAAGCTGATCGTAGACTTGATCTTCGAGAGCGGCTTCGCAGGCATGAGATATTCTGTTTCCAACACTGCCGAGTACGGTGATTACATAACTGGACCTAAGATTGTAACCGATGAGACCAAGAAAGCCATGAAGCAGATCCTGAGCGACATCCAGGACGGCTCCTTCGCCAAAGAGTGGCTCCTTGAGAACCAGGTAGGAAGCCCCCACTTCAACGCTATGAGAAAGAAAGAAGCAGAGCATCAGCTGGAGAAGGTCGGATCAGAGCTTCGTAAGTTATACAGCTGGAACGACGGCGGCAAGCTGATCGACAACTAAACTGAATGATCATAAAAGAGCGCCCTTGGACTGATAGTCTGAGGACGCTTTTCGCATCCCTGGCGGATGACAAGCCGGGGAATTTATGGTACGATATAGAAAAATCGTGGAAGGAGAATAAGGATGTTTAAAGATCTTGTAAAAAAGAACAGAAGCTATCGTGGTTATGATGAGAGCAGGAAGATTACGAAGGAGGAGCTGTTGGATCTGGTGGACTGTGCCAGACTGGCCCCGTCCAGCGTCAACAAACAGCCCCTCAAGTATTTCCTGGCGTGGGAGCCGGAGATGACTGCGAAGATCCAGCCCATGACCATGTGGGCGAAGGCGCTTCCTCAGATGACCCTTCCCCATCCCGGCCATTGCCCCACCGCATTTATCGTCGTCTGCCAGGACGCAAACTGGAGCCCGTCCCTGCCGGCGTTCCAGCGCGACGTGGGAATCGTCGCTCAGACCATCCTTTTGGCAGCAGCCGAGAAGGGCTTAGGAGGCTGCATGATCGGAAGCTTTAACAAAGAAGAACTGCCCTCCGTGCTGGGAATTCCAGAAAACATCATTCCCTGCCTGGTCATAGCCATCGGAAAACCGGACGAGACCATCGTGCTGACCGATGTGGGAGAGGACGGCAGCACTACTTATTACAGAGATGAAAATGATGTCCATTACGTTCCTAAACGCAGTCTGGAGGACGTGGTTTTATATTGAGTTTGAGACGGGGACGTCTCAGGGATTTTATTTCCCTGAATCATTCGGCATAATCGTAATTAGCGGTTATGTCGTTTTTTTGTGCTCACATACAAAAGTTTCCGGGGGTTGACCTGTCATATTTGTTTGATATCGGGAATGATTGTGATTTTCAACGAAATCGTTTAAAATAGAAAACAGAACGAATTAAATATTTCCAATGGGCCATTGCGTATGATCTGCGAGGTGCCGTTGATGGATGGAACTTTAAGAATTATGTTCAAATATCATGAAAGAAATCGAGGTGGGCGTATGAAAAAGAAAAATGAAATTTCCATTTTGCGTTCCTCAGCCGCAGAGTATCTTACTTTTTTAACTGCCACGGGACAGAGCGATGTAAATGCGGTTTATGCGGATGAAAATGTATGGTTAAGTCAAAAAATGATGGGGTGCTTTACAATGTTGAATCCCATACAATCACTTATCATCTGCAGAAAGCTTTTAAAACAGGGGAATTAGATGAGAATTCAGTTACTCGAATTTTTCGAGTAACTGCCAGCGACGGTAAACCATATGATACAAAGCATTATAATTTGAAAGCTATTATTTCTGTAGGAAATAAAGTGGATTCTCCACGGGCAGTGCAATTCCGCAAATGGGCAAATGATATTATTGAAGAATACACAATCAAAGGTTTTGCTATGGACGATGAGCGGCTTAAAAATGGCGGAACGGTTCTGACAAAAGACTATTTTGAAGAACAGTTACAGCGCATTCGTGAAATCAGGCTTTCTGAACGGCGCTTCTATCAGAAAATCACGGATATTTATGCTACCAGTATTGACTACGATCCAAAGGCAAACTTAACAAGGCAATTTTTTGCCCGTGTTCAGAACCAACTTCATTGGGCGATTCATGGGGAAACAGCAGCAGAAGTGATATATCATCGTGCAGACAGTGAAAAAGAGCATATGGGACTTACCACATGGAAAGATGCGCCGGATGGAAAAATACAGCAATTTGATGTGGTTGTTGCTAAAAATTATCTAACCGAGAAAGAATTAACGGCGACGTCACGAATTGTCAGTGCGTACCTTGACCTTGCCGAGATGAGAGCAGAGGAAGAAATTCCCATGACTATGGAGGATTGGGCAAAACAGTTTGAGGGTGTTCTTCGTCTTTCAAAAAGGAAATTCTAACGAACGCAGGAAAAATATCTGCTGAAATCGCCAGACAGCATGCAGAATCTGAATTTGAAAAATACAGGGTAAAGCAAGATCGTCTTTTTGAAAGTGATTTTGACCGGTTTATGTTGGAAAATGATACACCGGGAGGCGATGACACGGTGTGAATACCTTGAGCTGCACTCCCTTTGGCCGGGTCCTTAAAATTTTACTGAAACTTTACAAAGATTATGCAGAAGGATTTTTTCTCCAGCCTTTACAATAGAAGAAACAAAAGCGGAGCAGATGTGTAGAGAATCTACAAGCCATCCACTCCGGAAAGGCAGTAAAGAAAACTATGGATGATCCTGTGAAATTTCAGATTGAGAGCAATTACGCCAACCTGCGGGATTCTGAAAAGCGGGTGGCGGATTATATTCTGGAGCATATGGGGGAGGCGGAGGGGTATTCCTTAGTGGAGCTCTGCAGGCTGGCGAAGACGAGCCAGCCTACGGTGATCCGGTTTACGAAGGCTGTGGGCCATGACGGTTACCGGAGTTTTCGGGAGGCCCTTCTGAAGCAGAATGTGCGCCGCGGGGAGAGGGGATTTGAACCACTGTACGGGTTTCGGATCGGGAAGGAGGACCGGTCTGAGGAGATCCCGGCGAAGACTATCGCCAACGTCATCCGGCTCTTGGAGGATACGCTGAAGGTGATCCCCCTGAAGGACTATGAGGACGCGGTGGAGCTGATGGCCCGGGCCGACATGATCGATCTCTACAGTGTGGAGAATTCCAACGCCACCTCCATGGACCTGTTAAATAAGCTTCTGTATCTGGGGCTCAAGGCCCGGTTTTTCGAGGACAGCTATCTCCAGCATATCTGCGCCGGTCATCTGACGGAGCGGGACGTGGCGGTGGGAATCTCCTACACCGGCCGTTCCAGAAACACGGTGGAGGCGCTCAAGCTGGCGAAGAAGTCGGGGGCCAGGACCATCGCGGTCACCAACGATCGGACCAGCCCCATCCTGGAGTACGCGGACGTCGGACTCTGCGCCAGCCAGGAGCCGTCCATGGTCTATGGAAACGCCATCTTCTCCAGAGCGCCGCAGCTGGCGCTGGTGGATATGCTGTATATGGGAATCATTTTAAAGGATTACCCCAGGTATTCGAAGCTGTTGGATAAGAGCAGCAGACTGATCCGGGGAAGAGAATATATTTGAGCCATGCAGGCCGTGATTTTTGTAGAAAACCTACAAAAAATCACGGCCTGTTTTACATTCCCTTTACAAATCTTTAATTGGATTTAGTTGTTTTGATTTGGCCCGGTTGGTAGAATGTGGGTGTTTGAAAGAGCCGGAAACAACCGCGGTCCTCTGGTCCGCGCTTTGAGAAAAGGAGAATGAATCACATGCTGCAATTAAAAAATATTGAAAAATCCTACGATGGAATCGGCATATTAAACGGCATCAGCTTAGAGATCCCGGACGGCGAGATCGTCTCGGTGCTGGGACCGTCGGGAAGCGGAAAGACGACGCTATTAAACATTATCCTGGGGATCACGGAGTTGGACGGCGGGGAAGTGATCTTTGACGGAAAAGATGTGGGACGGCTGCCGGCCCAGCAGCGGGAGTTTAACATCGTATTTCAGGACTACGCGCTGTTTCCCAATCTAAACGCCTACAAAAACATCACCTACGGCCTCAAGAACAAACCGGGCCTCTCCACCAAAGAGGAGGTGGAGGATTTGATCGAGCTGTTGGGTCTGTCCGAGCATCTGGATAAGAGGATCGACCAGCTCTCCGGCGGACAGAAGCCGAGGGTAGCCCTGGCAAGAACCCTGGTGATGAAGCCCAAGCTGCTTCTTTTAGACGAGCCGCTGAGCGCCTTAGACGGCGTGATCAAGGAGTCCATCAAGGACAGGATCAAGACCATAGCCAGAAAATACAACCTGACCACCATCATCGTGACCCACGACCCTGAGGAGGCTCTGACCTTATCGGACCGGGTTCTGATCTTAAATGAGGGACGGATCTCCCAGTATTCCACGCCGGGAGAGATCATCCACAATCCGGGCAACAGCTTTGTGAAGAACTTCATC
>Ga0192243_10057_pt1 | contig 46714 bp, 45 predicted proteins | sample Koala_Koa27_K3_FD_131233 | JGI IMG/M metagenome (GOLD analysis project Ga0192243, IMG submission 131233) | Enriched cells from koala feces incubated with labeled cellulose particles, San Francisco Zoo, California, United States - Koala_Koa2-7_K3 ... | reverse complement strand
CTGTCCATCAGAACCAGAGATGGAGAAAAACTGTCGCAGCACAGACATTCTATCCGGGAGCGCAGTCCGGGGTCCAACTGTGAGGCTGCGGAGTACAGTGCCTCCATCAGACGGTGAGGATCAATTTCTGATTTTTCTCCGGGAAGAAGGATATAAGGGTAATCATGTTTCGCCCAGCCGAGTATCTGGCAGCTGTGGTCAACAACGGACAGCTTGACGGCGGAGGTTCCAAAATCAACAGACAAAAATAGCATGACACTGACTCCTTTCTAAATGCATATACATATACTATCATGTTAAAACTGGGCTGTCAAATAAATTTTTATTTTTAAACTCTTTACAGAAAATGAAAATAATGATAACATCAATACATGTATATACATGGATATAAGATAAGGACGAAGATAAACACAGAGTTGAGGAGGGAACAGCAGATGGCTCAGCGATTACAGGGAATAATAATACCGGCGGTGACAACGTTTGGAGAGGATGGGTCCGTCGATTTAAAAATGATGGAGTTTAATTACAGAAGATGGAATCAAACCGGCGTTCGGGGATATATGTGCCTGGGAAGTAATGGGGAATTTCGTTCCCTGGACGATGAGGAATCATTTTCCGTGATTCGGGCCGCCGCAGAGTTTCGACAAAAAGATAAAACACTGATTGCCGGAGTGGGGAGAGAGTCACTTTACCAGACACTAAAGTTTATTGAACGCATACAGGAGGCACAGCTGGAGCTGGATTATATATCTGTGCTGACGCCAAGCTATTTCAACAAACTGATGACGGACGAGGCTCTTGTTGATTTTTATGTGAAGATTGCGGATTTCAGTAAATATCCGCTGCTTCTTTACTGCGCCCCGGGATTTGCCAATTCTGTCTGCCTTTCTGTGGAAGCAGTACGGATTCTGGCGGATCACCCCCATATTCATGGAATAAAAGATACATCAGGCAATATGATGCAGGAGTATATGGCGGCGTTTGGGCAGAGAGAGGATTTCTCCGTTCTTGCCGGTTCTCTGAACAACTTAATGGCCTGCTTAAATGGCGGGGGCAAAGGCGGAGTTGTGTCCGCTGCCAATTATTTTCCGGAGTTGTGCGCCCGAATCACGGATATCTACGAAGAGAGCGGCAGAAAGGCAGCAGAGGAATATGTGGACGAGCTGCGAAAGCTGATAAAACTTACCGGAGGGCCAGGAGGAATCGCCGGTGTAAAATACTGCATGAACCTGACCGGCTATGAGGGCGGAGTCCCAAGACTACCGGTACAGCCGCTTTCCGCCGGGCTCGCAGAGCAGGCTAAGGCTGTTATGAAAGAAAAATTTGATTGCGGAATATGGAAAAAATAGGTATACTTGTAATCATAAGAAGTCTGAAAGAGCAGGATGATGATTGCAGGGGAGGAATTATGAGCGTCTTAGATTCAAAAAGTCCCATACCGCTGCATGCGCAGCTGGAAAGCATTTTAAGAAATAATATAGAACACCAGGTCTGGAAGGAAAACGACCTGATTCCATCGGAGAATGAACTGAGCCGTGAATACGGATTGAGCCGCATGACGGTCCGGTCGGTGATTCTCCGTCTGGTTCAGGACGGTCTTTTGTACCGGGTACCCGGGAAGGGGACCTTTGTGAGCGTGGACAAGATCGTCAGCAAGCCGATCTCACTCTCCCAGATGGGAATCAGAGAGCAGTTAGAGCAGATGGGATATGAGAATACCACAGCCCTGATTGGCGCCAATGAAGTGCCGGCCAGCTCCAGAGTGGCAAAACGCTTAAAGATCAAGGAGCAGGAACCGGTGTATGAGATCAGGAGAGTCCGTTCTGTGAAGGGTGAACCGTTCAGCCGGCATGTTTCCTATATCCCACGGGACTGCTGCCCAGGATTTCTGGAGGAGAAACCGGATCTTGAGGGGCGTCAGCTGTGTGATCTTTTGAAGGAACGATACGGAATTGAACAAAATAAAATGATAGAGACATTGGAGATCGTTCATGCCAGCGCCGAGGAGGCTGAGATGCTGAAGGTAAAAAAGAATTATCCTCTTATGCTTTTGGAGGATATTATCTTTGCGGTGAACAACAGGCCCATTGAATATGCATCTGTCCTTTTCAGGGGAGACAGAATTAAGATTGAAATCAAGAATACCTATAACAGTTAGATCAATTCTATATGACAGACCGCAGAGCGGGAGAAACGGCGTGAGCCGGATTCTCCCGCTCTTTTTAAAAAGCCTATTGACAATACAGAGATTATATAGTATCATCCTGTATATACAGGTATATAAAATAGAAAGGAGTAGCAGGATGAAGGTAGCAATTGGATGTGATCCAAACGCAGCTGATTTTAAAGAAGCTCTTATTCCGTACATAGAATCGCTGGGATATGAATGCGTGGACTACGGCAGCGACGATCCAGTATATGCGAATACGGCGTTTCGGCTGGCGCAGGATGTGGCAGACGGGATATGCGGCAGGGGGATTTTGATATGCGGTACGGGAATCGGCGTCTGTATCGCGGCCAACAAGGTGAAGGGAGCCTATGCCGCCCTGGTAACCGACATCTATCAGGCGCAGAGAGCGCAACTCAGCAATAACGCCAATATTATCACTCTGGGCGCTCAGGTTATGGGAATCGAAGTAGCCAAGTGTCTGGTGCAGGAATATTTGAGTCTGAGCTTTGATCCGGGCAGCAGATCAGCATGTAAGGTAGCCAGAATCATGGAGTATGAGGGGGTATAGAGATGGCGGACAGACAGACGGCTGCGGATTTAAAAATCAAGGCGTATCGGTGTCGGAAACATGTGATCCGTATGATGAGATCCAGCGGGCACGGCCATATCGGAGGCAGTTTTTCCTGTCTGGATCTGGTGACAGCTCTTTACTTTTATGGGATGAAGACTGATCCAGACAATCCCGGGGCTCCGGACCGGGACAGATTTCTTCTGTCGGCCGGCCATAAATGCATGGCACAGTATGCGGTGCTGGCAGAAAAGGGGTTTTTCCCAAAGGAGGTTTTGGATACCTACGGCCACCTTCATTCTAAGATACCCGGCCACCCGGATATGCACAAACTGCCGGGCATAGAGGCCAACACAGGGGCCCTGGGACACGGCCTGTCGATTGCGTGCGGTATGGCATTGGGACAGCGGCTGAACGAAAGTACATCCCGGGTGTTTGTGGTCATGGGAGACGGAGAACTGACGGAGGGGTCTAACTGGGAAGGCGCAGCAGCTGCGGCTCAATACGGCCTGGATAATCTCACCGTATTTGTGGATAACAATGGACTTCAGATCAGCGGCAGGGTGGAAGCTGTGATGAATATGACGCCTGTTGACGAACACTTTGAGGCATTTGGATGGGCAGTGAAAAACATCGACGGCAACAGCATGGAGGAGATTACAGAGACTCTTGACAGCCTGCCTTTGAAGAGGGGAAAGCCTTCTCTGATAGTGGCTCACACAGTAAAATGCAAAGGGCTTTCCGAGGGCGAGGACAATGTGAGCTATCATTATTGGCAGCCGGGGCAGGATCAGCTGGACGCTGCGAAGAAGGAGATTGAAGCCCGCATAGAGGAGCTGGAGGCTGTGGCACTAAGGAGGCAGAGTGTATGAGGAAAGAGGAGAAGAGCGGGACCGGGGATGTGCCGTGGGCAGATCCGAGAAAGGAATTCGGCAGGGCGGTAACTGAGCTGGCCGCCGGGGACCCAAGGATCGTGGTGATTTCAGCGGACAGCGGAAAAAGCTCCGGCTTTGGTGAATTTATGGAACGCTATCCGGAGCGATATTTTGAGCTTGGCATAATGGAGCAGGGGGCAGTGGGAATCGCCTCAGGTCTGGCTACAACCGGAAAGATTCCCGTGTTCTGTGCGATTGCCCCGTTTGTCAGCGCAAGGCCCTTTGAGATGTTCCGCAATGATTTGGGATATATGCATCAAAACGCCAAGATTGTAGGGCGCAACTGCGGTTTTACCTACTCGGATCTGGGGGCAACCCACCATTCTCTGGAGGACTTTGCTATTATACGGATGATTCCCGGGGTCGTGATTCTGGCTCCTCAGGATGCCACGGAGATCAGAACCGCCGTAAAAGCTATGATGGAGTACGAGGGACCGGTCTATATGAGAATTGGGAACCCGGCAGTACCGGTTCTGTTTAAGGATAAGCCGTTTGTCATAGGCAAGGGAACCCGGCTGAGACAAGGACAGGATATGACGATCATATCCACCGGTTCTGTGACACCGGCGGTTTTGGAGGCGGCGGACAGTCTGAATGAACGGGGAATCCATGTTCAGGTCATCGGGATGCCTACGGTCTGTCCGATCGACAGGGAGCTGGTTCTGGAGGCAGCCGCTGAAACAGGAAGAATTATGACTGTGGAGGAGCATTACCTGGATGGAGGACTGGGCACCATGGTTTCTGAAATCTGCGCCGCGGGGCGGCCGGTACCGGTCAAGAGGCTGGGGGTGCCGAAGGAATATGCGACTTCCGGCTCTTACGAAGAACTTTTGGAATTTTATGGACTGGACAGAGCCGGGATTGAACGGGAGGCCATGCAACTTTTAAGAGACACGCGAAAGGGGGATCAACATGCAATGCAGTATTAGAACATTTGGTGTGCCTGCGGTGACAGGGGAGGAAGGATATGTAAACCGAATCTTAGATATGCCTTTGTCTTTGCGGGAGTATATGAGTCTGAAAGGAATTGTCAGATATATCGGGGTGACGGAGCAGTTTCGGGACGTTATATCCACGTTTCACACCCCGGAGGGAGAGACGCCGGCTGGGTTTGAGCGGGTATGCCGCCTGGAGGATGACGGCGTTCTGAGAGTGGATTTACAGAGAAATATCTCCTATGACAAAAACGGGGAGCTTCATCCCACCAGGGTACTGTTTTCTGCAGACAGCGCCAATCCCTATGAGGTTGCGCCGATCAGCCCGCTGCTGGCCAATCTCACCTGTAACCCTGGAATTGTTTACGATTTATTTATCAACAATCCAAAAGCCAATGTGGGGAATCAATTTAAGAACCGGGACGAGGTGATGACGGAGCTGGCGAAGATACTGGGGCCGGGCTGTGATGTCAGCGTGGAGCTGAACAACCCGTTTGAAAAGGATTTTGGCCTGATTCTGGAGGAAGCCGCCAAGTTCCGTGAGATATTTTCCAAGTACAGGATCGTCATCAAGGTTCCGCACACGGGAGCTGTGACGCCGGACAATGTAGGACAGCTGCTTACCGGCAGCAAAAAGCTGGACAGCCGGTACGATCAGGTCAGTACGGCCGAGGCGCTTAGAGGCCACAACCTGGCTCTGAAATTAAAAGAGGCCGGCTACCGAATTAATTTCACTCTGATGTTTGAACCTTATCAGACACAACTGGCGCTTCAGGCAAGACCTTATTTTATCAATACGTTCCTGCGCCACAGACTTTGTCAGTCGGAGGCCATGGAGAAAACTCTGAGGCTTTATGAGACGACAAAAGAGGAGGCATATCTGGAAAAGCTGAGAGAGTTTATGATATTAAATGACTATTATACGGAAGCGGACAGGGATATACCTTTAGGACAGGTTCTGCGGCAGGCACGGGACATCTTAACATACAGGCATTTTGAGGACAGGGAAGGCGCGGATGGCCTGGACGGTATGCGTCATAATCTGCGGGTGTTGAAAAACTGTAACTTAAAGGATACCAGACTGATTGTCTGTTCGATGGAAGGGGAACGCAATTACCCGGACATTGACAAACTGCTGTGTGAACCAGAATTTCAGGATATGAACCACAAGGTTGTCATAACTGCAGAGCCTAATTATCTGGCGCGGTTTACATCAACCAACCAGGTGATCAGCTACCAGCGGCGTTTTATGAACGCGGCTAAGGGACAGAATTAGATGTTAGTATGGAGGAAAACATGGGAAATTTGAGAGAGGCATTGGTTTATGCGCGGGAAAATCATTATGCAATACCTGCGTTCAACATCTTTGATTATCATTCAGCCTGGGCCGTGGTACGGGCGGGTGAGGATTTTCATATGCCGGTGATCCTCCAGACCTCGGCGGGTACCGTTCGCCACTACGGAGCAAGGGAGTTAAAAAAACAGCTTGAGGGATTGCTGGAGAGAAATCAGACAGAGGTTTATCTTCATCTGGATCACTGTACGGACCCGAAGCTGGCAGAAGCCTGTGTGGACTGTGGCTGGGATTCCGTGATGTTTGACGGTTCGGCACTTCCTTTTGAGGAAAATGTCCGTCTGACTCATGAGGCTGCTCGTTATGCTCACAAAAAGGGTGTCTGTGTGGAGGGTGAGCTGGGAACGATTGAGGGAGCAGAGGAGGAGGCGAAAGCGGAAAAGGGGCAGCTGGCAGGATTGGAAGAGAGCCTGCTGTTCATAGAAAAAACAGAAATCGATTATTATGCGCCGGCCATCGGAACCGCCCATGGAGTATACAAGGGCGTGCCGAACATCAACTTCCAACTTTTGGAGGACCTGGCGGCCGTTACGATGACCCCCATAGTCATCCATGGAGGAACAGGACTTTCAGATGAGACGTTCCAACGGCTGGTGAATTGCCGGGCTGCTAAGATTAATATCTCCACGGCATTAAAATGTGCTTACTTCCATGGGATAAAGGAGTTTATGGAGAAGACACCGGATGATTTATCTCCGCTGACACTGGAAGACCAGTGTTTTCAAAGGATTTATGAGGTTGCAGTCCATATGCTGAAAACTTTTAGAATTTAAGGAGAACTTTATGGAAAAAGCAAACTATCCCTGTGATCTCCACTGCCATACGAACAGATCTGACGGAAACGACAGCCCGGAGACAGTAGTCCGCTATGCCGCAGAACTTGGTATGAAAGTTCTGGCACTGACAGACCACGATGTAAGACCGGCAAAGGATGGGCAGGTGGACGGCCACACAGTTGATCTTGTGGAATATGCGGCGTCCTTAGGACTGTTATTGCTGCCGGGCATAGAAGTCTCCTGTGAGACAAACATTGACGATGTACATATCGTGGGACTGATGTGTGACTGGCAGGATCCCCGGTTTCAGCAATTGGAGGAATTCACTGTTAAAAGTAAGGTGGAGGGCTATAAAAAGCTGGTCCATATCCTGGATGATTCCGGCTATCATATGACCTGGGATGATATATTGAACAGCCGTGGTATGCAGTTGCCGGAGGATCAGATTCAAAAGAAGTATATATTTGAATGGATGGCCCAAAAGGGGTATGTGAACAGCTGGAAGGAAGGCAAGCTTTTAGTCAGAAGCAACGACCGGTTTAATGTGCGCAGAGAGAAGCCCGGGGCGAGAGAGGTCATTGACAGAATCCACGCAGCAGGCGGTATCGCCATACTGGCCCACCCCTATCTGATCAATGAACGTATGAGCTGGAACGGGAGGGAGACGGACCGGGAGACTTTTATAAATTCGCTGTTTGAGGCCGGATTAGATGGAATCGAGGCATGCTATACCTACGGAAAAACAAGTTACAGTGGTCCGCTGAGCCAGAGCGAGATCGAGAAAGAAGTGATATCAAGATTTGGACGGCCGGGACGAATCATATCCGGTGGTTCCGACTATCATGGGGATGGGAAAAAGGGTGTGGAGAATCCACGCAGCATAGGTGAATGCGGGATATCCATGGGGGCCTTCGAAGGTATCAAAACATGGCTGGAAGCAAAACGGAGCGATTGAATGGTCAGCCCCCCGATGATTGCTTTCCAAACGAAATATTGTTATAATTGATACAATCTTTTAGTTGGAAAATACTGCCATAACAGGAGGGTACGGTATGGAGAAAAAACAGACGGGCGATGATAACAAAAGTTTGGTCCGCATCCGTTCTTTGGAGGAGCATCAGGCGATTATTTCAAAAATTATGGATATGATCGAACAACATTTTGGTTCCACCTGTGAAGTTCTGCTTCATGATTTTACAAAGGAGTATGATCACACCATTGTGGATATACGAAATGGACATGTTACTGGAAGAACTGTAGGGGGCTGTGCTACCAATCTGGGGCTGGAGATTTTGAATGGAACCAAGGAGGCAGAGGATCAGTATAATTACATCACCTATGCCCCTGACGGCAGAATGCTCAGGTCCTCATCCGTGTATTTTGAGGATAATGAGGGCAGGCTTTTAGGTTCCCTTTGTCTGAATCTGGATATTACCGATACTGTGTACATGGAAAAGTTTCTGAATACCTACAACAACCGCAATCAGCGGAAGGAAAAAAACGACAATCCCAATGAGTTTTTTTCGGACAATGTCCACAACCTTTTGGATTCTCTGATCGATCAGGCGGCAGCTCCCTTTGGAAAACCGCCCAAACTTCTCAGCAAGGAGGAAAAGATCAGTTTTATCGAGTTTTTAAACTCCAAAGGTGCATTTATTATCAGCAAGTCCAGTGAAAGGGTATGTGAGGTGTTGGGAATCTCCAAGTATTCCTTTTATAATTATCTGGATGGTATACGTAAAAAGAACTGATTACTCTGTATTGACTAATTGTGTAATGTAGACTTATAATTAGGTTATAAAGACAGAATCGTTGTACAAAGTTACCTAAAACATGTGGAAATTACAGAGCCGTATTTTACACCGAGCACTGATGATAACAAGAGGGTATAAATGTAAATATACGGATCTGTTTTTTTTACCTTACGAGCTAACAAAAAGTTAGTTATCAAAACATAAAGTTAGCATGAACTTTTAAATCATATTCCATAGAGGAGGAAGAAGAATGAAGAAAACAAAGATGATGAGGTTGGCGGCAATGGTTCTCACTACGGTGATGCTTTCCACTGTTTTTACTGGCTGTACCAGCGAGAATTCGGGAAACAGCACAACAGCGCCTGCGGAGAGTGTGGCGGCAGATGGAACGGAAGATTCTGAAAAGATGGCTGATTCGACTGCGGCGCCTGCAGTTAAGACGGGTACGATTAAAGTCGGCGTTTCCACCAATGCGCTGAGTAACATTCATAACCGTCATATGTTTGAATCTGTGACAGAGGCCGTCAAAGCGGCAGGCCATGAGGCTGTTGCGGTCAACGCCAACGGAGATGCGGCTCAGCAGGCCATAGATATTGAGAATCTGGTACAGGCAGGCTGTGATGTAATCGTAGTTCAGAACGGAGATTCTTTCTCTCTGCAAAACGCGGTAAAGGAAGCGGCAGCAGACGGCGTCAAGGTGATCAGTCAGGATTCCGGCTGGATGGAAGGCTGTTCGATCCTGTTTACGTTAAACAGCTTTAAGGTTGGAGCGGATATCTATATGCTTCTGGCGGCAGAAACCAGCTTCAGCGGCAAGATTATCACCACGGGTCATCAGGATAACTTTGCACTGCGCTCCATCGGAGCTCTGCAGCAGGCGTTTCTGAATGAATACAGCAATCTGGAGGAAGTCGCACATGTCCAGACAACATTTCCCGGTACGACTGAGGTGACATATAACGGATTGGAATCAGCCCTGATCGCCAATCCTGACGTGGCAGCGATCTGGACCTCTCAGGATCTGGAGGCAATGGGGGCCATCCAGGCATTAAAGGAAGCCGGTCTTTATCCTCAGGTCAAGTGTGTCGGCGTAGATGGAGAGCTGGATGTGTTAAAGGACATCGCAGCGGGAGGAAGCGCACTCTGCACGGCAGTTTCTGACTTGGACGGATGTGCTGCCAGTATCGTGGAGTATTCGGAACGTCTCTGCGCCGGTGATGATACCTGTCCTAAATTTGTTGATATTCCATATACCATCGTCACAAAAGAAAACGCCGAGGAGTTTATCGCCAAGGCAGAGGCGGAACAGAGCAAATATGCGGATTAATGAGGATTCATAAAGGAGAGCTTGATATGGACGTGTACGAAAACTTGAAAGAGCATGGAATTGAATTAAACAGTAAATTAGCGCCGGCGGGACTTTATAAGCCGATAAACCAAACCGGCAATCTGATCTTTATATCAGGGCAGGGAAGTATCGAGAACGGCGTCAGCCTGACCGGAAAAGCCGGCGATGAGGTTACGCTGGAGCAGGCCCAGAAAGCAGCCAGGGTGTGCGCAGTCAATACCCTCAGTTTGCTTCAGGAGTACCTGGGAGATCTAAACAGAGTAAAACGGGTGGTTAAGATCGTGGGCTTCGTGGCCGGAGCCGATGATTTTACACAGCAGGCCCTTGTGATCAACGGCGCCTCCCAGGTATTCATAGACGCTTTTGGAGAAAATGGGAAGCACGCCCGCAGTGCGATCGGAACCAACAGTCTTCCTCTGGGACTTACGGTGGAAGTAGAATCCATATTTGAGATTTGAGAACAGAAAGCGAGGGGTCAGAATGTTAGGTCAGAATTTGAATCCGGTCAGTATGGCAGAGGTGTTTCAGGCGAGAGAGGTTATAAGGAAGAATGTGGCTGCAACACCCCTGGTATCATTGGAAACGCTGAATCTTGAAATCGGGGGAAGAGTTTACTTAAAGCTGGAGAATCTTCTCCCGGCCGGAGCTTACAAATACCGGGGAGCTTTAAACAAGATTTCTTCACTGATGAAAGAGTATGGAAATGATATTAAGATTATCACCGCCTCCTCCGGCAACCATGGAATGGCCTGCGCACTGGCGGCCTCCAGTCTGGGAATCGAAGCAGTGGTAGTAGTACCTACCGTCACACCTCAGATCAAAAAGGATTGTATCAGTTCCTTGGGAGCCAGACTTGTGGAAGCCGGAGAGACCTATGACGGTTCCTTTATAGAGGCATGCAGAATCGCCGAGGAGGACCATCTATATTATGTTCACCCGGTTGCCGACCAGAAAGTGCTGGGTGGCCAGGGCACGATCGCCCTCGAACTGGCAGAACAGCTTCCGGATATTGATCAGATCGTTGTGCCTTTGGGCGGGGGAGGACTGATTTCGGGCATATCCTATACGATGAAACAGATCAAGCCATCCGTGAAGATATGGGGTGCGATGCCGGAGGGATCCGACGTATACGTAAAGTCCAGAAAGGCCGGGAAGCTGGTGGAGCTGGAACAGGCAGCTTCCATGGCAGATGCAGTGGTGAGAAAAACGGGAGAGCCGTATCTGTTCCCTTATATTGAGCAGTATGTGGATGAGCTTTGCACTGTTTCGGAACAGTCTCTCATGCAGGCCATTCGGACGGCCGCCATGTATGGAAAAGTCACGTTGGAGGGCGCGGGAGCGCTGCCTTTGGCCGCCGTTTTGGAAGGCAAGTGCAAGCTTACCGATCATACTGTGCTGATCTGCAGCGGAGGGAATATAGATCGGGATCTCTTCTTACGCTGCCTGGGTTGACTGCCGCCGGCATACGCATTCAGAAAGAAGACAAGGATATGGAATACATAAATTTAGAACGTTTAAAAGAGGATTTACTGGAACTGGCCCAGATAGGAAAGACGGATACGGGAATCAACCGGATCGCCTATTCCAATGAATTTTGGGAAGCCTGTCTCATGGTAAAAAAGAAGATGACGGACGCTGGAATGAGCGCCAGAATTGATTCGGTGGGAAATGTGATTGGGGTACTGCCGGGCAGGACGGACCGCCGGATCGTGACAGGTTCGCATCTGGATTCCGTACCTGACGGGGGAATATTTGACGGCTGTCTTGGAGTGATGGCTGCTCTGGAAGCTGTCAGGACATTAAAAGAACATGGAATTGTCCTCACACATACGCTGGAAGTCGTGGCGTTTGCGGAGGAGGAAGGCGTTGTAATCGGAGGGCTTTTGGGAAGCAAGGCTTATGCGGGTCTGCCTTTTTCGGAGAAGCAGACCACCCTCATGCCTCAGATTATAGGAATCAGTCCCGTGCAGGCCCGTACCTGCCGCCACCAGGCTTCCCCCATAGACTGTTTTGTGGAATTGCATATAGAGCAGGGGGGAGTGCTGGAGGCGGAGCATAAGGATATTGGAATCGTGGAAGCGATCGTGGGGATACGGCGATTTGATGTGGAGTTTCCGGGCGTGGCAAACCATGCGGGCAGTACCCCTATGTACCTGAGGGATGATGCACTTTTAAAAGCGGCCCGTTTTATAGAAAGAGTCAACCAGCTCGTAAAGGAAATTGATTCTGATATGGTGGGGACCGCAGGAAGTATCCATACAAAGCCGGATGCCTGCAACATTATAGCCGGCAGCGCAAAGCTGATTCTGGAGCTCAGAAGTGTGAGAGAGGAGTCTATGGATCAGGTCCTGGCGCGGCTTGAGGAGGAATTTCTGCCGGATGGTATGGAGATCCGGCAGACTTTTGGACAGCCGCCGGTTCTGATGAGCGATGTTGTACAAAACGCGATTCGTGCTGCGGGGGATTCTTTGGGGCTTAAAACGCATTCCATGGTCAGCGGAGCAGGGCATGATACCATGGTTATGGCGGAAATTACCGCTTCCGGTATGATCTTTGTTCCCAGCAAAGGCGGGGTCAGTCACAGCAAGGATGAATGGACCGACTGGCCGGATGTCGGCAGAGGCGCGGATGCGCTTTTGCAGACACTGAAGGAGCTGGACAAAGTATAGATATCAATAGGGAGAAAGGAGAGCTGCGTCAATGAGCGACTATAAATATGCCATTGAGATAGAAGGGGTATCAAAAAGCTTCGGGGGGAATCTACGCATTAAAGCAAGTCGATCTGAAGGTGGAACGGGGAACCTGTCATGCTCTGGTAGGGGAAAATGGAGCCGGTAAGTCCACTCTGATGAAGGTGATCAGCGGGATCATCAAGAGGGATTCCGGCACCATTAAAATTAACGGAAAAGCAGAGGAGGTGACGGGCCTCCGCCATGCGGAGGAGCTGGGAATTGCATTTGTACCACAGGAGCTGTCCTTTGTATCCCAGTTTACAGTGGCCGAAAACATATTTCTGGGGGAGGAGCCGGCACGGGCGAAGGGTGCGCTTATCGATTGGAAGCATCTGTTTGAGAGAGCAGAAACTCTGTTGGAGGAGCTGCACATCAATATACCTGCCAGAGTGACTGCGCGGGAGTTGTCGGTTTCCGATCAGCAGATGATGGTGATTGCACGGATTTTGTCGAAGAATGCGGAGATTATCATCATGGATGAACCGACTGCCAGGCTGGGACACAGTGAAATAGATTCTCTGATGGATTATATCAGGCTTCTGAAATCTCAGGGGAAGACCATCATCTATATCTCACACCGGCTGGAGGAAATCTTCTGGGTGTGTGACAATGTGACGGTTTTAAGGGACGGGAGCACCATAGATACAGTACCGGTAAACTCCGTGGACAACGACAGGCTGATTCACATGATGGTAAACCGTGACGTCAATGTAACCGCTCAGGAAAAACATAAAACAAATATTGGAGACGTGGTCTTTTCCGTGGATCATCTTTGCAAAAAAGGACTTTTGGATGATGTATCATTCAGCGTGCGAAGGGGGGAAATTCTGGGGCTGTTTGGTCTGGTTGGAGCCGGAAGAAGTGAAGCCATCCGTGCCGTGCTGGGAGTTGACAAGTATGATCAGGCGGATATCAGACTCAATGGAAAAACCGTGAAATTTAAAAATATCGGACAGGCTCTGGATATGGGAATCGCGCTTGTGCCGGAGGAGCGCAGACAGCAGGGAATACTGCCAACTCTTTCCATAAGAGAGAATATTACGGTGGGACATCTGAGGGAGTTCACACGAACCGGTCTGATCGATAAGAAAAAGGAATCCGGATATGCCGCCAAGGCAGCGGAATCCCTGGGAGTCGCCTGCCGGTCCATCGCCCAGCATGTGGGGGATTTAAGCGGCGGAAATCAGCAGAAGGTGGTAATTGCAAAGTACATCGACAGGGACATTCAGGTATTTATTCTGGATGAGCCGACCCGCGGCATAGATGTGGGCGCTAAGGATCAGATCTATAAGATCATCGATGATCTGGCTCAGAGGGGGATGGCCATCATTGTGATTTCCTCTGAAATACCGGAATTACAGCTCATGTGCGACCGCGTCTGTGTCATGGCGGGAGGCAGAATCAGCGCGGAGCTTAGCCGTGAGGAATTCCTTGCTTCCGATACGGTTTTGAAACATGCCATTGGCGTTTGATACTACACAGAGAAGGAGAAATTGCCGATATGAAGGAATTAAAGATAAATAATATGAAGTTTTCAACGCTTGCCAAACGATATGGTACGCTTGCCGGCTGGATAATCCTCTGCATAGTGTTCAGCATTCTGGCACCTAAAAGTTTTCCCACGATGAAAAACTTTCTTACCATTTTTCGTCAGATTGCCATGCTCGCCATACTGAGTATGGGACTCACCTTTGTGCTGATTACAAAGCGGTCGGATCTGTCCATCGGATACAGTACCAGCTTTCTTGGAATTGCAGTGGCAGCCTGTATGGTGAAATTCAACATGCCCGTATGGGCAGCCATCCTGGTGACTCTGGCCCTGGGGGCCCTGATCGGCCTGGTGAACGGAGTCGTAATCGCTTATTTCGGAGTGCCGGACTTTATCGGCTCACTGGGAGTCGGCTATCTGGTTATGGGCTTGAATCAGGCATACACCAAAGGGCATCCGATATCAAATCTGCCGTCGGGATTCAGTTTTGTAGGCGCCACAAAATTTCTGGGGGTGATCCCCAGTGCAGTGATTGTTATGCTCGTTGTTTTGCTGATCTGCTACCTGATTCTGGCACATACCCGTCTGGGGCGGTATGTATATGCCATCGGAGATAATCAGGAAGCTACGATGATGTCGGGTGTCAATGTAAAGAATACCATCGTATGGTCCTATGTGATCTGCGGTATCTCGGCGGCGATTACGGCTGTAGTTCTGACCTCGCGTCTGGGTTCTGCTCATCCCCAGGCGGCGGAGGACTATCTGCTTAATGCCATCGCGGCTGTATATCTGGGCGGCACCGCCTTTAAAGACGGGGAACCAAACCTTGCAGGTACGGTCCTGGGCGCGGTTATCATAGGAACCATGGCCAATGGACTGACGATTCTGGATGTATCCTATTATTATCAGGATGTGGCAACCGGCTTGATTATATTGGCCGCTGTTATGGTTACCTCAGTGCAGAGAATGCACAAAAAATAAGAAAGGGAGAGATTGATATGAGGACTTTAGTAAAGAATGGAACCATTGTGACTGCTATCAATGAATATCAGGCTGATATCCTGATCGAGGATGAGAAAATCTCCATGATTGGCTCCAAAATCGAGGGCACCTTCGACAAGGTGATCGATGCGGAGGGCAAGTATGTCCTGCCGGGAGGAGTGGACAATCATTCTCATTTTGAAGCGCTCAATACGGATGGGGTTACCTTGAACGCGGGTTACGACACCACTTTTGTAGCGCTTTTGGGCGGTACCACCACGCTGGTGGACTTTGCCACCAACGAACCGGGCATGAACCTGATGGATTCCATCGATTACCGTCTGAATGTGCGCGCCAAAGGAAAGGTAACTCCCGATATTGCCATGCATGCCGTGTGCACAGATTATAATGAGACGACGCTGGATGAAATCCCTAAGCTAGTAGAGCGCGGTATCCCCACGATGAAGATGTTTATGGCTTATAAACCCACCGCACTTTATATGGATGACGACAAGCTGTTCCGCAGTATGCAGGCTGCGGCGGCCTGTGGCATGACCATGTACGTTCATGCAGAGAATCCCGATGTGCTGAATATCTACCGGGACCAGATGTTTGAAAAGGGATGTACAGATCCCAAATACCATTATATGACCCGCCCTCCCTTTGGAGAGGCAGAAGCGGTATCACGGGCGATCACCTTCTCTAAGGCGACCGGCTGCCCTCTCTGCGTCGTGCATGTAAGCTGTATAGAAGCCGCGGAGGTGATTCGGGAGGCGCGCAAGAATGGAGCTCCTGTAGTAGGTGAAACCTGTCCCCATTATCTGGTTCTTGATAAACATAAAATGGATGATCCTGATTTTGACCAGGCATGCCGGTGGGTCTGCTCCCCGGCACTCAGAGATAAGGAGGATCAGGACTTTCTGTGGAAGTGCTTAAACTGGGACTGGCTGACGATCGTGGGTTCTGATAATGCCTCGATTCCGCTGTATCAGAAGCACTGGGGAGAGGGAGATTTCCGCGCAATTCCAAACGGCTGTCCGGGAGCGGGAGACCGTCTCAATATTCTGTGGACCTACGGTGTCGAGACCGGTCGTATGACAAGACAGCGGTTGGTGGAGGTCTACGCCACAGCCCCCGCCAAGCTGGTAGGTATCTATCCACGGAAGGGAACGATTGATGTGGGAGTAGATGCAGATCTGGTTATCTTTGATCCCAATTACCGGGGGACGATAACCGTGGAATCCAATCCTACAGGGGTTGAGTACAATATATTTGAAGGACTGGAACAGAAGGGCTGCACCGAGACCGTGCTTCTGCGCGGCAAGGTTGTGGTGGATCACAAGAAGTTTGTGGGAGAAGCCGGATATGGACAGTTTATACCGGGTAAGCCTTACGGACTGGCCTATGATTTGCTGAAACGCTGAGTGAAAAGAAAAACCGCTGCCGGATACCTGGCAGCGATTTTTGATGCTGATATTAATCTTTTTGAAGCCGAAAAACCTCAATCATCTCATTAGTCAGGCTCAGCCTGGAATCCATGATGGGGATGTCCTCGCGCTTAAACCAGGTCCCCTCCGCCAGCTCGCTTTCCTGGAGGGTGATCTGATCGCTGCCGTCAAGCTCGGCAAAATATCCTACCAGCAGGGCACCGGAGAAGGGCCAGGGCTGGCTCTTGTAATAGCGGATATTCTTCACCTTTAGGCCGACTTCCTCCCGAACCTCCCGCGAAACCGTCTCCTCCAGAGTTTCTCCAAACTCCGTATAACCGGCCACCAGGGCGTAGCGCTTGAAGGCTCTGCCGGCGTATTTGGTGAGGAGAATCCGGTCGCCGTCTGTGATGCCGACGATGACTGACGGGGGAAGATCCGGGTAGATCGTGTGGCCGCAGCTCTCGCAGACGAAGGCCCGTTCCGTGGTGTGGAGGGTGGTTTTTCCTCCGCAGCAGCCGCAGAAGCGGTTCCGCTCAAACCAGCGTTTCAACTGGTCGCCCAAGGCGCAGGCAAACACCTTCCAGACCGGGTTTAGGTTCCGCACCTCCATCATGCTGACATAGCTCCAGTCCCCGCTTTCCGGGACCTCGAGATCAAACAGCAGGAAAAAGGCTTCCTCATCGATGGCAAAGAGGAAGCGGCAGGCATCCTCAAGCCCGGAGCCACAGAGATCTTTCAGACGTGGAAGCTCCATCTCCCCGTCCTTTAGATTCAGAAGCACGCTGTCATTTTTATACACACAGATAAAGCTGTCCGGCGTCACCGGCCGGGGGTTAAATTCATTGTGAAACACATGAGGCTGGATATCCTGTATCACGCCGCCACCTCCTATTAAGATCATATCGTAATATCATACAGCAAATTAGGGGATTGTTCAATTCCTTTTTTATAGTATAATCTTAATTAAAAGATAAGAAGGAAGGACTGCCCAGTGAAAGATATCAAATGGAAGGGAAATCGGATCTACCAGATCATTGTAACCGTTTTGGTCATTGTTATTCTGTTCAGCGGTTTTGGTGTTGTGCGGGATTATCTGGAGGCGAGACGTTCCAGAGAAGAATATAAAAGGCTGGCGGAGCTGGCCCGGACGGAGACGGAGGCGCAGGAAACTCCGACGGAGGCAGAGACGCTTCCCGAGGCGCCCTACGTGTCACCTATAGATTTTGCCGCGCTGTCGGAGATCAACCCGGACATCGTGGGCTGGATCACAATACCGGATACCAATATCGATTATCCCATCGTCCAGTGCGGCGACAACGATAAGTATTTAAAAACCGGGTTTGACGGTGAGAAGAACAGAGCCGGGACTATCTTTCTGGATTTTGAGAGCGACAGCGACATGGAAGGCCGTAATAACATCATCTATGGACATAATATGAAAAATGGTACGATGTTTAAGGACATAGTCAAATATAAAGATAAAGCGTATTTCGACGCCCATCAGACGATTCTTCTCTATACCCCTGAGCGCACCATACGCTTAAAGGCGCTGGCCGCCTACTATGATGTGGCCAAGCCCATAGCCAGGATGACCAAGTTTAAAAGCCAGGAGAGCTTTGATCAGTTTGTAAAGGACATGATCACTCCCTGTTCCTACGCCCAACTGCCCGATCAGCCGATCCCCAAAATCTACAGTCTGATCACCTGCAGCTATGAGATCAACGATGCCAGGACGTTCCTGTTTGCAGCGGAGGTCGATGAGCAGGGGAATGTCATAGCCGTGGATGAGGAAGAAGGAGAGTAACCGATGTTTTCAAAAAAGATCTGGGAAAATTACTGGTTCCGCTGATTATCGAGCAGATCCTGGCCGTGCTGGTTGGTATGGTGGATGTGGTGATGGTAGCTGCCGTTGGGGAGGCCGCGGTGTCGGGCGTCTCCCTGGTGGATTCCATCAGTATGCTGATCATCCAGCTTCTGGCCGCGCTGGCTACGGGCGGCGCGGTGGTGTCCGCCCAGTATCTAGGCAAAAAACAGTCGGAAAATGCGTGTAAGGCAGCTGGTCAGCTGCTGATATCCACCACATTTCTGTCAGTGATCATAGCCGCCGTCGCTCTGATTGGAAACCGCCATCTGCTGGGGATGATCTTCGGGTCGGTGGAGGATTCGGTTATGAACAACGCCATGATCTACTTCTTTTTGTGCGCGCTGTCCTATCCATTTCTGGCAGTCTACAATTCCTGCGCCGCGCTGTTCCGCGCCATGGGAAATTCCAAAGTATCCATGTTTGCATCACTCATCATGAACGGTATCAATGTCATCGGCAATACCATCTGCATCTTCGGCCTTCATATGGGGGTCGAGGGCGTGGGGATTCCGACGCTTTTGTCGAGAGCCTTTGCCGCGCTTCTCATGCTGTACCCGATCCAGAATCCGGACAACATCGTAAGAATCCGCAGCCTCAAAGAGCTCCGCTTCGAGCCGCGCATGGTAAAGAATATCCTGTCCATCGGGATTCCCAACGGCCTGGAAAACGGCATGTTCCAGTTTGGGAAGATTGCCCTGCAGAGTCTGGTTTCCTCCCTGGGAACCGCGGCCATAGCCAGCTATGCGGTCGCCTCCAACCTGGTAACGCTCCAGTACCTTCCCGGCAATGCGCTGGGCCTGGGACTGATTACGATCGTGGGACAATGTGTGGGCGCAGGGGAGTTCGGGGAGGCCAAGAAGTACACCCGCTATCTGCTGGTATTAAACTACGCCATCCTGCTGTTTGTCTGCACCGCTATGATCTTCGGAAGCAGGGGCCTGGTGGGTATCTATCAGCTGTCGCCTGAGGCGGCGTCCATATCCCGCAGTATGCTTCTGTACCACAGCTGTATCATGATCGTCTGGCCGCTGGCTTTCTGCCAGCCCTACGCGCTGAGGGCCGGTTCCGACGCCAAGTTTACGATGCTGGTGTCCGTGGCCTCCATGTGGGCGTTCCGAATCGGATTTGCCTATGTGTTCGTCAGAGGACTGAAGACGGGAACGCTGGGCGTGTGGTATGCCATGTCCATCGACTGGGCCGTCAGAGCGGTGATCTTCACATGGAGATTCCGGGGCTTTGAACACAGGCGGCTGTCAAAAATATAAAAAGTATATAAACTTTAAAAAACCCTCTTGACATGACCTGCTAGAACTGTTATAGTTCGAATAGAACAAGTGAAGCAGAGAAAAGGAGGAATCCCATGAATATAAATAAATTTACCCAAAAGTCACTGGAAGCAGTGCAGAACTGTGAGAAGCTGGCTTATGAGCACGGCAACCAGCAGATGGATCAGGAGCATTTGCTGAGCAGTCTGCTCATGCTGGATGACAGTCTGATCTTTAAACTGATTACCAAGATGGAGATATCCGGAGAGCAGTTTCTCAATGAAGCCCGTCAGGCCATAGAGCGCCTGCCCAAGGTCAGTGGAGGCGGTCAGCTCTATTGCAGCAATGATTTAAACCGCGTTCTGGTGAACGCCGAGGATGAGGCCAGGGCCATGGGAGACGAGTACGTCTCCGTGGAGCATCTGTTCCTGGCGCTTCTCAAACAGCCCAACCGGGCAGTGAAGGAACTGTTTAAGCTATATAACATTACGAAGGAGCGCTTTCTGCAGGCTCTCTCCACGGTGCGCGGCAACCAGCGCGTCGTCAGCGATAACCCGGAAGCCACCTATGACACACTGGAGAAGTACGGATATGACCTGGTGGAACGGGCCAGGGATCAGAAGCTGGATCCGGTGATCGGCAGGGACAGCGAGATCAGGAACGTGGTCCGCATCCTGTCCAGAAAGACGAAGAACAACCCTGTTTTAATCGGCGAGCCCGGTGTCGGTAAGACGGCGGTGGTCGAGGGGCTGGCCCAGAGGATCGTCCGCGGGGACGTGCCGGAGGGCTTGAAGGACAAGAAGCTGTTTGCCCTGGATATGGGCTCTCTTGTGGCCGGAGCCAAGTACAGAGGCGAGTTTGAGGAGCGTCTGAAGGCAGTGCTGGAGGAGGTCAGAAAGAGCGAGGGCCAGATCATCCTCTTCATCGACGAGCTTCACACGATAGTGGGCGCCGGTAAAACGGAAGGGTCCATGGACGCAGGCAATATGTTAAAGCCCATGCTGGCCCGCGGGGAGCTGCACTGTATCGGCGCCACGACCCTGGATGAGTACCGCAAGTATATCGAGAAGGACGCCGCTCTGGAGAGAAGATTTCAGCCGGTGACCGTGGATGAGCCGACGGTGGAGGACACGATTTCTATATTGAGAGGTTTAAAAGACCGCTACGAGGTGTACCACGGTGTGAAGATCACAGACTCGGCTTTGGTGTCGGCTGCGATTCTTTCCAACCGCTATATCTCAGACCGTTTCCTGCCGGATAAGGCCATCGACCTGGTGGATGAGGCATGTGCGCTGATCAAGACCGAGCTGGATTCCATGCCTGCGGAGCTGGATGAGCTGTCCAGACGAATTATGCAGCTGGAGATTGAGGAGGCGGCCCTTAAAAAGGAGACCGACCGTCTGAGTCAGGACCGTCTGAGCGAGCTTCAGAAGGACTTAGCGGAGCTCCACGATCAGTTCAGCGCCCAGAAGGTTCAGTGGGAGAATGAGAAGGCATCGGTGGACCGGCTGTCTACCCTCCGTGAGGAGATCGAGACATTGAACCGGGAGATCCAGGATGCCCAGCAGAAATATGATTTAAACCGCGCCGCCGAATTGCAGTACGGCAAGCTGCCGGAGCTGCAGAAACAGCTGGCAGCCGAGGAAGAGAAGATCCGCAACGAGGATTTAAGCCTGGTGCACGAGAGTGTCACCGAGGAGGAGATCGCCAAGATCATCTCCCGCTGGACGGGGATTCCCGTGTCCAAGCTGACGGAGAGCGAGCGGAGCAAGACCCTGCATCTGGATGAAGTTCTTCACAAACGGGTGATCGGACAGGATGAGGGCGTAGAGAAGGTAACGGAGGCCATCATCCGCTCCAAGGCAGGGATCAAGGATCCCACCAAGCCCATCGGCTCCTTCCTGTTTTTAGGCCCCACCGGCGTGGGCAAGACGGAGCTTGCCAAGGCGCTTGCGGAGAGCCTGTTTGACGATGAGTCCAACATGGTGCGTATCGACATGAGCGAGTACATGGAGAAGTTCTCCGTGTCCCGTCTGATCGGAGCGCCGCCAGGATATGTAGGATACGATGAGGGCGGCCAGCTGACCGAGGCCGTGCGGAGAAAACCGTACTCGGTGGTGCTCTTTGATGAGATCGAGAAAGCCCACCCGGATGTGTTCAACGTCCTGCTTCAGGTGCTGGACGACGGGCGTATCACGGATTCTTTGGGAAAAACCGTTGATTTTAAAAATACTATCTTGATCATGACCTCAAACATCGGTTCTCAGTATCTGCTGGATGGAATCGATGAGAACGGCAGCATCATGCCGGAGGCTCAGAACATGGTCATGAACGATTTGAGGGCCCACTTCCGGCCGGAGTTTTTAAACAGGCTGGATGAGACCATCCTGTTCAAGCCGCTGACGAAGGAGAATATCAGCAGCATCGTGGAGCTGTTGATCGCGGATACCAACAAACGACTGGCGGACCGTGAGGTCTCCGTGGATCTGACCGAGCAGGCCAGGACCTTCGTGGTCAATCACGGATATGATCCGGTTTACGGAGCAAGACCGTTAAAGCGCTATCTGCAAAAATATGTGGAGACACTGGCAGCCAAGATCATACTGGCGGACCAGGTGCGCGCGGGCAATACGATCGTCATCGATGTCTCAGAGGACGGCGGACAATTAATCGCATATGTAGAATAAGAAATGGGAGCTGCGTCAGACAGCTCCCGGATTTTAAACCCACAGGATATCGCGGTTGATGGTTTTATAAAACAGGCGGCGGATCTCCTCTGGGGAGGAGGTCTGCCCCAATATCCACATCAGCTTCGTCACAGTAGCCTCCAGTGTCATATCAAAGGCTTCCAGAAGGCCAAATTCCTTTTTGATCGTCTGGCCCACCTCGTAGACGGACATGTTGCTGCCCTCGCGGGTGACCTGGGTAGTCATGACCACCGTTTTGCCGGCAGAAACCCAGTTCTTGATAGAATTGTGGAAGTCTCCGGTCTCATAGGAGGGCAGTCCGCCGACGCCGAAGGATTCGATGATGACCGCGTCGTAGAGCAGGGCCATCTGGTCCAGGATCGCGGCATCCATGGAGGGGATCAGCTTCAAAAGCCCCACCCGGCTGTTTAGCTGGTGGTAAAACCGGACATCTTCCTCCAGAAGCTTTTTGTCGTCCAGATAGAAGATGATGTGGTCCTCCTGGATGATGGCGATATAGGGAAAATTGATGCTGGAAAAGGCGTTGTAGCTCTTGGTCCTCTCCTTTTTGGCCCTGGTTCCGGCGATAACCTTGCCGTCAAAGACGATGTTGACGCCGTGGGCCCTGTCACAGGAGGCGAAACGAAGGCTGTCCATTAAGTTGGTTTTGGCATCGGTGATCTCTAAGTCGATGGGCTTTTGAGCGCCGGTGATCACGATGGGCTTGGGAGAATGCTGTATCAGGTAGGACAGGGCGGACGAGGTGTAGGCCATGGTGTCCGTACCGTGACAGACCACAAAACCGTCATATTCCTGATAATGGTCCTCGATGGTCTGGGCAATCTTCTGCCAGTGGGCAGGGCGGACATTGGTGCTGTCTATGTTGAATATCTGAATATTGTCCACCTGACAGAAGCTTTTGGAGTCGGGGACGTAGGATAACAGTTCTTCCGAGGAGAGCAGCGGTTTTAGGCCGTTATCACTTCTTTTGGAGGCGATGGTTCCGCCGGTTCCGATTAACAGAATATGTTTCATGTGGTTGATCCTCCTTTTATCTCTCTGCACCCCCTATTATAGCACTCCCATATTTGGATAATCAATTGAAGTTTATTGAAAATGCATAGGTTCTATGCTAAAATTATAGCCGTTATAGCAGATTCTATCCTGCAAAGGAGTAAAACCGCATGAAGTCTATGCCGAAAGATCCAATGATGTTATTGAGTTATGTAAATACACAGTTGAGAGACTTTTATTCTTCCCTGAGCGAACTGTGCGAGGAAACCGGATGGAGTGAACAGGAGCTGACAACCCGTCTCTCTCAGATCGATTATCACTATGACTTTGGAAACAACAGGTTTGCATAAAAAGGAATACGAATGAAAAATAATAAAGGTTTTACTTTGGTAGAGACCCTCGCCGTGTTGGTAATTCTTGCGATCATGGCGGCTGTGGCAGTTCCGTCTATGGTCGGATATATCGACAGCGCAAAGGAAAAGGTTTACATCTCAGAAGCCTCTACCGTCAGCACTGCAATTCAGACTTATCTGATGGAGGAATATGCCAGAAAGGGAGAGCTGGATACGTTTGAGTTTTATGCTGAAATCATGACGACAGATTTAGGACAACCCGGATGCCCGCTGAACGATTATCTGTCAGGCGGATATACCGAGGGCGCCAAAATACAGGAGCTGTATTTGAGCGACAACTATGTTCCATGCAGATTTGTTGGAATTAAATATGTCGTAAAGGGCTATGCTATAGAGCTGCGGGTTGGAAAGGAACCGGAAGTAGAAAAGATCTCCCCATAACAGATCAGAGTCGGAAGGAGTTGCGCCAGCTTTTCTGGTGCGGCCCTTCCTTTTTTGATCCACGACCGGACTTTGCAGTGTCCATGAATGAATGCACAAGCAAGATAGGCGCTTCTGATACGCCGCGTATCAAGACCGCCTTGTATCCGTGAACCGCGGTATGATATACTAAGAATCTGTTTGGAGGGCAGAAACCGGATGACACGACTAAAGAAAAAGAATCTGGAGTTTATCCGCGCAGCAAGGCGGAGAACGTCCGTAGGCATTAAGAGAATACTGACAGCAGCTGTCTGCCTTCTGCTGCCGACCGCGCTGGCCTTGTCCGCAGTTGGGCACACTCTGTGGCAATGGGAGCAGATCCGCCAGATGGAGAGCGAGGCGGATGAGCTTGATGCCTATCTCAATCAGAAGGATATCCGGTTGGCCAATGCAGAGGTGTATGCGCTGTCCCAGGATATGAAGCTGATGGACGACTACCTATCCAACATGGAAAAAGCCAGAGATATTCTCAACTCCTATCCTGCATTAGATGAGAAAACCTCGGAGCTGCTGACGGCTCCCGGGGAGGTGGCCATCGAGGAGATCAGGCTGGAGGGCGATACTTTAAAATTTACGGCGGTGGCGGAGGATTATCGGGAGGCCGCGCCTTACATAGAAAAACTGGAGGAGTCCGGAAGGTTTGAACATGTTGTGTATGAGGGCTTTGAACTCACGGACCGGTATCGCTTCCGCATAACCTGCAGACTGAGAAACACAAAAGAGCAGCAGGGACGGCAGGAACATAAGGGAGACTCATGAAAAGGTTAACCGAAAGAGAGATGGTACTTGTCTGCACTGCGGTGACGCTGGTCATAGCCTTTGTCAGCTACTATACGCTGATCCTTCCTGGCAACACCAGTTATGCCGAGGCAAAGAGCAGACTGGAGACGGCGCGGAGCGAGCGGGTGGGGATAGAGGCTGGTATTGATGGAATCGAGTCACAGAAGTCTGTGTATGAACACAAGGAGAAACTGTTTCTGGAGGGACAGCATGTGTTTGATCAGGTGACCGACAGTTCCCGGGCGGAGCTGAAGGTTTTAGACTATCTGGAGAACAACCACATCAAACCGGAGAAGACATCGGTCAGCAGTATCGAAGAGCGTCAGATTATGGGAAACAATGGGGACAGCGCATACATTTACGTGGTTGCCGTTACTGTTCGCGCGTCCGGAAACTGGGATAACTTCGGCAGCCTGATGGGACAGGCAGCCAAAGATCCCCAGATCAGAATCCTTGCATTTACTGCAAAGGAAGATGAGAAAAGCAGCTTTGACAAAGGCGGAACCCTGAGCCTTAACATGAACATCGAATATTACATGCTCAACAGCCGGAAGAAACCAGGATCTGATGTCAGGAAAGGGAGCGGATCATGAGGCGGCGGGATCAAAAAGGCGTCATACTTGGCTGGGTGGTGATCCTCCTGACCGTGGTAACGCTCATAACGGGCGCGGCCCTGGCCGCCTCCTTTGGATATTACAACTATGTGCTGACCAGGAGCAGAAGACAGCAGGCTGTATACACGGCCCAGTCGGCGGCGGAGGTGATCGCCGAAAGTCTGAGCCGGAAACCGGACGCAGATAATCCTGTTGCCGTGATGCTTCAGGCATATCCCGGCACGGTGATAGAGATCGAAGGACTGGATGAGGCCATGGGGACATGTACCGTGGTTTCCGATTACGACGAAGCCGGGAATCTCAGGATTACAGTGACTGCCGATGTAGGTGGAAACGTACAGTCGGTCACGGCAGGCTTTCGTCCTGTGGGCGATGAGACATCGGAGCAGGAGAGCGGAGATACATACAGGAGATGGGAGCTGACGGCATATGAGGCAGGTGAGGAACATGAGCAGAATCCGTGAGATATTAAACAGTCGGAGCGGCTATACACTGACGGAGGTACTGGCGGCAGGCGTCATATTGATTCTGATATCAACGGTGACGCTGCGGGGCTTTCGGCTCTCAGGGGAGATGCTGCTTCGCAGCGGCCAACTGATAAACCTTATGGCAGACACTCAGGAGCGGATCGCCATGGAACGGCCTGAGGACTATAAACGGAGTAAGACTCTGACATTTACTGCCGAAAGCGGGGAGAGTGCACAGCTTCAGGTGACGGAGAACATCTATCTGATCGGCAGTGGAAAAGATGCGGGGAAGCTGAATTGGAGAATCCTGGAACCTAAGGAGAGCGACCGATGATCAGCCGGATAGATAAAGACCGGAGGAGACACCGCAAGGGCATGACGATGGTGGAGGCGTTGGCCTGCCTTGCGATTATGGCGGTTCTGATGCTGGCAGTCATGAAGGTTATGATGACGTCCTCCCACATGATTCACGACGCCATGAATACCGCCAGGGTACAGAGGATGACGGAAAGCCTGAGCGATCTGATCCGGGAACAGCTTACCTATGCCGAATCGCTGGAGATCGCTGCCAGCGGTGAGTCGATCCTGGAGGACACCGGACAGATCCTGTTTACGGAGGACGGCCAAATCCTGTGGAATGGGAAAGATCTTTACGGGGAAGAATTTTATACGGACTACCGTTTCTACTGTAAAGTGGAGCCGCCGGAAGGCAGTGAGGTCCGTGATGTGCTGAAATTTACGTTGTTTTTGGAAAATAACAGGAAAGAAGCTTTATATTCTTTCAGGACTGTGGTAAAATTAGTCAATCTGGAGCTTCGTGATATAGATGGAATCGTGATAAACGGGGAACTGACTGGGCAGGGGAATCTGGATTCTCACAGTCAGGAACTCTGTTTCCGGTTCCAAAGTCCCGGGGACGAGTATCTGCAGGAAGAGGAAAGTGAGTAACGGGGGGGATGAAGCAGTGTAGCTTTGTCCCCCGTTCTTTGATGCGAAAGAGAAAGTTGAGTAAAGTGGTGGCAGGATGGCAGAGAGCAGAATCGGCGAAATACTGATAAAATATGGATGGATCACCGAGGCGCAGTTAAAGAAAGCCTTAGAGCTTCAGCGCGGAGAGCCGTCAAAGAGAACCGGCGCGATCCTCGTGGAAGAAGGTCTGATCACTCCGAGACAGCTCTACCAGGCGCTGGGAGAGCAGATGGAGCTGGAAGTGATTGATCTGGGCACCTATCCGGTGGACCGCAAGGCCGTGGAGACGATTCCCAGAAAGATAGCGGGCAAATACCATGCCCTGGCAGTGGGCTTTGAGCGCAATAATCTCACGGTGGCGGTGGATGATCCCATGAACTTATATGGCCTGGAGGATATCCGGCTGGTCACCAAACGCAATATCCGGCTCGTGCTGGCCGATACGGAGTCCATAGACAAAGCCATAGATATCTATTATGCGGAGGTCGATGCAAGAATAGCCGCCACCCGAGCCAACCGTTCCGTGGAGTTTCGGGACCTGGCGCTTCCCCATATGGAGGCGGGAATGGATGATGATCCGTCACCGATTGTACATCTCCTTAATACTCTGTTATGGAAAGGGTATAATACAAATGTCAGTGATATTCATATAGAACCCAATGAGAAGGAGACCATCATCCGCATGAGGCGGGACGGCATGCTTCTTCCTTACATGACATTGGCGCCGGTTCTTCACCTGGGGCTGGTGGCCCGCACCAAGATTCTGGCTCAGATGGACATCGCCCAGAAGATGAAGCCTCAGGACGGCCACTTTAAGATCACGCTGGACGGCGTGGAGATCAACATCAGAGTTTCCTTTGTTCCCGCCGAGTACGGCGAAAAGGGTGTGCTTCGTTTCCTGAACAGCAACACGCGGATCGATTACGGCCAGACCTTCGGCATGAACTATGAAAATTATGGGCGGATGATGGAGATCCTTCAGGTGCCCAATGGCATCATCTATCTGACAGGCCCCACTGGAAGCGGCAAGACGACCACTCTGTATTCCATCCTCCAGTATCTGACCACCCTTCCCGTCAATATCATGACGATCGAGGACCCGGCGGAGAAGAATATACCCGGGATCAATCAGGTACAGGTCAATGAAAAAGCGGGAATCACCTTCGAGAGCGGTCTCCGTTCCCTGTTAAGACAAGACCCGGACATCATCATGATCGGGGAGACGAGGGACCATGAGACTGCGTCCATATCCGTCAGAGCCGCGATCACAGGCCACCTTGTATTCTCCACGCTTCACACCAATAACGCGGCCTCGTCGGTCACGCGGCTTCTGGATATGGGAATCCCCGGCTATCAGGCATCCAGTGCTATGGCGGGAGTCGTGGCCCAGAGGCTGGTCAGAAAAATCTGTCCCTACTGCCGCGAGGAATATGTGCCGGATGAGAGGGAGCGGGCCGTGATATATGGCAAGGACGACCCGGGCGGCGAACTGCGGGTGTTCCGCGGAAAAGGCTGTTACCTGTGCGATGACACCGGCTACAAAGGCAGAGTGGCGGTGCATGAGATCATGGGCATCGATTCCCATATGAGACATATGATTTCCGATGGGAGAAGCCCCGAGGAGCTGACGGAATATGCGGTGAGACATCGGGGAATGCGCACGCTGAAGGATGATGTGAGAAAGCTGGTACTGAATGGGATTACCAGTGTGGAGGAGATGAAGCGAATGACATTCAGCCTGGATTCGGCTGAGGAAGGAGGAACTTCCGATGGAAATGCTGGGAAGTTTGATTGAGAATGCGGCGGAGGTATGGAGCTGGCTGATGGCGCATTTGATTTATATAAATCTGATACTGTCGGTTATTATCGTATTCTTTCAGAGAAGGGATCCCAAGGCAGTGTGGACGTGGTTGCTGGCCCTCTATTTTGTGCCGGTGTTCGGGTTCCTGTTCTACTTGATATTCTGCCAGGATTATCACAAGAGTAAGATGTTCCGCGTCAAGGAGGTGGAGGACCGTCTGAACATCTCCATCAAGAACCAGGAGGAGTTTATCAGAAAGCATGATCTGACGCTCTCCGATTCTCTGAACCGGGATTTTGCAGAGATGGTGCTCTACAACCTGGAAACCTCCGGCGCGGTGCTGACCGTGAACAATCAGGTGGAGATCTTTACAGACGGGGAGAAGAAATTCGAGGATCTGCGGCAGGAGATGCGCAGAGCCAGGTATTTTATACACATTCAATACTATATTATCAAAAATGACGAGCTGTTCGACTCCATCATCCCCATCCTTCTGGAGAAGGTGAAGGAGGGCGTGGAGGTCCGGATCCTGTATGACGGCATGGGCGGCCGGTTTATGCCGGAGAAGTGCTGGAAGATGCTGGAGAGCGCGGGTATCAAAACAGGAGTATTCTTTCCCGCGTTTTTAGGGCGTCTGCAACTGCGCGTCAACTACAGAAACCACAGAAAGATTGTGGTGATCGACGGTAAAATCGGTTATGTGGGCGGATTTAATATAGGAAAGGAATATATTTCCAAGGACCCCAAGTTCGGATATTGGCGGGACACTCACTTAAAGATCCTGGGGGACGCCGCCATCAGTCTCCAGATTCGCTTTGCCCTTGACTGGAACTACGCCACAGGGGAGAATCTGTTTACCAACGTCAACTACTTCGGGCTGTTCGACACGCTGGACGACGATGAGAAGAAGCAGATAGAGGTGAAGGAGGAGTTTGAGGAGGGCTGGGAGACGGACGATTGGGAGCCTGTGGGTATCCAGATCGTGAGCAGCGGCCCGGATACTGGAAGCCGCCAGATCAGGAACAACTATCTGGAGCTGTTTCACAAGGCGAAGAAGCACATTTATATCCAGACGCCCTACTTTGTGCCCGATGACGCCGTGCTCTCAGCGCTGAAGATCGCGGCCCAGTCCGGTGTGGACGTGTGCCTGATGATTCCCTGCAAGCCTGATCATCCCTTTGTATACTGGGCCACCTACTCCTACGCCGGTGAGCTGGTGGCTGCCGGAGCCAGATGCTATATCTACGAAAACGGCTTCCTGCACGCCAAAGGCGTCTGTATCGACGGAAGGGCGTGCTGCTATGGGACGGCCAACATGGATATCAGAAGCTTTGAGCTGAATTTTGAGGTTAATGCGGTGGTCTATGACGAGAAGACGACTCTGAGAATGGAGAAGGATTTTGAGGAAGATTTAAACCGCTGCCGGAAGCTGACAAAGGAGATCTATGACACCCGCAGCCTCTGGATGCGTGTAAAAGAACAATGCAGCCGGCTTCTGTCGCCGCTGCTATAAATAAAACGGGAAACTGCCTGACTGGCGGTTTCCCATTTTCTGTAAACTGACGGTCTCTACAGATTCACGGACTTGGGCAGACTGAAGATAAACTCCGTTCCAACCCCTTCCGTGCTGACCACATCGATATTCTCCCCGTGGGCCTGGATGATCTCTTTGACGATCGCCAGGCCCAGCCCGGTTCCCTTCTTGTCTTTACCTCTGGAGAGATCGCTCTTGTAAAAGCGTTCCCAGATCTTCTTTAAGCTGTCCTTGGGGATGCCGATGCCCGTATCCTTCACGGAGATAAAGACCTTTTCATACCGGATGGAGGTCTGGACGTAGATGACAGAGTCATGGTGGCTGAACTTGATGGCATTGTCGATCAGGTTGCAAAGCACCTGCTGGATCTTACCCAGATCCGCGTAAACCATCTGGATATTGTCGGAGAAGGTCAAGTCAAACACGATGTTTTTGGCGCCGCAGGTACCCTCAAAGCTGGCTACCGTGTCCTTGATCACGCGGTTGATGTCAAAGCTACTTCGGGACAGATACCCCTTGCTGTCAAGAGAGTTCAGGGTCAGAAGTCCCTGGGTCAGCTTGTTTAAGCGGTCGGTCTCGCTGATGACAAGATTTAAGTATTTCTCCTGCAACTCCGGCGGGATCGTGCCGTCGATGATGGCCTCCAAGTATCCCTTGATGGAGGTCAGAGGAGACCGGAAGTCGTGGGATACATTGGCGATAAAGGTCCTCTGGTATTCCTCCATCTTGTCCAGCTCGGAGGACATATAGTTTAATGTGGCGGCCAGATATCCCATCTCGTCGTGGGTGTCCAGCTCGATGTGATACTCTAAGTTTCCGGCGGCGTATTCATTGGCCCCCTCGGTGATCCGCTTCAGCGGGAAGAACACGGTCTTCGTAAACACCGGAAGGATAATCAGCGAGAGACCGAATACGATGGCCGACGCGATGTAGAGCAGGTTTAAGATGTTGTTCTTGCTGACCTGCAGCTCGCTCAACGGGAGATGGATCGTCACATAGCCGTAGGTGTTGTAATTGCCGGTGATCGGAGCGCAGACGCTTAACACATCCTCCGGGAACATCCCGTAATAATTGCCCACACAGTAAGACTTGTTGCCGGTGGAGGCCGGGTCAAAGTCCTCGATCAGCGTGTTGACCCGCTTGGAGCGGTTGCTGTCCACGATGACCGTGCCCTGACGGTTTAAGATCCAGATCTCCGACTTTAAGAACGTGCCGATAGCCTCCATCTGTGGATAAGTGGAGGCTAAATCCATGGTGTTTCCCTGATAGAGGGTGCTGTAGGTGGTGGCGATAAGATTCGCCTCGTCGTACAGCACCTCGGATTTTTCTTTGATCAGCTGATTGTAGGTCAGGCGGGAACTGATGGTGGCGATGGAGATAAAACCCAGGATGCCGAAGACCAGATAGCCCAGGATGAACTTATAATATAGAGAATGTGTCATTCTTTCTCACCTTTACCTTTTTACCTCGAATTTATAGCCGATTCCCCATACGGTGGTCAGCGCCCAGCTGGCGTGATCCTTGATCTTCTCGCGCAGACGCTTGATATGTACGTCCACGGTTCTGGTGTCCCCGATATACTCATAGCCCCAGATATGATCCAGAAGCTGCTCCCTGGTAAATACCTGGTTGGGCGAGGAGGCGAGGAAATACAAAAGCTCCAGCTCCTTGGGCGGCATCTCCACGGAGTGGCCCATATAGATGACCGAATAGTTGGTCAGGTTCACGATTAAGTCCGGATATTCCACATAGTCCCCCTGCTGGTCCGTGGAAGCGGCAGGAGCCGCGGAGACCGTGGGAGACGGCTGGAAGCGGCGGAGCACCGCCTTGACGCGGGCCCCCAGCTCCTTGGAGTCGAAGGGCTTGATCATGTAGTCGTCGGCCCCCAGCTCCAGACCCAGGACCTTGTCGAAGATTTCACCCTTGGCGGACAGCATGATGATAGGAACCTGGGACGTGGCCCGCAGCTCCTGGCAGACCTGATAGCCGTCGATGCCCGGAAGCATGAGATCCAGCAGAACCAGATTGGGCTTGAAAGAAGCAAATACCTTCAGCGCCTCCTCCCCGTCATAGACCATCATGGTCTCAAAGCATTCTTTCGTAAGATAAAGTGAGATTAACTCTGCAATGTTCGCATCGTCATCTACGATTAGTATTCGTTGTTTCTCAGCCATGGATGACCCTCCTCTTTATTTGAATGATACGATGGTGACGCCGCTGTCGCCCTCACCAAATTCCCCTAAATGATATTCTTTTACGTATTTCAGCCGTTTGAGATGTTTGTGGACGCCGGCCTTCAGCGCCCCCGTGCCCCGGCCATGGATGACGCGGACCTGAGGCAGATGAGCCAGATAGGCGTCGTCTAAATATTTGTCCAGCACCGATATGGCCTCGTCCACGGTCATGCCGATTAGGTTGATCTCGTGGGAGACGGAGAAGGACTTTGAAACCTTGATCTGGCTTCCGCCGGAACCGCCCTTTCTCGTACCGGCCTCCAGGGTGGGACCGGTGATATCCTGCTCGTTTAAAAGCTCCAAATCCTTAATATTGACCAGGGAGCGGAGGATACCCATCTGTACGTAAAGACCCCCCTTGGCGTTGGGAAGGGTGCTGACCGTGCCGTTTAAGTTCATAGTCAGGACGCGGACTCCGTCGCCCACCTTCAAGGTCTTGGGCTGAACCGCCTTTTTAGGCGGCTGGTTCTCATTCTTCAGAGAGAGGTTCTTCTCCACAGAGCCCAGCTTGTTCCTCAGCCGTTCCCTCTCAGCCTCCAGCTGTTTACCGAGACCGGCGCCGGAAGCCAGTTTATTGATATTTTTGATGGTCTGATCGGCCGTCTCCTTGGCTTCGCTGAGGATGCGCTGGGCTTCCTCGCTGGCCTGGCGGATCAGTTTGTCCTTGCGCTCGTCCAGACGCTCCTGTTTCTGCTCTAAGCGGGATTTTAACTGGCTGATCTCGTTCTTATAGGACTCGATCTCCTCCCGCTCCTTCTCGATGGTGACACGGCTCTCCTCTAAGTGGGCCAGAAGATCCTCAAACGTCTCGTCCTTGGACTCCAGATGACCCTTGGCGTCCTCTATGATATAGTCCGGCAGTCCCAGTTTTTTGGAGATGGCAAAGGCGTTGCTCTTGCCGGGGATACCGATCAGAAGACGGTAGGTGGGGCGCAGAGTCTCCACGTCGAACTCGCAGCATGCATTTTCCACGCCGGGAGTCGTCAGGGCGAAGACCTTCAGCTCGCTGTAATGGGTGGTAGCCATGGTTCTGCACTTCATGTTGTGTAAAAATGACAGTACGGCGATGGCGAGGGCCGCTCCCTCTGTCGGGTCCGTACCGGCTCCCAGCTCGTCAAAGAGACAGAGAGAATGACTGTCCGCCTGCTCCAGGATCTTCACGATATTAGTCATATGGGAGGAGAAGGTACTGAGGCTCTGCTCAATGCTCTGCTCATCCCCGATATCCGCAAATACCTCGTCAAACACGGCCAGCTTGGAGCCGTCAAATGCCGGTATATGAAGGCCGGACTGTCCCATCAGGGTAAACAGGCCGATGGTCTTTAGGGACACGGTTTTACCGCCCGTGTTGGGACCCGTGACGATCAGTAAGTCAAAGTCCTTCCCCAGATACAGGGTTATGGGGACCACCTTGTCAGGGGCCAGAAGCGGGTGACGTCCATCCTTGATATGGATGTAGCCGTCCTCGTTAAATATCGGCTCGCTGCATTTATAATGGCGTGACAGCGCTGCCCTGGCAAAGATAAAGTCCAGCTTCGCTAAAAGCCGTAGATTGGTATCCAGCTCCTCGATGCAAGGGCAGAGCTGGTTGCTCAAATCGGCCAGAACCGCCTCAATCTCCTTCTGTTCCTGGATCTCCAGCTCTCTCAGCTCATTGTTCAGCCGGATGATAGCCATCGGCTCGATGAACAGAGTGGAACCGGTGGAGGACTGATCGTGGACCATACCTGCCACCTGGGCCTTGTACTCAGACTTTACAGGGAGACAGTAGCGTCCGTCACGCATGGTGATCACAGCGTCCTGAAGATAGCTGCGGTTGGAGTTTAATATAGAGTTTAACTGGCCGTGAATCTTGTCGTTGATCCCCTTCATGGAGCGGCGCACGTGGCGCAGACCCGGGCTGGCGTCGTCGCTGATCTCCTCCTCGGAGAGAATGCAGCGCTTGATCTCCGTGTTGACCGGCGTCAATGGTTCTAAGCCCCGGAAATAGGACTCCAGCGAGTCGTCGGGCAGCTCGGACTCCTCATGGCGTCCGTAAGCCTTGGCTCTGGCGGCTGCGGTCAGCAGGGAACTGATGGAGAGAAGCTCCACGATCCCCAGGGAGCTGCCTACCTCCAGGCGTTTTAAAGAAGCGCGGATATCCTTGACGCCTCCGAAGGATACGCTTCCCTTCTGGCGGATACGTGTCACCGCATCCGTGGTTTCTATCTGATTCTGACGAATCTCTTCCAGACTGGAGGAAGGGGTCAGCTGCTCGCACAGCTCCTTCCCCAGCTGACAGGAGGCATACTCGGTCAGCTGTCTGATAATTTTATCGTATTCCAATGTTTTCAAAACTTTTTTATTCATGATTTTTCACCTTTAAATACCCCTCAAATGCTGATAAAACAAGCGGAAACGGCGGCTGATCTCCGCGTAAAGTGTCATGGGCTTATTATATCATAAAATACTATATTTACTATCTTTTTCTTGCATAAAACCGACAACATACGTATAATAGGAATAGGAGTTTTTAAGGAGGGTGCATATGCCGCAAGTAAATGACCCTGGACAAGAACAGACCAAACCTCGTGAATTTATGCGCGAAAAGATAGTGAAACAGCCACGAACCAAGAGGCAGATTGCCGAGCGGGCACTTGCCTTTTTATTTATTGCGGCTGTTTTTGGCGTTGTAGCTGCCATCAGCTTTGTTCTGACCAGACCCGCCGCAGAAAAACTCTTCGGCAAGGAGCCGGTGACGGAGAGCGTTCCGATTACGATTCCGAGGGATGAGCAGGAGACGCCTGCCCCGACGCAGCCCTCCACGGAGCCTACGGAGGCGGAAACCGAACCGATCGAGGATGTGCTGAAATCGGCGCTGGAGACCTACGAATATTCCGTGGATGATTTAAATGCAATATTTGCCAGCATTCACTCCGTGGTCCAGAATGTGGACAAGGGGATCGTTGTGGTGCATTCCGTCAAGGTGGAGACCGACTGGTTTGATAACCCCATAGAGCGGACCGGCCTTTACGCGGGCGCAGTCATCGCTTCCAACGGGAGCGAGCTTCTGATCCTGACGCCGGAGGCGGCTGTGGAGCATGCGGATTCGATCCGCGTGACGATGCAGGACGGCACGGAGATTAGCGGAACCATCAAACAGACGGACAAGATCTCGGGCATGGCGATCGTCAGTGTCAGCAGCCAGGAGATTGACCCGGAGACACGGGGGGAGATCCCTGTGATCGAGCTCGGCAATTCCTACTCAGTCAAGCAGGGGGACATGGTGATCGCTGTGGGAGGCCCGGCGGGAATCGTCCATTCCACGGAGTACGGTTTTGTATCCTATGTGGCGAGAAACGTCCAGGTGCCCGACGGCGTAACCCGGGTGCTATACACGGATTTAAAGGGCGTCGGAACCCAGGGAACATTTTTGATGAATACATCCGGTCAGATGATCGGATGGCTTACCGACGAGTATAAGAGCGACGAATCGGCCGGTATAAACATGGCGACGTCGATATCCGACTATAAGGGGATTTTGGAAAAGCTTACCAATGGAGCGCCTGCGCCCTACCTGGGCATCAAGGGACAGGAGGTCAGCGCCAGTATGGTAGAAAACGGTATGCCTCAGGGCGTCTACGTGGTGAACTCCATAGCGGACGGCCCGGCTTACAACGCAGGAATCCAAAACGGCGATGTGATCACCAAGATCGGCGCCAAAGAGATCACGACACTGAACGAATTCCAGACTCAGGTGGAGGAGATGGAAGTGGGCGCAGTGGTGACTGTGACCGTTCAGAGGAACGGAAGAGATGAGTACCGGGAGATCGAGTTTCCGGTAACCATTGGAAACAGATAGCGAAAAGATGGGACAAGATGGTTCCAATGGATAGGAGAAAGAATGAAATATATTGACAAGTTCAAAGAGGGTATGCACATTTCTGATGTATACCTCTGCAAAAATAAGCAGATTGCGCTGACCAAGGCCGGCAAGGAATACGGCAACATCATCCTGCAGGACAAGACAGGAACAATCGACGCTAAGATCTGGGACTTAGGATCTCCCGGCGTGGCGAACTTTGAGGCTATGGACTATGTGTACATAGAAGCCGATGTGACCATGTTCCAGAATTCCAACCAGCTGAATGTCAAGAGAATCCGCAAGGCCGACGAGGGAGAGTATATCCCGGGCGACTATCTGCTCGTTTCCACCAAGGATATCGGCAGGATGTATCAGGAGCTGGTAGGGTTTATCACGACCATCAAGGAAGCCCATCTGCGGAAGCTGGCGGCCAGCTATTTTATGGAGGATCAGGCATTTGCCAAGGCGTTCCAGTTCCATTCCGCGGCAAAAAGCGTTCATCACGGTTTCGTGGGCGGCCTGCTGGAGCATACGCTGAGCGTGGTAAAGCTGTGTGATTATTACGCGTCCTTTTACCCGCTGTTAAACCGGGATCTGCTGATCACGGCGGCCATGTTCCATGACATTGGAAAGATGAAGGAACTGTCCGTATTCCCGGAGAACGACTACACGGACGACGGTCAGCTTCTGGGCCATATTATCATCGGAACCGAGATGCTTACCGAGCGGATCAGAACGATCCCAGGCTTCCCGGACCGTCTGGCCACAGAGCTAAAGCACTGCATCCTGGCTCACCACGGGGAACTGGAATACGGCTCACCCAAAAAACCTGCGATCCTGGAGGCGCTGGCGCTGAACTTCGCAGACAACACGGATGCTAAGATGGAGACCATGATCGAGGTGCTGAGAGGCGCCGGGGAGAATACCGGTTGGCTGGGATATAACCGGCTTCTGGAAACCAATATACGAAAAACTACAGAGCTGTAAGCATTTCAGATGATAACAGGATAGAAATCTTTTGCAGGACGGTTGCTGCCGCCCGGTGCAAAAGATTTCTATCCTTTTTTCTGCGCTCCTTGCCTATTGGCAGGAAACAGGATAAAATAGGGACAGATAGAATTTCGAGAGAAAGGTTGCTTGTATACAATGAAAAAGAACGATACATTTGTCATAACGATAGAGGACTTGAGCGACAACGGTGAGGGCGTCGGCAGACTGGACGGATACATCTGGTTCATCAAGGACACCGTGATCGGAGACACGGTGGAGGCCGGCGTCATGAAGATGAAAAAAACATACGGCTTTGCCAGACTGATCAGAATCATCGAGCCGTCCCCCAGCCGCATCGAACCCGCCTGCCCCGTCGCCCGCCAGTGCGGCGGCTGCCAGCTCCAGGCCATGTCCTACGAGGAGCAGTTAAAGTTCAAGGAGCGCAAGGTCCGAAACAACTTAATGCGGATCGGAAACCTAAAGGACGTCCCCATGCTCCCGATCATGGGGATGGACGAGCCGTGGCGGTACCGGAATAAGTCGCAGTTCCCCTTTGGACTGAACCGGGATGGCGAGATCATCACCGGATTCTATGCAGGCAGAACCCATGCCATCGTTGAGAATGAGGACTGTCTGCTGGGCAAAGAGGTCAACCGGGATATATTGAGGATTATTAAAAGCTTTATGAAAGAGTACGCCATCCGGCCATACGACGAGGAATCCCACACGGGCCTAGTCCGCCACGCCCTGATCCGGGTTGGATTTAAAACCGGGGAGATCATGGTGTGTTTGGTGATCAATGGAAGAAAGATGGCTCATGGGGAGGAGCTGGTAGAGCGGCTTTTGAACGTGGAGGGGATGACGAGTATCTCTTTGAATGTCAATACAGAGAGAACCAACGTGATCCTCGGCAAAGAGATTATCAACCTCTATGGCCCCGGATATATCACGGATTATATTGGAAATGTGAAATACCAGATCTCCCCGCTGTCCTTCTACCAGGTCAACCCGGTCCAGACCGAAAAACTATACGGAACCGCCCTGGAATACGCCGGCCTGACCGGTGAGGAGACCGTCTGGGACCTATACTGCGGAATCGGCACCATCTCACTCTTCCTGGCCCAGAAAGCCAAAAAAGTTTACGGCGTAGAGATCGTACCGGAAGCGATTGAGGATGCAAAGATGAATGCAAAATTAAACGGGATTGATAATGTGGAATTCTTCGTCGGCAAAGCCGAAGAAGTCCTGCCGGAGCAGTTTCGGAACAATTGTGTGTACGCTGATGTGATTGTTGTAGATCCGCCTAGGAAAGGCTGCGATACCGTCTGTTTAGATACAATTGTTGAAATGGAACCTAAGAGGGTGGTGTATGTGAGCTGTGATTCGGCGACGTTGGCTAGGGATGTGAAGTATTTGGGGGAGAAGGGGTATGAGGTGGAGAAGGTTAGGTGTTGTGATATGTTTGGGTGGGGGTGCATGTGGAGACGGTGGCGTTGCTGACTCGGAAAGTTTGATTCTACGGGCATTTACGGGATTTTAGTTGGTAAATAGGGTTATGTTATTGCGGAAAGTGAGGTGAATAAGTTTCCACGGAGACAAGGTGGGGGTAATATTTAGACAGGGTTTTGTTACGTGGTTGTCAGTAAAATGATATCGCGGGGCAAAAACCTTACTTTTTGGTAAAAGTTATACAATTTGGCAAAACCTATACTCCTGGGCAAAAAAGTTATCAGTTTTGGATTATGTTTATGTGAAATGATAATAAAATTAGTTGAGATACTTAATATTTGCAGCTATAATGTTAGTGTGGATTAAATATTTGTGAAAATTGAGGGAGATAAAATGTTTAGGATATTGCATTTATCGGATATACATATCGGCAAAACATATAAAGAACCACAAAGCCTTGCTTGTAAAATAGCATCAGATATTGATTTTAATGGGTTAAGTAATATTAGATGCATAGCAGTAACGGGAGATATTTTCGATGGGCAGGTAAAGGTTACTGATTCATTGATAAATGCTGCAACTAATTTTTTGAGATTCTTTTAGATGAAATTAATTGTAACCAAGAAGGATGTAAAATTAGTAAAGAAGATGTGATTTTTGTTCCAGGAAATCATGACTTGATAAGAGTGGACAATCTGGAGGAACGATGGAGTAAATATAATTCTTTTTTGACACAATTCTATGGGACTATACCAGTTTTTTATAATGTAAAGGACTATTCCTTGTTTAAAGAATATTCTGAATATAAAATTGTGCTTGTCGGCTTTAATTCATGCCAAATAGAAAAAAGAAGAGTGTTTGATGAAAAATACATTAGAAAATTTAAGGAAAATGTTAGTGAGTCAGATTTAGATCGTTGCGGAATCAGTAAAGGAAAAATAATTGAAATATTAGAAACGGAAGTTGCAAATGAATATGATGATTATGGCAATATTCCTATAACTCAAATTACGCCAATGGAAAGAAGAATAAAAAAGTTGGATGAATATAGTGTGATAGCATTATTTCATCATCATTTTTATCTTTTTCCTGAACTTGCGCATGAGTTTGGCGATAGTAGTTTGGTACGAAATTATACAGAAGTAATACAGCATTTAAAATATATGAATGTTGGGGTTGTTTTGCATGGGCATAAACATTTTGACTTAGAGAGACCTTTTATATGTGATGATTATTATAATTCGTCAGATAATATTATAGATGTTTTTGCGGGAGGTTCTGTAGGAACAGCAATAAAGGAAACACATACATTTAGCATTCTTGATTTATATGATAAAAAAAGATAATATAAAGCTTATACACAATAAATTTGTGTACAATGGAGAAAACTTAGAACCAATTATAAAAAAGCAGATACCGCCACAACAGATTAATGGGCGAATTGTCAAATTGCTTGAAATTTTAAAGGCGAAAGATGTTGATTTGTATAAAATATATATAGATTCAACTGAAAAGGCTTTTAAATCTTATGATAGTAGTTGTAAAATTATCACATGGATAAGTGAAGCATTGACAGGATTCACAGGCGTATATAAATATTTAGATTGTGATTGTAATAATATTCTTTTTCTGTTGTATGCTGTAAATTTTAGAACTATAAGTTATATGAAAATAGTTGGAAAAGAGGAATCTTACCATGACTCAGCTTCCCCAATATGGAATATGTTTTACGATAAAAATTTAATGCACACAGATTTTACTATATCAAAAGCAGAGTATCATAGTTTGTTTAAATATAAAAAATTAAAAGATGTAACCACCTATTGTGACAAGTTGCTTAATGATTGTAATAACAGGAAAACACAAATATATCTTGCGTTTTCTATGTTAGGTGTTTTTTGCAGATTTGTATCTTGTTTTAACAAGGTATGCGGATGATTTTAAGGAAAGTATTAAATATAAAGTTAATATAAAAATAGAAGAAAATAAGTTCCATGAAAATGTACCAGCGCCCCGTATAGTAATCAGATCGGATGCAGATAGGAGAAGTGTCTATATAGAATTACTATGTAATGAAGCCACAGCACATAAAATGGCTGTCCTATTTATAAAAGAGTTTGATTTATTAATTAATAAATTTGAAGATTATTTTAAACTTATTGGGTTAAAACTTTATTATTTGCTTCCTAAAATTGATAAGGATAGTATGAAAAACACATTGGATAATTATAATTTTGAGGCATATATTCCGACACTCCTGCCATTACTGACAGGAGATAACATATATTCATCTAAGGTTGTTTTTGCACGGGAACTGATACAAAATTCTATAGATGCTATTGCAGTACGAGAAGCAAAAGATAAAAAACAATTTTCCAGGAAAATACTTATTACCATAAAAAAGGATGAAAATGGAAAAAGATTTTTTAAAATTATTGATAATGGTACAGGCATGGATAGATACAAAATCGAAAGATACTTTACTAGCATTGGGCGAAGCTTTTATTCAGGAGATGAGTACGAGGATTTGAATATTAGTTATAAGCCCATCAGTAATTTTGGTATTGGCTTCTTATCTTCATTTATGGTTTGTCAGGAGATTGATGTGAAAACAAAATATTATGAGGAAAATGCTGAAGGACTTAAACTGCATATTCCTAATTATGATGGTTGTTTTTTTATTGAGCTAGATGATACAATTAACAATGGAACCGAATTGAAACTATATTTAGATAATAGCGTAGAGGATAAGAGTATTATTGATTATATTAAAAAAGTGATGCAAGATATTAAATACGAAATAGATATTAACTACACATCTGAAAAAATGGAGATGCTCATATCAATATTCCTGCACACTCAGTTAGAAAACTAAACCAGAATGAAGAATTTAAATTTTTCATTCCATTTTTAGAAAACGGTGAAGTAAAAGATATAAATTATGTTGATGAAATAATAAGCAATCGATATATTGAAAACTATGAATATGGTTTGCTTATTAGAAAAAAGAAAAATATGGATTCGCAAAGTAAGCAATTAATTTTGAATGCAGGTATTGTTGTTGAACAGACGAATTTTGAAACGATATTCGGAAAGAATTTCAGGAAAAATAGTTATTCACATAATTCATATGAGAGAGAAAATCCTTATAATGATTTAGTTATTAACTTTCCAGCAAATTGGTTGCAACTGGATGTAGCAAGAGAAAATATTACTAATTTTACAAAGGTTGTAAAACAATGCGAATCAAAAAAACGAAGCAATACTCTTGGTATACAAATTGCAGAATGCCTATATAGTCAAATTGTGCAATTTATGAAATCATTGAGAATAAGAAAAATAAATGTGCCAGCCAGTTGTTTGCAAGATGTTATACAATATGCAATTGATTTTTGTGGAAATTCAAATGTGAGTCAAGAGTTATGTTCAAAATTGAACGGACTAAAATATATTGTAAAGATTGAAATTGATGAAGAAGGGGTGAATTATCAAATAGTTCATAGAGGAGAGACAAAAGAAAGGGTTAAAATATGTTATCGGAATGATAAGGCGAAGGAAAGGCGAAATGAGTGGTTACAAAAATTTTATAAAGGAAATGATTTGAAGTATTATAAAAAGCACATGGGAGAAAGGGTGCGTGATATAGGGATATCTAGTAGGGAAATATTTAGTATACTTGAAGATTCGATACATGGAAATGATATATATATTAGAGAGGAAGTGAAGTATAGATATGATTTTCTATTGAGAAAAATGCGGGATGATTTGAGAAGTGGAAATGATAGCAAAAGTTTATTTAGATTGTTAACTCTATTCTTTATAGAAATACCTGATGAACTAATTTACAATCCTAAAAAAAAGAAATACATTCAATTATAAATATGCTGGAAGTTGTTTTATTGCAGCATTTTAAAATTGGTGAAGAAAAAATTGAAGATAAGTTATGGAGAACTTAAAGAAATGTTTTATAAAGATAACATATAATATGATATAAAAGCAAATGAGATAAGGAACGGGGAAGGTTCTATAACGAATAAGGTAAATACACTAAGTGGGGTAAAAGTATCGTGAAAATTTATCCCACCATAATGTTATAAAATTCTTTTACCATGTAGTATAAAACTTCCGTCCCATCGTATGTGGAGACGGTGATAATAATGCAGAATTATGGTTTGGAAGGAACAGAGAAAGATAAGCCTCAATAGTTAGAGGGGGTATACAAAGGATAGTCTATTCTTATGATCGATACTTCCTTAGGTATTTGACATGTTTAATAGTTATAATGTTATTAGGGGAATGTTAAACATTAATATAGAGGCACAAAAGAGATGAGGTGAACTGAGTGAAGAGTCAGGGTGATATAGATAGAAAATCTAAGATTATTATTTACACAACAGCAGATGGTTTGGCTGTCAATTGATCAGATGGACAAGCTGTTCCAGAGAGATAGAAGCATAATAGGCAAGCATGTCAGGACTGTTTTTAAAGAGGGAGTATTGTCTAAAGAATCAGTATGGGCAAAATTTGCCTAAGCATCATGATTTTAAAATCGATATTTACATTTAGAATATCATTCTGATACGGGAAAAGAAATTGTTAAAAGTGCGAGCGAAGACGTTTCAAAGTGCAAAAATTGCACTTTGGATGAGCTAGCAATTTTTAAGATTATAAAACAAGATCCAATGATTACACAAAAAGAGCTGGCTAGTAAAGTCGGGAAATATGAGCGCGCGATAAAAAACAAGAACAATAGTATTACAAAAAAGGATACATCAGGCGGCTGAATGGTAAAAGAAATGGATGATAGGAAGTTCTTGGCAAATTACCGGCTGATATAATCTGATAAAGACAAACAAATGTTCTAAAAACACTTGCACAATAGATGCCATTCCGACATAATAAAAAGCAAACCGCTACTAGCGAAACCAACCTATAATTAAGGAGAATGAAGTATGAAAAAGAGTATTTTGTTTGTTATATTAGATCAGTATGCGGACTGGGAGGCGGCTTATCTGTCTTCTGCGTTCTATATGCTGGGGAATGGAGCGTATGAGGTTAAGACGGTATCTTTGACCAGAGAACAAGTTACGTCTATCGGAGGTTTTCGTGCATTGCCTGATTTTGATCTTGATTCGATTCCTGCCGATTATGAGGCGGTGATTTTGATTGGAGGGATGTCCTGGAGAAAAGATGAGGCGGGGAAGGTCAAATCACTGGTGGATAACTGTCTGGAGGCTGGGAAGGTTTTGGGCGGTATCTGTGATGCTTCAGCATTCTTGGGAACAGTGGGCGCTTTGAACAATGTATCTCACACGAGCAACGATTTAAACGACTTGAAACAATGGGCGGGAGAGGCTTACACAGGTGAAAAGAATTATATCATGAGACAGGCCGTTAGGGATCATAACGTTATCACGGCCAATGGTACGGCTCCGTTGGAATTTGCCAAAGAGGTGCTGTTGGCTTTAAAGGCTGCTCCGGAAAAAGCGATTACAGATTGGTATGATTTCCATAAACTTGGATATTACACCGTGTCTTTGCCACAGGATGCAACAAGTTGGAATGATTAAGGACATGCAAAGATAAAGAACAGGAGAGAAGCCGGATGAACCAAGGATATTTAGAACAACAATCAAAGCAATTTAATCAGGCGACCAGGAAGCGGCTCATTGGTGCCCTGATTGCATATATCTGTATTATTGCTGTTCTATACGTTTTATTAAAGGACTCTTTTGATTTCAATGACCCTTCCAGCAGACAAGTGTTTGGTTATGCAGCTGTTTTTTACAGTGATTATGATGATTGCAATCGTAGTAGGGTTATTCAAATCAAGCCGAACAGCCGTGAATGGCAGGAATTTAATTCTTCCGTTTGATGAAAATACAAAAGAGGCAGTGGGAAGGATGATTGATCAGGAGGCAGCCGAGGGAAAGGTCCAGGTGGAGGAATACATCTATCATTTTGAAGAAGGAAAGAAACCATATGGGGAACGGGTGGTTCTGCTGCCTTCTTATCTGCTGCTTGTCGGTCATGGAAATAAGATAACGGCTATCCCCCGTGATAAAATCTATTGGATATGTGCCCAGGTTGGACATAAGGGCGGTTCTTTTAGAGTACAGTTGCTGATATTCACCGAAAAGAAAATTTTTAATATGGTTGGGGTCGATATCGAGCATGTTCAGAATATAGCGGATAAGATTTATCAGTACATACCTAATATTTTCAGTGACTATGATACGTTTACATTGTCCTATGAATTGGAAACACTCTTTGCTAAAAACCATTCGGAGTTTTTGAAGTTTTATGAAAATGAAAAGAAGAAGAGAACATAAATGAAACAGGTGATTGTCGGGCATACAGCCTGGCAGTCACCTGGTTTCCGATAGGTCATCATTCACCCAATATATTTCTCACGTCACGTCCGTCCCATAGATCCTGAAATTCGCCCGTCCTGCGTGCTTTGCCTCATACAGGGCTATATCCGCGTTGTGGTAAAGGTCGTTGAAATCCATGCCGTTATGGGGATAGAAAACCACGCCGAGGCTGCAGGAGACCTCACCTTTTTCAGGATACTCCCTCCGCAGCAGGTCACAGAGCGCTGATATTCTGGGAATCACGTCTGCCTCTGAAGAAATGTCACTCAGGAATACCATAAATTCATCCCCGCCCATCCGCCCGCAGAGATCGCTTCTCCTTAGGAAGCCTTTTAAAATCTGGGCAGTTTCCCGGATGACCTGGTCGCCAAACTGATGGCCGTGACTGTCATTGTGCTTCTTAAACTGATCAATATCCAGCATAATGAGAGCATGCAGCGCCGTCTCCTCACTCTGTTCCAGTATATTCGTAACCCTGGCAACGAAGGTCCCGCGGTTGAGGATTCCTGTCATCCTGTCCTGCTCCAGCTGTTGGTGCAGACGCAGAGTCTCCCTTTTTTCACGATCGATATCCAGGGTCATCATGAAGAGCCTCACATCGCTGTTATATGGGTCTGCAATGAGCTGGATCGTGGCGCGCACCCAATAAAGGCTGCCGTCCTCCCTCTCTCTGAGATAATCCAGGGTACCTCCCCTCTGTCCATCATAATACCGGGTCAGCAGCTTTTCCCTGTTGAAAAAGTGATAAAATCGCTCCCTGTCCCCTTCATAGACAAAATGCTTAGCAATATAACGCACAGTCTGTGTATATTTTTTCAGAGGTTTCAGATATTCCGGAGGCTCATCGCCCACATCCTCCTCCACCGTGTTACGGGTAAGATTATACTCGTAGTAACCAATGGTCTGACCTTCCTGTGATTTGAAATGCTGACTCCATTTCTGATATGTCAGCTCCTTCTCGCGCTGTTCCGTAATATTTTCACAGGAAATAATTGCCCGTTTGGGCTTTCCGTCTCCGTCAAATATTGTGAAAAATCTGGCCTCATGCCAGCAGAAGGAGCCGTCCGTCCTTCTCTTTTTTACCACAGCATATCCCTTATGGTCCCCGCGCATGATGGATTGATAAAACTCAATGTAATCTTTCCTGCTAATCTCATCGATCGCACCAGATTCCACCACGCTGTACGGCACATTTTCCGCAATGGGAGGCAGGCCGAATTCACGGGCTGTAGCTGCCGGCTGCTGAAGCCTTCTTTCCGCCACATCAAAAACGTACATGATTTTATCGGTCAGTCCAAACGCAATCCGGTTCTCCTCCATGCTGAGGCGAAGTTCCTCTTCCATCCGTTTCCGTTCTGCAATATCCACCAGGGAACAGAGCATAGCGCCAGGCGTGTCCGGATTATAGGAACACTGAACCAAAAGCCACAACAGCTTTCCTGAACTATGTACCCCGCGGTATTCCAACTGGAAATACTGATCCCCCTGCGCCACATGCTTCATGACCGCCTGATGGATAGCCA